>JADKLW010000064.1_pt2 | contig 61947 bp, 62 predicted proteins | sample 8641881 | NCBI WGS metagenome assembly JADKLW01 (sample SAMN16272185, study PRJNA661076) | feces metagenome | isolation source: fecal sample from diarrhoea affected cattle B | host: Bos taurus | place: South Africa: Lokaleng Village, Mahikeng | collected 2019-09
GCGATGCCGGTGGCCATGACGCGATGGCCGAAATCGCTGATCGTGTCGTGCTGGTGACCTTTGCCGATGGCATCGACCACCGCATCGGCCGCGCCGATGCCGGAGAGGATGGCATTGTGGATGGCCTTGAGGCGTGGCGCATTCATGAAGCCGGCCGCACAGCCGATCAGCCCGCCGCCTGGAAAGGCGAGCGTGGGGATAGACTGCCAGCCCCCGGCCGTGACCGCGCGAGCGCCATAGCTGATGCGCGTGGCGCCTTCGAGCAGCGGCGCGACGGATTTGTGGGCCTTGAAGCGCTGGAACTCGTCGAACGGAGAGAGCGTGGGATCCTGGTAGTCGAGATAGGTGACCAGGCCGACATAGAGCCTGCGGTCTTCGGCGTGATAGACGAAGCCGCCGCCGGCTGTGGCATTGTCGAGTGGGTAACCGAGATAATGGTCCACCCTGCCCTTCTGGTGCCTGTCGGCGGGAACTTCCCAGATTTCCTTGATCCCGAGGCCATATTTCTGCGGCTCGCGGGCCAGATCATGGGTGGCCATGATCTGCTTGGCCACCGACCCCCGCGCGCCCTCGGCAATCAGGGTATACTTGGCTTCGAGTGCGATGCCCTCGGCAAAGCCGGACTTGGGATTCCCCTCGCGGTCGCAGCCCAGGTCGCCAGTAATGATCCCGCGCACCGGCCCGCCTACCTCGCCCAGCACATCGACCGCAGCCGTCATGGGAAAGATATCGACGCCGAGCTCGGTTGCCTGTTCGGCAAGCCAGCGCACCAGGTTGCCCAGGCTCACGATCACACCGTTGCGCGTTTTCAGCTGTGGCGGCATCAGGAAATGGGGCAGCGCAATATCGCGCTTTTCAGTGAGGAAGTGGTAAGTGTCGCTGGTGACATCCGGCCCGACCGGGGCGCCCTTGAGCCGCCAGTCGGGGATCAGCGCCTCCAGCCCGACCGGGTCCATCACCGCGCCCGAAAGGATGTGGCCACCGATCTCGGCGGACTTCTCCACCACGGTGACAGCAATGTCGGGATGGCGCTGCTTGATGCGGATGGCGGCGGCAAGACCGGACGGACCCGCGCCCACGATCAGCACGTCCGTCGAAAGTGTCTCGCGCGAGCCGGCCTCTGCCATATAGGAATGCCCTACCCTTCCACAGCGCGGCTGGCCGCGCCAAACGGGCTGTGACATAACAGAGAACATGGCTGAGACGCGACCGCTAAATCAAGACGAAATGCTTGGTCTGCTCGACTGGTATCGAGCTGCAGGCGTTGATGTCGCCGTGGGCGAAGAGCCGGTTGACCGCTTCGCGCAGCGCCCGCAGGCGCGGGTAGCGCCGGCCCCTGCCGCCTTTGCGGACGCTCCAGGCGAACGGCCGGCCGAGGCGCCCGTTCTTGGCGGAGACCCGTCCGAGGCCCGCAGCCTCGCCGCATCGGCCACCTCGCTCGATGAACTGAAAGCCCTGCTCGAGGCCTATGACGGTTGCGGCCTCAAGCTGCGCGCCACGCAGCTGGTTTTTGCCGATGGCAATCCCGAGGCCGAGATCATGCTGATCGGCGAGGCGCCCGGTGCCGAGGAGGATCGGCAGGGAAAGCCCTTCGTCGGCAAGTCGGGCCAGCTGCTCGACCGCATGCTCGCCGCCATCGGGCTCGACCGCACCAAGGTCTATATCGCCAATACGGTGCCCTGGCGGCCGCCAGGCAACCGGACGCCAAGCCCCGAGGAAATGGCCCTCTGCCTCCCCTTCCTGCACCGCCAGGTGGAGCTGGTCGCCCCGCGGCTGGTGATGACGCTGGGGGGGCCGGCCATGCAGACGGTATTTTCCACCAGCAGCGGCATCATCAAGATGCGGGGCAAGTGGTCGAGCGTCAGCATCGGCAATCACCAGGTCGAGGCCATCCCCACGCTGCACCCGGCCTACCTGTTGCGCAATCCGGCTGCCAAGCAGCAGGCGTGGAAGGACCTCCTCAGCCTCAAGGCCAAGGCAGACGCGCTCGGCATTTCTGGCGCACTCTCGGCGCAAGCGTAGCCGCGTTCAATTTCGCTCTGCCATTCTCGGATTGCCGCGCTATGGTCACCCTTGCGTGATTTGCAACGTTTTTCCGTTTCACCTCAGCCGAAAGCGCCATGGCCTCCGTTATCAAGATTTACGCCCTGTTCCTCGGTTCCGCCCTGCTCATGTTCGGTGGAGGCATGCAGGGGCTGTTGCTGTCGGTCCGCGGGGCCGAGGAAGGGTTTTCGCTGCTGTCGCTGGGCCTGATCGGCACAGGCTGGTCGGTCGGCTTTGTCGCCGGCTCGATCGCAGTGCCGCTGGTGGTGCGCAAGGCCGGCCATATCCGCGCCTTTTCGGTAATGGCCGCCATCGGCACCGTCACCATCCTGCTCAACCTGCTGCTGATCAACGACATCAGCTGGATCCTGCTGCGTGCGCTCAGCGGCTTCTGCTTTGCCGGGGCGGCGATGATCGTCGAGAGCTGGCTCAACGAAGTGGCCGAGAACAAGAGCCGCGGCACGATCTTTTCGATCTACACGACCATCAACATGGCGGCTTCCACCCTCGGCCAGATCGCCATTTCGGCGACGGGCACGGCGGGCTACCTGCCTTTCGTGCTGGGCGCCATCAGCTTCATCTGCGCCCTCTTGCCGACGGCCATGACCTCCAGCCCGCAGCCTCGTCCGCTGTCCTCGGCCAAGATCGATATCGGCCTGCTCTACCGCACATCCCCGGTGGCGGCGATCGCGGCCTTCTCGGTGGGTATGGCCAATGGCGCCTTCGGTACGCTGGCGCCGGTCTACGGCTATGCGCAGGGGCTCGATACCAGCGGCATCGCCCTGCTCTTTGCCGTGGCCGCCATTCTGGGCGCGGCGGCGCAGATACCCTTCGGCCGGCTGTCCGATCGCATCGACCGCCGGCTGGTGATGATCGGGCTTTCCGGTTTCGCGGCTCTCGTTGGGGCGGCGACCGTCATCATCAATCCGGGGCCGAACTGGCTGATGTTCGTGCTGTTCGGGGCCTATGGCTTTGCCGCCAACCCGATCTATGCGGTTGCCGTGGCCCATGCCAACGACTTCGCCCGCGACGGCGACTTTGCTAAGATCGCCGGCGGCATGCTGCTGATCCTCGGTATTGGGCTGGCCATCGGCCCTACGGTCGCCTCGTTGATCATGGGCGCCTGGTCGCCGGTCGGGCTTTTCATTGTTACGGCGTCGTTCCACGGCGCCTTGGCCATCACCGCTTACCTGCGCATGCGGGTACGCAAGAGCATCGACGCCGCCTATCGCGAGCCGTTTCAGCCCATGGGCGACCGGCAGGTGACCCCGGAAACCATCGTGCTCGATCCGCGAACCGATAGTGATGAACCCGATATCGGCTACGCCGAGCCGCCTGTTCCCGAGGAACTGGCAACGCAGAACGAGGACTGACGCAATGTTCAAGACGGCACGGTTCGAAGACCGGGCATTCAAACCCCTCGCCATCGCCGTGATCGCCGTCTCGGACAGCCGCACGCTCGAGACCGATACCGGCGGCGCGCTGCTAAAGTCGCTGCTGGAGGCCGACGGGCACCGCTGCGCCGCCCGCGTCGTGGTGCGCGACGAGATCCAGCTTATCCGGCAGGCGGTGCAGGGCTTTGTCGCCGATCCCGCGGTGGACGTTGTCCTCACCACCGGGGGCACCGGCTTTTCCGGCCGGGACGTCACGCCAGAGGCGATCGAGCCGCTGTTCGACAAGCGGATGGAAGGGTTCTCGGTCCTGTTCCACCAGTATTCGGCCACCACCGTGGGCACCAGTTCGCTGCAGTCGCGCGCCACGGCCGGGCTGATCGGGACGACCTTCGTCTTCTGTCTGCCCGGCTCGCGGGGCGCCTGCCGCGACGCCTGGGAAGGCATCCTCACCCACCAGCTCGATTACCGGCACAAGCCCTGCAATTTCGTCGAACTGATGCCGCGGCTCGACGAGCGCTGAGCTAAAAGAAGAACGGCGCCCCAAGGGGCGCCGTTCTGTTCAGTGGCCGTGGCTCATGCCCGGTTCACCCGCCTCGGGCTTGCGGATGAAGAACGCCGCCACGATGGCAAAGAGCGAGATGAAGGCGCCCACGAGGAAGGCCAGCCTGATGCCGCCCGCCAGCGCCTCGACCGGATCGATCCCCTCGGCTGTGAGGCTCGCGGTGCGGATGGTCATCAGCGCGATGAACAGCGCGATCCCCGCTGCACCGGCCAGTTGCTGGGCCGAACCGAGCACCGCCGAAGCGTGGGAATAGAGCTCCTTGCGTACCGAGCCCATCGACGAGGTGAAGACCGGCGTGAAGATCAGCGCCAGGCCGATGCTGAGCACGATATGGCCCGATAGCAGCGCCCAGACCGAGGTATCCTGGCCGACCAGCGTCAGGGCCCACAGCACGGCCGAAACGAGCATCGTGCCGGGCACGGCCAACACCGTCGGGCCGACACGGTCGAACAGGCGACCCACGACCGGACCCATCAGGCCCATGATCAGACCACCCGGCAGCAGCAGCAGGCCGGTCTGCAGCGTGTCGAGGCCCACCACGTTCACCGTGTAGATCGGCAGCAGGATGATGGTGCCGAACAGCGCCATCATGGCCACCAGCATCAGGCTGATCGAGACGGTATAATTCCGCGACTGGAATACCCGCAGGTCGAGCAGCGCCCGGCCGTGATTCTGCAGCCCAAGCTGACGCCAGACAAAGGCGGCCATGGCCACCACGCCAACCGCGATCGGCAACCACATCGGCACCACGCTGGGCTCGCCGGCATGCGCGAAGCTCTCGCCGAAACTCGACAGGCCATAGATCAGCCCACCAAAGGCCAAGGCCGACAGGATGACCGAGATGACATCCAGCGGCGCGTAGCGCGGAGTCGAGACATTCTGGATCCGGCTTACGCCCAGCGCCAGCGCACCCACGGCAATCGGCAGCACCAGGAAGAACATCCAGCGCCATTCTAGGTTGGCGAGGATGAAGCCGCCAATCGTCGGACCGATGGCCGGCGCCACCGACATGACGATGGAAATGTTGCCCATGGTCTTGCCGCGCGCCTCGGGCGGCACCAGCGTCATCACCGTGGTCATCAGCAGCGGCATCATGATGGCCGTGCCGACAGCCTGGACGATGCGCCCGGCGATCAGCAGCTCGATCCCCGGCGAGACGGCACAGAGCAGCGTGCCGGCGGTGAAGACCGACATGGCCAGCAGGAAGATCGGCCGCGTGTTGAGGCGCTGCAGCAGGAAGCCCGTCACCGGAATGACCACCGCCATGGTCAGCAGGAACGCCGTGGTGAGCCATTGCGCCACGCTTGCCGCGACGCCCAAGTCGGCCATCAGGTGCGGAATGGCGACGCTCATGATGGTCTCGTTGAGAAACACCACGAAGGTGGAAACCAGCAGCAGGGCAATGACCAGCCGGTTGCGGGCAGCGTCGCTGACCGTCAGCGGCGGAGGAGCGACCAGATCGGCGTCGAAATTGGTTGCGTCGGTACTCATGGAAATCCCCCGGACAGTTGAATTCTGGATGTTCATCGTGACGACGAACGGCATCGGCCCCGTTCGACGCGACCATGGAGAGTTGCCGCGACAGCTCCTGTCAGCAGCATTAGTTAAGTCGTTCATTTAGTAACGATCGGACTGACGCGCGGTCAATACTAAATTGTCGGCTTAAGCGATCTCGGTCGGCGAAAGGGCGGCTTGTCTACGCCTGTGGCCGGGGGGCGTCCATCCCGGAAATCGCAATCCTGCGATGCGAAATCTGTCGGCACTGCCTTCAAATGCGTCCTCGCGATATCCATATTGGTGCCAGGCAGCGCTTCTTGCCCACCGGTCTTCCGCATCGTCGTTCTTGTTTTGTTCCAGTGAAACTGTTACATCTTGGGACGCGTTCTACAGTCACGATTCGACTGTTCGGTCCGGCAGGAGATCACTCATGGCCCTTTATCAGGCCCCCTCTTTCGAAGCGCTGGAAAAGCTCAGCCGCAGCCGCGACGCCGATCTGGCGCGGCGCGAACTGATCGATCCCGAGCGTATCCGCGGCCGCGGCGCCCAGTCCAATCGCAGCGGACGCTTCGAGAAGCAGACCCGCGAGGGGTTCGACGATGGCTGGGACAATGTCGAGCCGCTCTCGATCTTCGAAACCGTCGAACATATCGAGCGCGCCAAGACCATCATCACCACCAATGACAGCCCGGACATCGGCTTCGAACGCTCGATCAATGCCTATCGGGGCTGCGAGCATGGCTGCTCCTACTGCTTTGCCCGCCCGACGCATGCGTATCTGGGCCATTCGGCGGGGATCGAGTTCGAACGCGACATCTACGTGAAGGTCAACGCCGTCGAGGCATTGCGCGCCGAGCTGGCGGCGAAGAACTATCGGGTCAAGCCGATCGCGATGGGCACCAATACCGACCCTTACCAGCCAGCCGAGCGCAAGCACAAGCTGACGCGCGGCATTCTCGAAGTGATGCTGGAGACCCGCCATCCGGTGATGATCACCACCAAGTCGGCGCTGATCATTCGCGATCTCGATCTCCTCACCGAGCTGGCAAAGCTCGGGCTGGTCAAGGTGGCGCTGTCGATGACCTCGATGGACCACAAGCTGAGCCGCAAGATGGAGCCGCGCGCCTCTTCCCCCGCCCGGCGGCTGGAAGCCATTCGACTGCTGAGCGAAGCGGGTGTGCCGGTGGCGGTGTTTGCATCGCCGATGATCCCGGCCATCAACGATATGGAGCTGGAGCGTATTCTCGACGCGGCCAAGGCCCAGGGCGCGGTCAGCGCCGCGATGATCCTGCTCCGCCTGCCCGGCGAAGTGCGCGACGTGTTCCGCGAGTGGCTGTTGCGCCATTTCCCCGACCGCGTGCGCCATGTGCTGGCGCTGGTGCGCGATACGCGCGGCGGCAAGGATTACGACTCCCGCTGGGGCACCCGCATGACCGGCGAAGGCCCCTATGCCACGCTGTTGCGCCAGCGCTTCGACAAGGCGCGCGAGCGCTACGGCCTTGACGCCAAGCTGCCCGGCCTGCGCAATGACCTCTTCATTGCGCCGCGCCTCGAAGAGCGCCAGATGAGCCTGTTCTAGCGGGCGGCGCCTGCGGCAGGGGACGCGCGACATGACGGCGATCACGCATCAGGGATTGACGCTGCTGGAAGTGGAAGGCGACGGTCCCTTGCTGGTCACGGAACAGGATGCCGTCGACCTGATCGGGGAGGCCTATGGACCCGATGCCGACCTGATCGTCGTCTCCGTCGCACGTCTCGCGCCACAGTTTCTTGATCTGCGCAGCGGCAGAGCCGGCAGCTTCTTCCAGAAGATGCAGCAATATCATCGCCGCCTGGTCATCGAGGGCGACATCTCGGAAGCCGTGGCGGCCAGCCATGCGCTCAGGGATTTCGTCTACGAGACCAACGCCGTCGGTCACCACATGTTCGTGCCTGACCGGCAGACGCTGCTGGCGCGGCTGTGAACACGCCCCGATTGACTTGATCGGCATGACGGCGATGCTGGCGCCATGCTGTTTGATTCGACGCCGCAGACCGAGCCGGACTACCGCCATGAGCTGGAGCTCAAGGCGCGTGGTGCGCGCATTGTCGCCGGTGTCGACGAGGCTGGACGCGGTCCGCTGGCCGGGCCCGTCGTGGTTTCGGCAGTGGTGCTCGACGCCGAGGCGATCCCCCAGGGGCTCAACGATTCAAAGAAGCTCGCCGAGGAACAGCGCGAATCCCTGTTCGAGCAGATCATGGCCACGGCCCTGGCGGTTTCGGTCGTGGTGGCGCCGCCCTCGATCATTCTCAGCCGCAATATCCGTGGCGCAACGCTGTGGGGCATGGCCCAGGCCGCCAACAATCTCGGGCTTCGTCCCGACCGCGTGCTGATCGATGGTCGTGACATACCGCTCGGCCTGCCCTGCGAAGGCCTGGCGCTGATCGGCGGCGACGGTCGCAGCGTGTCGATCGCCGCTGCGTCCATAGTCGCCAAGGTCACGCGCGACCGCATGTGCAGGATCATGGATTGCGACGCGCCCCATTTCGGCTTTGCCGGGCACAAGGGCTATTCGACACCCCAGCATATGCGCGCCTTGGTGGAGCACGGCCCCTGCCGGCACCACCGCGAGGAATTTGCCCCGGTCGCCGAGGCATGGGCGCGCGTTCGGGTCCAGGTTGCCTAGGCTTTGGGCCATTAACACCCCACTAACCCTTTGAAAAAACGCTCCATTAACTCTGCCGCCCTATAAAGGCAGGGTTAGTGATGCGTTAGGGTTAAGTGTATGTTGAGTACCGCGCGTACGGCTCCAATGGCCGCTGCGGAGGAGGCACCGCGTCTCCCCATCGATACCATTCTGGTGGGCGACTGCATCGACCACATGAATTCCCTGCCGGCCGGTTCCGTGGACCTGATCTTTGCGGACCCGCCTTACAATCTCCAGCTCGAACAGAGCCTGACCCGCCCCGACCAGAGCAAGGTCGATGCGGTGGATGACGAGTGGGACAAGTTCGAGAGCTTCGCCCACTACGACAATTTCACCCGCGCCTGGCTCAAGGCTGCGCGGCGTGTGCTCAAGCCAGACGGGGCGCTGTGGGTCATCGGCAGCTATCACAATATCTTCCGCGTCGGCACGGCGTTGCAGGATCTCGATTTCTGGATGCTCAACGACGTGGTCTGGCGCAAGGCCAACCCGATGCCCAATTTCCGCGGCACGCGCTTCACCAATGCGCATGAAACGCTGATCTGGGCCGCCCGCAGCCAGAAAAGCCGCGTCACCTTCAACTATGAAGCGATGAAGCTGGCCAATGACGATACGCAGATGCGCAGCGATTGGCTGTTCCCGCTCTGCACCGGCGCCGAGCGGCTCAAGGACGAGGACGATGGCAAGGTCCATCCGACCCAGAAGCCCGAGGCGCTGCTGTTCCGCATCCTCAATGCCACGACCAAGCCGGGCGATGTCGTGCTCGATCCCTTCTTCGGCACCGGCACGACAGGTGCCGTGGCGCGCAAGTTGGGCCGGCACTTCATCGGCATCGAGCGCGAGCAGACCTATATCAATGCCGCGCTGAAGCGCATTGCCGCCATCCGTCCGGGCGTTTTCGAGGCGCTGCAGTCGGTCACGCCCAAGCGCAAGGAAGCCCGCATTCCCTTCGGTTCGCTCATCGAACAGGGATTAATTGAACCAGGGACGCAACTCTTCGATTTAACGAAACGTTACTTCGCCATGGTTCGTGCAGACGGCTCGCTCGTCTCGGGCACGCATCAGGGCTCCATCCACAAGGTTGGGGCGCTGGTTCAGGGTTCCGAGTCATGCAACGGGTGGACTTTCTGGCACCACGAACAGAACGGGCGCTCCCTGCCCATCGACAATCTTCGCACGGATATCCGTGCAAAACTTGATTTGCTTTCTGCCTGATCCTGACCTCCAATCACTCCTCAGGCTCTAATAACTGGCCGCCGGTTTGCCCCGGCGGCCTTTTTGTTTGTGCGCCACACCAGTTGTTAACCGTGTCGGCTGTCTATCTCCCGGGGCCGCAATCGCGTGGTGGATTTTGCATCGATCCAGAACCACGCGGCCCACTGGACGCAAGGTGCCCGGCGTCCGACAGCCTACTCCAAGCCCGCCCCTGCCAGCACTTTACGGAACAGTGTGGGCAATGCTTCGCTCTTCAAGGCCTGACGCTCGGCCCACCAACCTCCGGCGAGCGCGTCGGGAACAACCGTGGCCGACCATACCTCCAGTTCCAGCCGGAAGTGCGTGAAGACATGCACGACCTGCCCGCGATGGCGCCAGTCGGCATCCATCGGATAGGCGGCAGTGGGAAGCTCACCCAGCCAGTCCGATCCCGGAACTTCGGTCATGCCGCCGAGTAACCCTTTTTGCGGGCGGCTTTGCAGATAGACGTCGCCGTCCCGGTCCAGCATCACATAGGCATGGCCCCGGCGCACCGGTCGCTCGGCCTTGATCGGCTTGATCGGATAGGCCGTCGGATCGGCCGTCCTGGTGGCCAGGCAGCCGGGCTGGAGCGGGCAGAGCATGCAGGCGGCCATGCGCGGCGCGCAGATGGTGGCGCCCAGGTCCATCATCGCCTGGGCAAAATCGCCCGCGCGCCCGGGCACCGCGGCCTGCAGCGCCGACCGCAATTCCTCCTTGGCCACTCGCACCGGAAGGGGCAGCGCATGATAGCGCGACATGACGCGGTCCAGGTTGCCGTCCAGCACGGCGACGCGCTCGTCAAAGCAGATGGCCGCGATTGCCGCACTGGTATAGGCGCCGATGCCCGGCAGGCTCTGCAGGCCTTCCGAGGTTTGCGGGAAAACGCCACCATACTCGCTGACCACCGCCTGGGCACAGGCATGGAGGTTCCGCGCCCGGGCGTAATAGCCCAGCCCGGCCCATTCCCGGAGCACGCTATCGAGCGGCGCCGTGGCCAGGTCGAAAACCGTCGGCCAGAGGCTGGTGAAGCGCAGGAAATACTCCTTCACCGCCGCCACCGTGGTCTGCTGCAGCATGACCTCGCTGAGCCAGACCCGATAGGGATCGGGCCTGACGCCGCGTGTCCTGTCAGCCGGCGCCACCCGCCAGGGCAGGTCGCGGGCATGCCGGTCATACCAGGCCAGCACGGCCGGGGCGTCGATGGGAGCGGGATCGGTGAGATACATGCAATCCCGATAGCGTCCGCCCTGCCCGCTCACAAGAGGCACGGCTTCACATCGAAGGCATGAGCAGACGCCTCCCCCTTGTCGGCGCGTTGACAGGGGGGTAGTGCCTAGTCATGGCCAAGGATGAGCTGCCCGAACCGAAACGCCGCAATCGGACGATGAACATCGCCGACGTGCTGAGTGGCGCACTTGATCCGGTGCTCAAGAAGCGCGGCTTTGCCAGCCGGGACATCATCACCCACTGGTCCGCCATGGCGCCCGAGCCCTATGACAAGGTCGCCGTCCCCGACAAGCTGAGCTGGCCACGCGGGGAAAAGAGCGCCGAGGGTGCGACACTGGTGCTGCGCTGCATACCCGGTCACGCCATGGCCATTGCCCATGAAGGCCCAAGGATCGCCGCCGCCGTCAACCGCTATTTCGGCTTCGTGCTGGTGGGCGCGGTCCGGCTGTCCGCCGAGCCATTCACCCCGGGTTCAGGCGAGAAGGCCGACAACCACGCGGAGCCCGATCCGGGTGTGGTAGCAAAGGTGGGGGCCCAGGTGGCCGAGGTGGCCGACGAGCATTTGCGGGAGGCGTTGCGCACATTGGGGCACGCGCTTTCCAAGCGGTGGGGAAAATGACAATGCAACTGGACTGTTCACGCCGGGTTGATGAACGTGCCCACTTGCCCACACATTTGCCGCGTGTAGTCTCGCGCGCATCAAAACAGGAGCGTTAGCCGTGAAATTCAACCGCCGTGACACCCTCATTCTGGCCGCTGCCGCCTCGGCTCTGAGCCTTTGCGGGATCGCCACCGCCAGCGCTGCTGAAGGCGACATGGTGGATGTTGCCAAGCTGATGGCGCCCGCCGGTGGTGTGACCGACCATGTGATGGGCAGCGCGGATGCGCCGGTCACGCTGATCGAATATGCCTCCCCTACCTGCCCGCATTGTGCGACCTTTGCCAATGACGTGCTCCCGAGCGTCATCGAGACCTATGTCGATACCGGCAAGGTCAAGCTGATCGTGCGCCCCTTCGTGCGCAATGTGCTCGATGCCGCCGTCTTCATGCTGGCCGAAGCCGCCGGCCCGACCAACTACCACAACGTGCTCTCGACCTATTTCCGCACGCAGAACACCTGGGCCACTTCGCAGACGCCGCGCGATGCGATCCTCGATATCGCCAAGCAGCTCGGCTTTACCCAGGAAAGCTTCGATGCGGCATTGACGAATCAGGAGCTGTTCACCGGGATGGAAGCCCTGCGCGAACAGGCGCTGGATGAATTCGGTCTAGCAGGCACCCCGACATTCTATGTCAACGGCAAGACACTCACAGGCGACAAGACGCTCGACCAGCTCGCCGCTGAGATCGATCCCCTTGTTCCTGCCGATTTCGTTGCCACGACCGGCGCAGCCACCCCCGCAGCCCCGGCAGCCGAGCCCGCCGCTGCCCCTGCACCCGCTGCAACAACCGACGCCATGGCCCCGGCCGGCGGCACGATGGCCCCGGCCGACCCTGCCGCAACGCCAGCCCAGTAACGACCTGACCAACGTGGTTCCCTTCTCCCGGCGCGGGAGGAGGGACAGGTGAAGTTCTCCCGCCTCAAGCTGCACGGCTTCAAGTCCTTCTCCGACGAGACCACCCTGGTCATGGAGCCGGGCCTGACCGGCATTGTCGGACCCAATGGCTGCGGCAAGTCGAACCTCGTCGAAGCCATGCGCTGGGTCATGGGCGAAAGCTCCTACAAGGCCATGCGCGCCTCGGGCATGGATGACGTGATCTTTTCGGGCTCCGGCAACCGCCCCGCCCGCAACTCGGCCGAAGTCACCCTCGTCCTCGACAATTCCGACCGCACGGCTCCGGCCGCGCTCAACAATGCCGATATTCTCGAAGTCACCCGCCGCATCGAACGCGAGGCCGGCTCGGTCTATCGCGTCAACGGCAGGGAAGTGCGCGCCCGCGACGTGCAATTGCTGTTTGCCGATGCCTCGACCGGCGCCCATTCGCCGGCCATGGTGCGGCAGGGCCAGATCGGCGAGCTGATCGCGGCCAAGCCGACCGCCCGCCGCGCCCTGCTCGAAGAGGCCGCCGGCATTTCGGGTCTGCATTCCCGCCGTCATGAAGCCGAACTCCGCCTCCGCGCTGCCGAGGCCAATCTCGAGCGCGTCGACGACATCATCGCCCAGGTCGAAACCCAGCTCGAAACGCTCAAGCGCCAGGCGCGGCTCGCCACGCGCTATCGCTCGCTGTCGGGCGATATCCGCCGGGCCGAGGCGACGCTCTATCACATCCGCTGGGTGGCGGCCCGCTATGCCGAAAAGGAGGCCGAGGCGCAGCAGGCCGTGCTGGTGCGCGAACTGGCCGACGCGACCCATCTCGAACTTGTGGCGCAGAAAAAGCTCGAAGCCGCCGATGCTGCCCTGCAGCCGCTGCGCGACCGCGAGGCGGTGACCGGCGCCGTCCTGCAGCGCTACACTATCATGGCTGAACAGCTGGCCGAGGAATTCCGCCGCGCCAGCCAGCGCCGGGCCGAGCTCGAAGACCGCATTCGCCAGCTTGCCGCCGACGGCACGCGCGAACGGGACCTCGTGGCCGAGGCCGACGCGACCCTGGCCGCCTATGCCGAGGAGCAGTCTCGCCTCACGGCGGAAAGGGCAGCCGCGCAGGCCGATTTCGACCGGGCCCGCAGCGAGGCTGAGGCCGCGCGTGCCGCCGTCGCCGGCGCCGAGATCGAGGCGCGTGCCGCCGCCGACGCGCTGGCCCAGGTGCGCGCCCGCCGCGCCCAGGCCACGCGCAATGCCCAGGATGCTTCGGCGCGGATCGAACGGCTGACCCGCCAGCTTGCCGAAGTCGAAGAGGAAGCCCGCACCGTCGCCGCAAGCCTTGATGCCGACGAGACCCTTTCCATCAAGCGCGCTGCCCTCCGCGCCGCGCAGGACGCCGCCACGGACGCCGAACAGGCAGCGCTCGCCGCCGAAGAAACCGCAACCGCAGCCCAGGGCCGGCTCGACGCCGCCCGCCCGCGCCTTGCCGAGATCGAGGCCGCGCTCAATCGCCTCGAGGCGGAGGCCGCCACGCTGGGCAAGATGCTCAATGTGGGGACCAGCCTCTGGCCGGCCATCGTCGATGAACTCAAGGTCGCGCCCGGCTATGAGACCGCTTTGGGCGCTGCCCTGGGCGACGATCTCGAAGCCAGCTCCGACGCGGGCGCGCCCATGCACTGGTCGGTGCCGGTCGATCACAGCGATGACGCCGCCCTGCCCCAGGCGGCCGAGCCGCTCAGCCGCCATGTCACCGGCTCGCCCTTGCTCAAGCGCCGGCTCGACCAGATCGGGCTGATCGATGCCGTCGATGGCCCGGGCCTGATGCACGCCCTCAAGCCCGGCCAGCGCCTGGTGACGCTCGATGGCGCCCTGTGGCGCTGGGACGGATTCGTTGCGGCCGCCGATGCACCCAGCGCGGCTGCGCAGCGGCTGGCCCAGCGCAACCGCCTGGCCGATCTCGACGAGGAAATCGCCCGAACCAAGGGTGAGCGCAATGCCCATCAGCGTGACGTGGAGGCATTGGCTGCAGCGCTCGAAGCCGCAAGGCAGGACGAACGCAGCCGCCGTGATGGCTGGCGCGCTGCCCAGCACGCGATCGGCGCCGCACAGGCCGAGGTCGACAGGGCACAGCGCGCCATCGGCGATCTCACCACCCGCCAGTCGGCGCTGGAAGAAGCCCGCACCCGCCTCGGCGCCAGCCTCAGCGAAGCCGAGGCCATCCGCGCCGATGCCGAGCGCGGTCTCGTTGAAGCGGGCACCGAGGATGATGCGGCGCAACTTGCCGAGGCGCTGCAAGCAGCCCTGTCCAGCGTCCGCGAACGCGCCGAACAGGCCCGCCTCAAGCTGGGTGGGTTCGAGACAGCCGCCCGCATGCGCGATGGCCGGCTGGCCCAGCTCGAGCGCGATACGCAAAGCTGGCAGCGGCGGCGCGACGGGGCACTGGCCCAGTTGGCGACGCTTGACCAGCGCAGCGCCGAGGTCAGCGCCCAGCTCGCCAGCACCAACGAGACACCCGACGGGTTCGACGCCCGCCGCGCCCAGCTGGGCGAGCAGATCGAGCGGGCCCGGTTTGAGCATCAGGCTGCCGGGGACAGCCTCAATGTCGCCCAGTCCGGTTATCGCGAGGCCGACAAGGCACTCAAGGCGGCGAGCGAAATCCTGGCCAATGCCAGGATCGAGCTGACGCGTATCGAGGAGCGGGCCAAGGGCTTCATTGCCCAGCGCCAGCAGATCGAGCGCCAGGTCGAGGAAGTGCTCGACATTGCTGCCAGCAAGACGCTCGAAGCCTCCGGTATTCGTCCCGAAGAGCCGTTGCCTTCCGAGGCAGTCATCGAGCAGAAGGTGGACCGGCTCAAGGCCGAGCGCGAGCGGCTGGGTGGGGTGAACTTGTCCGCCGAGAAGGAAGCGATCGAGGTCCAGGAAAAGCTCGACCTGATGGTCAAGGACAAGACCGACTTGATCGAGGCCATAGCCAAGCTGCGCACCGGCATTGCCTCGCTCAATCGCGAGGGTCGCGCCCGCCTCAACGACGCCTTCGTCAAGGTCAATGCGCATTTCCAGGAGCTGTTCACCACCCTGTTCGGCGGCGGCACGGCCGAGTTGAGCTTTGTCGAAAGCGATGATCCGCTCGAAGCCGGCCTCGAAATCATCGCCCGCCCACCCGGCAAGAAGCCGCAGACCATGACCCTGCTGTCGGGCGGCGAACAGGCGCTCACCGCCATGAGCCTGATCTTTGCGGTGTTCCTCACCAATCCCGCGCCGATCTGCGTGCTCGACGAAGTCGATGCGCCGCTCGACGACGCCAATGTCGAGCGCTTCTGCAACCTGCTCGATTCCATGCGCCAGCGCACCAATACGCGCTTCATGGTCATCACCCACAATCCGATCACCATGAGCCGGGTCGATCGCCTGTTCGGCGTCACCATGGCCGAGCGCGGCGTGAGCCAACTGGTTTCGGTGGACCTGACCACGGCCGAGAGCTTCCGCGAGGCGAGCTGATGCTGCAGCTTCAGCAAACGCAGCGCTTAACTCACTAGGTGCTTCCTTGCAGAGTTCACGGGCAGTACTCGTTCCTGCCCAACCTCGGTGCCGGGGCCATTCAGGTTCTATGTTTGGGTGTCGCCAGAACCTTCCCCGACCTGTCCCCTCGAGGGAGAGTGGCTAAGCCCCCACTCCCATTACACCATTCGATTTTCCGACAAACTTATCCCCCTGCAGCAATCCTCGCGCATACTCTGATCCATCCCTCCACAGGGCGGCCTGCAGGCGAACAGTGGTGGAGGGCGCCGGGTGTGGCCTTTGCCTGCCACACAGGTTCGAGTTCGGGCCGGCTGGGGCGAGCGACCTCAGTCCGCGAATCCGCGAGCTGTTCCAAAAACCGGCACCCCGAGACGGCTTCCGTCTCACTATTTATTGCTTACGAGGCGAAAGCCGTCTCGGGGTCCGTCTGCTTCATGAAAACCGCAGCACAGGCGGCGCCTTGCCTTGTCCATTTGCGGCAGAATCCCTCCTGCTCCGCCCGGACTTCGCCACGATCACCCGTGGACAGCATGCCGCACCCCCTTCACAAGGCAATTTCGCATTTCAAAACAATAGCTTAGCGTTGGTAAGGTTATCTTGACACTCTCCGACCCCACCACTATGTTGCGCGCGACTTAAAAGGCGTCCCCGAAAAATGGGGAAGAAAGCCGGCCGAGGGGAGCAAGCGGATGGCAAAACCGCAAGATACCGAAGGCCGACCGGACAGCGCCAAAGGGGTGACGCGCGATCTTGCATCACGCATCGCCTCGGCCAAGCGGGAACGCGATATCGAGGACAACAGAGCCTCGAGAGACGCCTCCCCGGAGATGAGCGGTATGGCGCGCGGCATGCGCATCGGTACAGAGTTCATCGCCGCGATCTTGGTGGGGGCCGGTTTCGGCTATCTCATCGATCTTGGTCTGGGAACCAGCCCCTGGGGCTTGCTCATCATGCTGTTGGTGGGCTTCGCCGCTGGAATACTCAATGTCACCCGTGTGGTGGCGCAAATGAATGCCGCTTCGCCTCCCCCGCCGGGTTCCGATCTGGGACCCGACATGGAAGACGAAACTGACAATTGATGACGCTTAGAGGGCTCTATCTTGGCCGGTACTGATCCGATCCACCAGTTCGTCATCGAGGACATGTTCCCGCTGTTCACCATCGGCGGTGACGGCACCGAGGGATCGGGCCTCCATTTTGCCTTCACCAATTCATCGCTTTTCATGGTCGTGACCGTGGCGATCGTCTCGCTCTACATGATCCTGGCAACGGGCTCGAAGAGCGTCATTCCCGGCAAGGCCCAGCTGGTCGCCGAGCTCATGTATGGGTTCGTGGCCAATATGGTGCGAAGTGCCGCCGGCACGGAGGGCATGAAGTTCTTCCCGCTGGTCTTCAGCCTCTTCACCTTCATCTTCGTGGCCAACATGCTCGGCATGGTGCCCTATTTCTTCACCGTCACCAGCCACATCATCGTCACCTTCGCGCTGTCGATGCTGGTCTTCCTAACCGTGGTGATCTACGGCTTTGTCAAGAACGGCCCCAAATTCCTCAAGCTGTTCGTGCCCTCTGGCGTGCCCGGCTATATCCTTCCCATCGTGGCGCCGATCGAGTTCATCTCGTTCATGAGCCGCCCGATTTCGCTCTCCGTGCGTCTGTTCGGCAATATCCTGGCCGGTCACATCACGCTCAAAGTCTTCACCGGCTTCATCGTCACCATGAGCTCGCTGGGTTTCCTCGGCATTCTTGGGTCGGCGCTGCCGCTGATCATGGCCATTGCGCTCACTGGCCTCGAATTTCTCGTCGGTGCCGTTCAGGCCTACGTCTTCGCAGTCCTGACCTGCATGTATCTCAACGACGCGATCCACCCGTCTCACTAACTACCCAGTCACGGCGGGCTGTTCCGCCAGAACCCCCCGCTTCAAAGTCGCTTGAAAGGACTAAAAAATGGAAGCTGAAGCCGCAAAGTACATCGGTGCCGGTATTGCTTGTTTCGGTATGGCCGGCGCCGCCATTGGCGTGGCCAACATCTTCGGCAACTTCCTGTCGGGCGCCCTGCGCAACCCGTCGGCTGCTCCCAGCCAGTTCTCGAACCTGATCTTCGGCTTCGCCGTTACCGAAGCTCTGGGCATCTTCTCGTTCCTGGTTGCCCTGATCCTGCTGTTCGTCGTCTAAGACCGACGCCGCATACGATCTGCCGCAGCCGGGCCAAACCCGGCTGCGCATATTTCCGGCCCCTGGCCGGCTGACCGGATTTAACGGGACCGCACCTGATGGTAACGCAAGCCTACGCCCAAGAAGCGGCTGCACCGGCCGAGGTTGAAGTTGAGGACGCCAATGGCGCCGTCGATCTGACCCATGCCGATCCGACCGCCGACACCCATGCCACGACCGAAGCCCATGGCGACGATCACGGCTCAGGCGTTTTCCCGCCCTTCGATCCGGCAACATTCCCATCGCAGCTGCTGTGGCTGGCCATCACCTTCGGCCTGCTCTACCTGCTGATGAGCAAGATCGCCCTGCCCCGCGTCGGCGGCATCCTTGCCAACCGCAAGGCCCTGGTCGATGCCGACCTGGCGGCAGCCGATGCCTCGCGCCAGCAGACCGACGCCGCCATTGCCGCCTATGAATCGGCACTGGCTGCGGCGAAGTCCAAGGCACAGGGCATTGCCAACGAGACCCGCGAGTCGATCCAGGCGGACCTGGCTGCCAAGCGCAGCGCCGTCGAGGCCGATCTCACTGCCAAGGTGGGCGCCGCGGAAGCCCGGATCGCCGCGACCAAGACTGAAGCGCTGACCCATGTCGACGAGATCGCCACGGAAACCGCGCAGACCGTCGTGACCCAGCTTGTCGGTGACGTTTCGGCCGACAGCGTCCGCGCTGCGGTCGCCAAGGCCAGCAAGGAGTAGCGGCAAATGGAATGGCTCGATAACAGCTTCTACGCCCTCGTCGCCCTCGTCATTTTCTGCGGTGCGGCCGTTTTCTTCGGCATCCCGGCCATTGTCGGCAAGATGCTCGACGGCCAGATCCAGAAGATCGCCGACGAACTTGCCGAGGCCAAGCGCCTGCGCGAGGAAGCCGCTGCCCTGCTCGTCGAGTATGAGCAGAAGCGCGTTGCCGCCGAGAGCGAAGCCGAAGGCATCATTGCCGCCGCCAAGGAAGAGGCGACTCGCCTCACCGCCGAGGCCCAGGTATCGCTGGCCGACCTGATCTCCCGCCGCACCAAGTCGGTGGAAGACAAGATCGCCCAGGCCGAGTCGCAGGCGATTGCCGAAGTGCGCGCCCGCTCTGCCGATGTCGCAATCGAGGCAGCCCGGCTGGTGTTGACCGACGAGATGAGCCGCAACGGCGGCGAGGTCGTCAACAAGGCTATCGCCGACGTGGGCAATCGCCTGAACTAGATTTCGCGCACGTGATGCATTTTGAGGCGGGCAGTTATGCCCGCCTTTTTCTTTGGCACCCAGCGCGGCGCAATTGACGCCCCGCGGATTCTCCACCATGGTGCCCTCGACTGCGGGAGAGACTGGATTTCTCCAGCGCCGAAGGAGCAACCGCCCCGGAAACTCTCAGGCAACCGGACCGTAGTCGGTCAACAACTCTGGAAAGCGGATCGGACGCATCGATCCCACCGAAGGAGCAACCGGCGCTCAGCCGGGAAATCTCTCAGGGCAAGGACAGAGGGGGCACGAATTCGCCGCAGGGCGAAGCTTGTCGTGTCGCCTTGTTCAAAACCCGGGATGTGTTGATGGCCGAACCTTCGCCCACAGACCTCAAGACCACGCCGCTCTACCAACGGCATATCGCCGCCAATGGCCGCATGGTGCCATTCGGCGGCTATTCTCTCCCCGTGCAATATCCGTCCGGTATCATGGCGGAACACAAATGGACCCGCGAACAGGCGGGGCTGTTCGATGTGAGCCATATGGGCCCCAGTTTCCTGGTGCTCAACGAGCGGATGGGAGACGATGAAGCTGATCATGCTGCCATAGCGGCCATCATCGAGCCGCTGATCTGCGGCGACATTGCCGGCCTCAAGCCCGGCCAGGTGCGCTACACGCTGCTGCTCAATGAAGAGGGCGGTGTCCTGGACGACCTGATGGTCGCCCGCTCCCCCGTGGTCGCGGGCGGGCTCTATATCGTGGTCAATGCCGGCACCAAGGAGGCCGACTTTGCGCGCATCGAGGCCGCAGGCGGCGACAAGGCGACGCTGATCCGCGCCGACACCAATTATGCCCTGCTGGCGCTGCAGGGCCCCAAAGCCGTCAATGTCATGGCCCAAATCGCACCGGGCGCCGTGGACCTCGCCTTCATGACCTACAACGCCTTCGACTGGGGCAGCGACAAGCTCGTCATTGCCCGGTCGGGCTATACCGGTGAGGACGGCTTCGAAATTCTCGTCGTCAGCCGCGACGCCAATGCGCTCTGGGATGCGCTATTGGCCGACGCTCGCGTCAAGCCGATCGGCCTCGGTGCCCGCGACAGCCTGCGTCTCGAAGCCGGCCTGCCGCTTTATGGCCATGATCTCGACGAAACCATCTCACCCATCGAGTCCGGCCTCGGCTTTGCCGTCTCCAAGCGCCGTCGGGAAGCCGCCGACTTCCCAGGCGCCGCACGGATCCTCGCCGAACGCGAGAATGGTCCCACCCGCATCCGCGTCGGCTTGATCGTGGACGGTGCCCCTGCCCGCGAAGGCGCCGAAATTCTCGATGCATCGGGAACTGCAATCGGCGTCGTCACCAGTGGCGGTTTTGCGCCATCGCTGGGCAAGGCCATTGCCATGGGCTTCGTGCCGCCCAGCCATGCAGAGAACGGCACCAGGCTCCAGGTCTCGGTGCGCAACCGGGCTCAGCCTGCCGAGGTGATGCCCACTCCCTTCGTGCCGCATCGCTATTTCCGCAAAGCCAAAGCCACTTGAGAGGCAAAGCCATGACCACCAAGTTCACTCCCGACCACGAATATATCCGCGTCGAGGGCTCGACCGGCATTGTCGGCATCACCCCCTACGCCCAGGAGGCTTTGGGCGACATCGTCTTCGTCGAGCTGCCCAGCGTCGGCAAGGTGCTCAAGAAGGGCGACGAAGCTGCCGTCGTCGAGAGCGTCAAGGCCGCCTCGGAGATCTACGCCCCGGTTGCCGGCACCGTGACTGAGGTCAACGAGGAGCTTTCGGGCAATCCGGGGCTCATCAATGCCGATCCGGAAGTGGGCGGCTGGATCTACAAAATCGCCATCGCCGATGCCGGCGAGCTCGGCGGACTGCTCGATTCCGACGCCTATGCCCAATTGACCCTCTAAGAGTATTTCATGCGCTATCTCCCCCATTCCGACCATGAACGCGCCGAAATGCTCGGCGTCATCGGCGCAACCGATATCGACGCCCTGTTCAGCGCCGTCCCCAAGAAGGCGTTCAAGAGCTTCGATCTCGGCCTCCCCGCCCATAGCCCTGAATTCCTGGTCGAGGCGCATATGCGGGCACTGGCCGGCAAGAATCGGGCGGGCGCAGATGGCCCGTTCTTCGTTGGCGCCGGCGCCTATCGCCACCATGTGCCGGCCACTGTCGATCACCTGATCCAACGCTCGGAATGGCTGACGGCCTATACGCCCTACCAGCCGGAAATCTCGCAGGGCACCCTGCAGATGCTGTTCGAGTTCCAGACCCAGGTGGCCAAGATCACCGGCATGGATGTCGCCAATGCGTCGCTCTATGACGGCTCGACCGGCACGGCCGAAGCGGTGCTGATGGCCCGGCGCCTCACCAAGCGCAGCAAGATCGTGCTGTCAGGCGGGCTCCACCCGCATTACCGCGACGTGGTGAAGGCCTATCTCAAGGATGATGCCGATCTCGAATGCCTCTCCGCCTCACCCGAAGGTCAGGGCGACATTCTCGACCATATCGACGAAACGACCGCCGCCATCGTCATCCAGACCCCGGACTTCTACGGCCACCTGCGCAACATGCAGGCCGCTGCCGATGCCGCCCATGCCAAGGGCGCGCTGCTGATCGTGGTCATCACCGAGGTGGTCTCGCTCGGTCTGCTCGAAGCTCCGGGCGCCCTTGGCGCCGATATTGTCGTGGCCGAGGGTCAGTCAATCGGCAATGCGCTGAACTTCGGCGGCCCCTATCTCGGCCTCCTCGCAACGCGCAAGGAGTTCATCCGCCAGATGCCCGGGCGCATCTGCGGCGAGACCGTCGATGCCGAGGGCCAGCGCGGCTTCGTGCTGACGCTTTCGACTCGCGAGCAACATATCCGCCGTGAGAAGGCCACCAGCAATATCTGCACCAATTCGGGCCTCTGCGCCCTGGCCTTCTCTATTCATATGGGCCTGCTGGGCGAAGCCGGCTTTACGCGTTTGGCCCGCCTCAACCACGCCAATGCCTGCAAGCTGGCCGATGCGCTCGCCGCCGTCACTGGCGTCGAGGTGCTGAACAAGACCTTCTTCAATGAGATGACAATCCGTACTACGAAGCCGGCCTCAGCCTTGGTCGAACGGCTGGCGCAACGCGGCATCCTGGCAGGCGTGCCGGTGAGCCGGGTCGAACCGGGCGACCCAAGTGTGGCCAACCTGATCGTGCTGGCTGCCACCGAACTCACCACCGATGCCGATATCGCCGCCCTCTGCGCGGCTCTCTCGGAGGAACTGCAATGAGCATGAACAATCAGGGCCGTCCCTCCGGCATCGGCCATATCGGCTCCGATTTCGCCTCGACCTCCGGCTCGGCGCTGCTGCCCAACGAACCGCTGCTGTTTGAAATCGGCGATACCGAGCACTCCGGCGTTGACCTGCCCGGCGTTGAGATCTCCACCAGCCGCCTCGGCGGCTTCGAGCGCAAGATGCCGCTCGACCTGGCTGGGCTGACCGAGCCCGAGGCCATGCGCCACTATGTGCGCCTCAGCCGGTTAAACCATTCGATCGACAGCGGCATGTATCCGCTCGGCTCGTGCACGATGAAGCACAATCCGCGCCTCAACGAGAAGATGGCCCGCCTGCCTGGCTTCTGCGATATCCATCCGCTGCAGCCGGTCTCGACCGTACAAGGCGCGCTGGAACTGATGAACGAGCTCAGTCACTGGCTGATGACGCTTACCAATACCGCCGCCGTTGCGCTGACGCCCAAGGCCGGCGCTCATGGCGAACTGCTGGGTATGATGGCCATCAAGGCGGCGCAGGATGCCGCCGGCCAGAGCCATCGCAAGGTTGTCCTGGTGCCCGAAAGCGCCCATGGCACCAATCCGGCGACGGCCGCCTTCCTGGGCTACAGCGTCAAGCCCATTCCGGCGCGCGACGACGGCACGGTGGACGTTCAGGCCGTCAAGGATGCGATGTCACCCGAAGTCGCGGCGATCATGCTGACCAATCCAAATACCTGTGGCCTCTTCGAGCCGCAGGTCATCGAGATCGCCCAGGCGGTGCATGATGCCGGCGCGTTCTTCTACTGTGACGGCGCCAATTTCAACGCCATCATGGGTGTGGTCCGTCCAGGCGATCTGGGCATCGACGCCATGCACATCAACCTGCACAAGACCTTCTCGACACCACATGGTGGCGGCGGACCGGGCGCCGGTCCGGTCGTGCTGTCCAAGGCCCTGGCGCCCTTCGCGCCGGTGCCTTTCGTTCGCCAGAGCAGCGATGGGCTAGAACTGGTCGAACACGCCGAGGGCGATGCCCTGGGCCGCATCACGGCTTTTCAGGGGCAGATGGGCATGTATGTGCGCGCGCTGACCTATATGCTCAGCCATGGCGGCGATGGTCTGGCCCAGGCAGCGCAGGATGCGGTGCTCAATGCCAACTACATCAAGGCCCGTCTGCAGCACGTGTTCTCGGTGCCGTTCAATGACTATCCGGCCATGCATGAGGCACTGTTCGACGACACTTTCCTCGCCGGAACAGGTGTGACTACGCTCGATTTTGCCAAGGCGCTCATTGATGAGGGCTTCCATCCCATGACCATGTATTTCCCGCTGGTCGTGCATGGCGCCATGCTGATCGAACCGACCGAGAGCGAGAGCAAGCAGACGCTCGACCACTTCTGCGATGTGATGGTGGAACTGGCGACTGACGCCAGGGCTGGCAACAACGAACGCTTCAGCGCCGCGCCGCTCAAGGCACCAAGGCGGCGCCTGGACGAAACCCGCGCTGCACGCTCGCCGATTCTCAAATGGGAACGGGCAGACGAAACGCTCAAGGCAGCCGAATAACAAAACGGCCCGTGGACTTATCCATGGGCCGCTCAATTCTGCCATACTGCAGCAGTTTCAGCCTTTGGTGTCGAAGCCGACCCAGATGGTGATTTCCTCGCCGCCCAGATACGGGATGGCGACGTTTTCCAGGACTTTGACGAATTCTGCCGATCGTGCCGGCGCTGCGATGGCCACCGGCAGCGTGTGTTTTTCCGAGAAGATCGCCTGACCATCCCGTTCCACGGCAAAACGGATCGGTGCATTGACCGAACTCTGGTTGCCCGCAGGACCGAGCAGGACACGGCCGACGACACCCATGTTGACGGTGATCAGCCCGTTGGAGACCACGCAGTTCCGTGAGGTTTCGTCGATCACGCCCTGATACTGGAGCGACTTGGGATCACCCGTACGCCCGCTGCCATAGTAGAACATCGCCTCGCTGCCGGGCCGAATACGAATGGGTGGGCAGGTCGTGGCAATCGCCGGCAGTGCATTGCTCTGGGCCTGCGCCACGGCAGCGGGGGTGGCCGTCGCATTCTGCAGTTGCTGGGTCTGGGCGGCATTGCCGCTGCCAAACATCCCGCCCATGGAACAGGCTGCCAGCACGGACGCCGTGGCGGTGGCAGCCGACAGACGCAGCAGCAGGGAAAACGCTTTGTTCATGGGGTATCTCTCCTGACGCGAATACTAGCTGCTGGCGGCTTCGAGCGCCATGAGTATGGCCGGGGCTCCGCTGGCATTCACGCCTGGCGCGTCCTCGACGAATACCGCCTCGACAATACCGTCGCGGATCAGCATGGCGGAGCGGGCATACCGCATGCCCATGCCCCCGCCAGACATGTCCTTCATCAGCCCGAACGCCTCGGCTAGTTCCGCATTGCCATCGGCAATGAACTCGATCCCGCCCAGGGCATTGGATGCTTCGGCCCAAGCCTTCATGACATGATGATCGTTGACTGCGGCGCAGACGATGCGGTCAACGCCGGCAGCCTTGAACTTGGCTTCGTTGGCGACAAAACCGGGCAAGTGGTTGAGATGGCAGGTCGGCGTGAAAGCGCCAGGAACGGCGAAGAAGACCACGAGACCGGTGCCCAGAACTGCGTCGCTGGTGGTGTCCTCGGTGCCGTTTGCATTCACCAGCTTGATTTTCACCGAGGGAACAGGACTGCCGCGTTCGATCATCTGTGGATATGCCCCATGACTCCAGCCGCCGGTGGCAGCCATTCCTCAGTCTCAAGTGCATTCGGGATAAGCGGCTTTGCTGCGCTCGACAAGGCCTAATGGCCGGTTCCCTCCGCACTGTTCATTCGGCCGGCGGCTTCCCGATGGTCCGCATGACTTCGAATGCGCCCATGTCCGTCAGGAATGTGAGCTGAACAGCCTGGTTTTCCAAGTCGGTATGACCGCCTTTGCCCAGGATGGGGATGAGCACTAGGTTTGGTTCGGGGCTTTTTTGCGGCACGCCAAACAGCGGTTCGCCACTGGCAGTGGCGGCGATCAGCGAGCCCGCATCCAGCGCGGGATCCTCGACGTGAACGGCCAGCATGGCTTCGTCCCGCAGCTCGACGGCGCCGATTGGCTGGGGACCGCCGTTCCATTCGATAGGGGCAACGGCCAGCGCCTGGCGTATCCGCAGGCCATTGGGCCTATCGGGCTCCGCGTCGTTCAGCGGCAGCGAGAAGTGTGCCTGAGCGGGCACGCATACATCGGAGCAGACGCCCAGAAGGGCGCCGAGCTCCACCCTGGTCAGGCCAGGTCCGACGGTGACTTCGACCGGCAAGACCGTCGGGCCGAAATAGGCATAGTCGAGGTACTCCTCGGTTTCGTGCCGCGTTGGATATGGCCAGAGCACCTGATGGCCGAGCACGCCGCTCGATCCGGCAAAGGACAACTCGGTCGGCAAGCCGGTTTCGCCGGGCACACGCCAGTAGGTCTTGCTGGTCTCGGGCATGTCGATCTCGAGGCCGAGCAGGGTCGTTCCGTCAGCCTCGACCTGTCCGGCGCTGATCAGCCGCAGCTTCACCCCGGGGGCCACTTCTTGCCATGGCGTTTCACCCGCGACAACGGGCATAACGAGGGCGGCTAGGACGAGGAGCAGAATGAATGGTCGCATGATCAAGCCATTAATGCAGGATAAGCTTTAGCAAAAGCTGATGTGCCATCAGGCCTTCGTGAAGACGGCTGGCGTCTGGCCAGCCCTTTGCAACTTGGCACCGGCGGCGGCCATGCCTACATTCATGCCATGCATTCCCTGGAAGGACAATTTCTCGTCGCCATGCCGGACATGACCGACGAACGGTTCGTGGAAAGCGTCATCCTGCTGGTTGCGCACGGCAGCGAAGGCGCCATGGGGCTTGTGGTCAACCATGAACTTGCCAACCTGCGCTTTGCCGATATCCTGGACGGGCTCGATCTGGGGGCAGACGATGCAGTGATCCGCCTGCCGGAAGCGATCGGACAGCAGGCCGTGATGCGAGGTGGGCCGGTAGAGACGGGACGCGGCTTCGTGCTGCACTCCTCCGACTATAGCAGCAGTCACAGCCATTCGGTGGCGGACGACATCTGCCTCACAGCTACGCTCGATGTCCTGAAGGCCATGGCGTTCGGTCCTGCCCCGCGTTCATCGCTGTTTGCCCTGGGCTGCTGTGGCTGGAGCCCAGGCCAGCTTGAAAACGAAATCGGTGAGAATGGCTGGCTGGTCGCGCCCTTCAGTCGGGAGCTGCTGTTTGATACGCCCCCAGCGAAGCGTTATGAGGCGGCGCTGGCAAGCCTTGGCATATCCCGGGCGACGCTAAGCCCTGATGCCGGCCACGCCTGACGCCGCTCACTTCTCCAGCTGCGCCGCGAGTTTCCGCGTGAACTCGGCCCCGGTCATGGCGGCACCGAAAGCGAAGCCCTGCGCGTAGCGCCCGTTGAGCCGGCGCAGGCGTTCGATTTCCTCGGCGGTTTCGATGCCCTCGGCAATGAGCATGAGATCGAGGTCTGCCGCGAGCTGCACCACGGCCTTGATGATCGGGCCCTGGGTATGGGAGGTGCCGTTGGTCTCGCCCATCTTTACGAACGACTGGGGGATCTTGATGGTGTCGAAGGGGAAGCGGTGCAGGTAGCTCAGCGATGAGTGCCCCGTGCCGAAATCATCAAGCGCCAGTCCCAGGCCCAGATTGCGCAGGGCCTGCAGCATATAGGCGGAATGCTCCGGATTGCTCATCACCTGGCTTTCGGTGAGCTCCAGCTTGAGCCGACGGGCCAGTTCCTTGTCCTGACTCACAAGATTTCGCATGTCGTTCAGCAACGTCTCGGTGGCCAACTGGGTCGGGGAGAGGTTGACGGAGATGAAGAAATCCTCGGGCAAGCTCAGCGTCGTCATCCATTCCTTGGCCTGGGCTGCCGCCTGCTCGAAGGCGAGACGTCCGAGTTTTTCGATCTGGCCCGACCGTTCGGCCAGTGGCACGAACTCATCGGGGGTGACCGTGCCGCGGGTCGGATGCACCCAGCGCATCAGTGCTTCGGCACCCACGAACTGGTGGGTCTGGATATCGACGACCGGCTGGAACTGCACATGCAATTCGTCCTGCTTCATGCCGCGTTCGAGATCATCCTCGCTGGCACGGTTGTAGGCCGCTATGGAGCGGGCGGAGGCGCGGTAAGCTTCGATCCGGTCGCCACCGAGGCGCTTGGCATAGTACATGGCCAGTTCGGCATCACGCAGCACATCGGCAGCCGAAGCCGGGTTGCTGTCATAGATGGTGACGCCGATGGAGGCGGAGAGGGTCAGGTCGCGGTCACCGAAATTGAACGGCGCCTTGAGCGCCTTGCGGATCTGCTCGGCGGTCTCGGCGATCTTGCCGGCGGCCTGTTCGGAGGCCAGGATCACCGCGAACTGATCGCCGGTGATGCGGGCCACAGTATCCAGCGGCCGCATGATACGGGCGATACGCCGCGAAATGGCAAGCAGAACCGAATCGGCTGCCGAATGACCGATGCGCTCCTCAAGCTCCATGAAGCGGTCGATATCGATCAGGAATACTGCAGGCTTGGTGCCGCCCGGCGTGCGGGCGCGAACCAGGGCACGCTCGAGCCGGTCCAGGAACAGCATGCGATTGGGCAGGCCCGTCAGGCTATCATGCACGGCATCGTGCAGCAGGCGTTCGCGCGAGGCCCGGTCCTCCGTCACGTCCTGCAGGGTGCCGACGATCCGGTTCACCTGGCCGTCACCGCCCAGCACCGGCTTCACCCGCATGCGGAAGCTGCGATAACTGCCGTCATGGCTGGCAATGCGCATATCGGCCGAGACCTTGCCGCGGCGCAATTCGACCAGCGTGTCGAAGGCAGTGCGGAAGCGGTCACGGTCATCGGGATGGACGCGGTCCAGCCAGCGCTTGATAGCACCGCGCAGCGAACCGCGCTTTTCGCCCAGGCGGGTAGCCAACTCGTCGCTGACCGAGACGCGGTCGCGTTCGATATTCCAGTCGAAGACAAAATCGCCCGATCCGGTAAGGGCCAGGGCGCGGCGCTCGACTTCCGAGAGCGTGCCGATCGATACCTGCCCTTCCGAGAAGGCGTGCTGCACGGCGGTAAAGCCGAGCAACATGACGATCAGCACGAGACCGCCACCAACGGCCGGCTGCGCCACGTCATTGGACACCTGACCCGAAAGGACCAGCCAGGAATAGAACAGCCAGGCAATCAGGATAATCCAGGTCGGCACCAGGAGAACCGCCCGATCATAGCCGCGCAGCGCCAGCAGCAGGATCAGGAAGAAGCCCGAGACACCCAGCAGCGCGAGGACCAGGCGCGCAATGCTGGCGGCAATGGCAGGCTGGAGGAAGGCAAAGGCGAAGAGCGCCAGGAATAGTGCCGCCAGACCTAGCGCCAGATGGATGAAGCGCAGATGCCATCGATGCAGGTTGAGGTAGATGAACAGGAATCCCGCCAGCGTCGTGGCGAGTCCCGCTTCAGCCGCAGCCCGCAATGGCTGCATGCCACCGGCGGGCAGCCCCAGGAGCCGGCCCATGACGCCGAAGTCGATCAAGAGATAGGCCAGCACCGCCCAGGCAAAGGCAGCCGTTGCCGGAAAGACGCCGCGCCCTTTGACGACGAACATGATGGTCAGGAACACCGCGGCCAGGGAGGCGACGCCCAGCACCACGCCGCGGAACAGGGTGAAGGAATTTACGTAATCCCGATACGCATTGGGCTGCCAAAGGTAGAGTTCGGGCAGATCGTCCGCCGTCAGTTCCGCGACAAAGGTGACCGTGGCACCTGGGTCGAGCGTCACCTCGAAGACGTCGGCCTCGCTGTCGACCAGGCGGACTGGCCGGATGCCGGCGCTTGGGGTCAGAGCATTGAGGCGATCATTGCCCAGATCGGGCTGGAAAATGCCGGAGCCCGGCAGGCGGAAGAAGGGCGCGACGAGCAGCCGTTCGATCTGCTGGTCGCTCTCGTTGCGCAGCGCGAAGAGCGCGAAATTGGGATTGGTCCCCTGTTGGCTCGCCAGCACCTCGATGCGCCGAATTATGCCGTCTTCGCCAGGGGCAGTCGAGAGTTGGACGCGACCGTCAGTGCCCTGCTGTATCTCGATGACATCGGACAGGTTGACGGCGTTGACGTCTTCGGGAACCGAAATGACTTCAAAGGCGGCAACTGGAGCAAGGGCGGCCAGCGCGAACGCAAGACACATCGCGAGTGCAAAGAGGGGACGCATCAAAAGCGAGTAAATCCTGCGGTCGGCTTCATTATGGCAACGTCTCGATAAAGCCGCAGTGGAAGACGGCGCGAAGACGGCATCCTCTTGATGGGAGCATCCTTTGGTAGCGGGGATTGGCGGCTGCCACAAGGTTTCGAAGGTGTTGCCGATTGGCAACATGGCTAGGCGATGCGACGCGCGTAGCGATGAGTCTCGTAGCGTTCCTTGGTCAGCCCGAACAGCACGTGGTCTTCCCAACGGCCGTTGATCTGCAGGTAGCTTTCCGCAAAACCCTCCTCGACGAAGCCGTTCTTTTCCAGCACCCGGCGCGATGGTCTGTTGCCTGGCAGAAAAGCGGCGTGGATGCGATGCAGATCGAGCGTGTCGAATACAAAGGGCAGGCAGACGCCCACTGCCTCCGTCATCAGCCCGCGGCCTGCGAAGGGCTGGCCCATCCAGTATCCAAGATTGACAAATTGCGCGGCGCGACGCCTGACGTTGGAGAGCGTGATGCCGCCCACCAGGGTGTTGCTGCCGTCGTCGAGGAAAATGAAGAAGGAATAGTCGGACCCCGCCTCAGCTTCTTCCCGCGCGCTCTTGACCCTCGTGGCAAAGACGCGGCGGCCGAGATCGGCTTCAGTCCAGCGCGGCTCGAAGGGCCGGAGGAAGTCCCGGCTTGCCCGGCGCAGGGCATACCACGGCGCGTAATCGGTCATCTGCGGGAGGCGCAACATGACGCGCGGACCCTTGAGGGCGATCAGCGGGAGGGGGGATGACCAGGGCCATGGCATGGCGGCAACTCAGCGCTTGAAATGGTCGCCGATGGCGCCAACATCGGCAAGCTGCCCGATGGGACCGATGCCGGCCAGAGTTGGTGAGCCCTGTGTGAATATCTGCTCGGCAACGTCCTGTACGCGTCGCGCGGTGATGGCATTGATGCGGTCGACGGTCTCCTGCATCGGAATCGGTCGCCCCCACAAGATTTGCTGGCGTGCCAGCTGCCCCGCCCGCGCGGAAGGGCTTTCGAGGGACATCAGCAGGCCCGCCCGAATCTGGTTGCGGACGCGGATCACCTCGTCATCCGTAATGCTCTCGGTGGCGCGCTTGAGTTCATCGAGTACGACAGGAACCAGTTCGGCAACCTCCTCCTCGCCGGTCGCGGCCGCGACGCCGAAGATGCCGCTGTCGGCAAAGGCCCAGTGGAACGAGTAAACCGAGTAGCAGAGCCCGCGCTTTTCGCGCACCTCCTGGAACAGGCGAGAGCTCATGCCGCCGCCCAGGATGGATGCCAGCACCTGCGCTGCGTAGAAGCCGTCTGCATTGTAGGCCCTGCCCTCGAAGCCAACGACGATATGGGCCTGCTCATGATCGGAAAGGAGCCGTTCTTCCCCGCCTTGGTACTCTGCCCGCTGCGGCGCCGGAGCGCCATTGGGCTTGAGAGTGGCAAACCGCTCCCGCGCCACCTCGACCAGTTCGTCATGACCCACGCTGCCGGCTGCCGCCATCACCATGTGATCGCCGACATAGTTGCGGTTCATGTATTTTCGGACGGTGTCGGGCGTGAAGTCACGGACGGAATCGACCGTGCCCAGGATGGTGCGGCCAATGGGCTGGGTCGGGAAGGCGGCCGCCTGAAACAGGTCGAAGACATGATCATCGGGGTTATCGCGGGCCGCGCCGATCTCCTGCACGATGACCTGCTTTTCACGGGTCAGCTCGTTCTCTTCGAACAGGGAATTCTGCAGTATGTCCGACAGAATGTCGGCCGCAAGCACCACGTCGTCCTTGAGCACCCGGGCGAAATAGCCGGTGTGCTCGATCGAAGTCGCTGCATTGAGATCGCCGCCTACATTCTCGATGGCTTCGGCGATCTGCAGCGCGTTGCGCGAGGTGGTGCCCTTGAAGGCCATGTGTTCGAGCAGGTGGGAAATACCGTGCTCGGCCTTCCGCTCGCTGCGGGCACCCGCCTTGACCCAAACGCCGAGGGAAGCACTTTCGAGATGTGGCATGTCGTCGGTGAGAACCACCATGCCGTTGTCCAGGGTCGTCGATTGTACGCTCACGCTAGCTCCTCTTCGAGGCCCGGCGGTCGAGCGACCGCACCGGCCTCCCGAATGCGTCAGGCAGCGCGCGTGCGCGCTGAAATGAATTCTTCGACCGCAGCCTGATCATTGGCAAGAACGCTGAGACGCTCCTCACGCGCATGCAGATCCGCCAACCATGCCGGCAGCGCCGGCTGGATGCCGCTCGCTGCCTCGACTGCCGCCGGAAACTTCGCTGGATGGGCCGTTGCCAGGGTCACCATGGGCGTCGGCCCAAGATGGTCTCGCGCAACATTGACGCCAACCGCCGTATGCGGATCGAGCAGATAGGCCGAGGCGTTCATTGTATCGGCAATCGTCTTGCGGGTCGCTTCCTCGCCGGTTGTGCCGGCGGCAAAATCGCGGCGGATAGAAGCGAGCGCGCTTTCGGGCAGCGCAAAACCACCCGATTGCTGGAGCCCGTCCATCATCCGCCTCACCCCACCGGCGTCGCGGTCGGCGCTCTCGAACAGCAGCCGCTCGAAATTGGACGATATCTGGATATCCATGGATGGGCTGATCGTGGGAGCAACGCCTTCCATCTCATAGCGGCCAGTATCCATGGTTCGGCGCAGGATATCGTTGGCATTGGTGGCGATGATGAGCTTCTCGATCGGCAGACCCATCGCCTTGGCGCAATAGCCGGCAAAGATGTCACCGAAATTTCCCGTCGGTACGGTGAATCTGACCGCACGATGCGGCGCGCCCAGTGAAACCGCGGCGGTGAAATAATAGACGATCTGCGCGACAATGCGCCCCCAGTTGATGGAATTGACGCCCGAGAGGCGCACCCGATCGCGGAAGCGGTGGTTGTTGAACATGGCCTTGACCAGGTTCTGGCAGTCGTCGAACGTCCCTTGCACAGCAATATTGTGTACATTGGCGTCAAGCACGGTGGTCATCTGCAGGCGCTGCACCGGCGAGGTACGACCCTCCGGGTGGAGAATGAAGATATCGGTCGTGTCGCGGCCGCGGAACGCTTCGATGGCCGCCGAGCCCGTATCACCCGAAGTGGCGCCGACAATGGTCGCCTTGAGGCCGCGCTCGGCCAGGATGTGATCCATCACCCGGCTGAGGAACTGCATCGCCACATCCTTGAAGGCCAAGGTGGGGCCGTGAAACAGTTCGAGCACGAAATGGTTTGGCTCAAGCTCCACCAACGGCGTCACCGAAGGATGACGGAATACCGCATAGGACTCGTCGATGATGGCCTTGAGCTTTACCGGATCGATTTCATCCCCGGTAAAGCGGCTGATGATGGCATAAGCGGTGTCGGCGTAAGGCTTGCCCGCGAAACTGGCGATCTCGCCGAGACTGACCTGCGGCCAGCTTTGCGGCACATAAAGCCCGCCATCGGAAGCCAGACCCGCAAGAACTGCGTCAGAGAAGCCGAGCGCAGGCGCCTGGCCGCGCGTAGAGACAAACTGCATTCGGGGAAGGTGCCCTTCTAGAATTGCTGCAACCTAGTCAAACAGGCAGTGAACCGCAAGTTTCCGGCTCACGGCCTGCCCGCAGCGCGCTGGCGCCACAGCCAGAACCCGAGCATGACGACAGCGACGATGGCAAAGCCGTACCAAGTATAGGCATAGCCCAGATGGTTGTTGGGAAATTCGATGACGGTCTCGCCTCCCTGCGGCAGCTCTCCTGGCGGCCCTGCGGGCAGGTCGACATAGAAGGGGGCAAAAGGCGCCAGCGCCGGATCGACCATGTTCGCGAGACGAGCTGGATCGCGCACCCATTCGATGCGGTTCGATGTATCCGGACTCGGCGTCATGAACCCGGCTGCTTCGCCGGGCCGCAGTAGCCCGCTAATGGTCACCGCGCCGCCCTCCCCCTCGGGATCGCTCACCGCCGCATGCTGGAACGCCTCGGGGATGAAGCCGCGATTGACGAACACCGTACCGCCATCGGTCAGCACAAAGGGCGTGACCACCCAGAACCCCGGGCCTGACGCGGCGCCCTGCGCATTGGCCAGGCTGGTAAACACCGTCACCGTCTGGTTGTAGCGGAAGGAACCCGTCAGGATTACCGGCTGGAAATTGAGCGACTCAAGGGCGAGACTGTCCCATTGGCCGGCGGGTGGCACCGGGATGGGCGCGGCGCCAAGCCGCGCGTCGACCGCAGCAATCAGCGCTTCCTTATCTGCAAGGCGATGCATCTGCCAGGTGCCAAGCCAGACACAGGCGACCGCCAGTGCCAGCATCAACGCGACGAAAACCCATGTCATCGCCGAACTTAGGGCCGATCTGGTTTCAGTCATCGGTGACCCTCATGCGCATCGTGGCGGTATTGCAGCGCGACCAGCACGCCCTTGAAAGGCGGCAGGAGCAGCAGGGAGAAAATCAATGTGGCTGGAATCCAAAGCAGGAGATGCACATAGGGCGGCGGGTTGAACACCGCGCCCACGATCAGCGCCAGCAAGATGATGACGGGGGCGACGAGAAAGATCACGAAGATGGCCGGGCCATCGCCGCTATCGGCAAACTTGAGATCAAGCCCGCAGGCCGGGCAGGAGGGCGCCAGCTTGAGGTAGCCGGCAAACAGCGGTCCCTTTCCGCAGCGCGGGCAGCGGCAGAGCAGACCGGTCGTAATCGGCGATGGGCGGTCCATGAGGCCTCCAAACAGATCGGGGCGCAGCTTGCGGCTGCGCCCCGTGAAAAGCGTTCGGGCGAACCCTAGTGGTTCAGCGCCACGCCCCAGCTGCCCCAGACATAGATCGAGGCAAATAGGAACAGCCAGACGACGTCAACGAAGTGCCAGTACCAGGCGGCAAATTCGAAGCCCAGGTGACGCTGAGGCGTGAAGTCGCCGCGATAGGCCCGAAGCAGGCAGACTGCCAGGAAGACAGTGCCGACGAGCACGTGGAAACCGTGCAGGCCCGTCGCCATGAAGAAGGTCGCGCCGTACATGCTGGCACCTTCCCCGCCGAACACGAAGCCCGCTTCCATGTATTCGATGGCCTGCACGCAGGTGAAAACCGCGCCAAGGATGACGGTCAGCCACAGGCCGTATTTGAGGCCTTGGCGATCATTCTCGAGCAGCGCGTGGTGCGCCCAGGTGACCGTGGTGCCAGAGGTCAGCAGCAGCAGCGTGTTGAACAGCGGCAGATGGAAGGGATCGAACAGTTCCACGCCCAGCGGCGGCCAGTGACCACCAGTCGCAGCGACGCGCGCGTACTGCTCGACATCATCGACGCGGAAGAAGAAGTCGAAATAGGCCCAGAAGAATGCGACGAACAGCATCACTTCGGAGGTGATGAACAGGATCATCCCATAGCGATGATGCATCTGCACCACCGGGGTATGATCGACGCCATTGTTGGCTTCCTTGATGACGTCGCTCCACCAGGCGTACATGGTGTAGAGCACACCCACGAGGCCGATGAAGAACACCCACGGGGTCCAGTTGTGCATCCAGAAGATGCCCCCCAGGGCCAGGATGAAGACGGCGACCGACATGACGAACGGCCAGGGGCTCGGCTCCACCATGTGGTAATCGTGGTTCTTGGCTAGTCCGGCCATGGTCAGCTTCCCTCATTCTCTGAAGCGTAGAAAGTATAGGAGAGTGTGATCTCGTTGACGGTCGCGAGCTCGTGGTTATCCGCGAGGCCGGGGTCGACGAAGAACACGATCGGCATATCCACGGTCTCGCCGGGCTGCAACGTCTGCTCGGTAAAGCAGAAGCACTCGATCTTGTTGAAATAGGCGCCAGCCTTGTCAGGCGAGACGTTGAATATGGCCATGCCGGTGATCGGCTTGTCCGAATTGTTGGTGGCGATATAGTTGACCGTGTCGACATTGCCGATGTTGTCGGTCACGGGCGCCGCGGCGGTCACGGTCCAGGCCAGGTCATTGGCGACGTTGGAGTCGAAGCTCACCTTCATCTGCCGGTCAATGGCACCCATGGGCGCATTGCTGGCCACCTGCGGCGTGCCGCCGAAGCCCGTCACCTGGCAGAAGAGCTGGTAGAGCGGTACCGCCGCATAGGCGAGACCGACCATGCCCGCGGCGACGAATACGCCCGCCATGGCCGTGCGCTTGTTGCGCCGCGTCACTGCGGGATCAAGGCGGGAAGAATGCAGCTCGGTCATCAGAGCGCCCGCTCGAACAGCGCGGGCCCCATCTTGATGATGGTCAGCGCGTAGAACGTAACCGCGAAAAGGGCCAGGGCAATACCCAGCGCAATAGACCGCCGACGCCGAATCCGGGCCCGTGCTGCCGCTGCGTCGGCCGATTCCGGTGCAACCTGGCGGATTTCCTCGGGAGCGCTCATCAGAATACGCCTCCGAAACGCGTCACCAGATTATCCGTCATGAAGGCAAAGAAGACGATGAACAGGTAGCTCAGCGAATAGTTGAACAGCGTGCGCGCGGCCTTGCGCATGGCAACATCCTCGCGCGTGACTAGCAGGCGCCAGGCCAGATAGGCGAATGACGCGCCGGTTACCACGGCCACGACCGAATAGATCCACCCGGCAAAGCCGAAAAATGTGGGGAGCATGGCGGCGGCGGCAAGGATCACCGTATAGGCAAATATCTGCGCCTTGGTCGAAGCTTCGCCGACCACATTGGGCATCATCGGCACACCCGCAGCGCCGTAGTCCGACTGCTTGTAGAGGGCCAGCGCCCAGAAATGCGGCGGCGTCCACAAGAAGATGATGAGGAAGAGCACGACGCTTTCGAAAGACACGGTGCCCGTGACCGCAGCCCAGCCGACGATCGGTGGGAAGGCCCCCGCCGCACCGCCAATGACGATGTTCTGCGGAGTCGAGCGCTTGAGCCACATCGAATAGATAACGGCGTAAAAGAAGATGGTGAAGGCCAGGAGGCCAGCGGCCACCCAATTGGTGGCCAGGCCGAGCAAAGCCACCGAGAAAACCGACAGCACCAGACCGAACACCAGCGCTTCTTCTCTGGCGATGCGACCCGCCGGGATCGGGCGATTGCGCGTACGGCTCATGATGGCGTCGATATCGGCATCGTACCACATGTTGAGCGCACCCGAGGCCCCTGCCCCGATGGCGATGCAGGCAATGGCGATGATGGCGATGATCGGATTGATGGCGCCCGGCGCCACGACTAGACCCACGACGGCTGTGAACACGACCAGTTGCATGACAGACGGCTTCAGCAGCGCGAGGTAGTCCTCCACGCGTGCCTCGCCGGCCATGCCGGGCAGGTTCCTGCTGTCGTCAACAAAAGCCACTACAAATGCCTTTACGAGGTTGGACACGGGCCGCGCGAACGCGGCCCGTCGGTCTTAGTGTGCGTTGGTCGATTCAATCTTGGGGAGCGTGGTGAACTGATGGAACGGCGGCGGGCTGGACAGGGTCCATTCCAGCGTCGTGGCACCAGGGCCCCACGGATTGTCACCGGCCGGGCGCTTCTTACGGGAGGCTTCCCAGGTCGCGTAGAAGAAGATGATCATGGCGACGAAGGTGATGTAGTAGCCGACCGAGGAGACCCGGTTGAACAGGGCAAATGCGTCCGGATAGTCGATGTAACGGCGCGGCATGCCGGCAAGGCCGAGGAAATGCTGCGGGAAGAAAATCAGGTTCACGCCGACGAACATGATCCAGAAGTGCGCCTTGGCCAGGAACTCGTTGTACATGTAGCCGAACATCTTGGGGTACCAATAGTACCATGCGGCAAACAGCGAGAAGATGGCGCCCAGCGACAGCACGTAGTGGAAGTGCGCGACCACATAATAGGTGTCGTGCAGGGCACGGTCAGCACCCGCATTGGCCAGCACCACGCCAGTCACACCGCCAACGGTGAACAGGAAGATGAAGCCAATGGCCCAGAGCATGGGCGACTTGAAGGTGATCGAGCCACCCCACATCGTGGCGATCCAGCTAAAGATCTTCACGCCGGTAGGCACCGCGATGACCATGGTGGCAGCCACGAAGTAGCGCTGCACGTCCAGGCTGAGGCCGGTGGTGTACATGTGGTGCGCCCACACGACGAAACCGACGAAGCCGATGGCCACCATGGCGTAGGCCATGGCCATGTATCCGAAGATCGGCTTGCGGCTGAAGGTCGAGACGATGTGGCTGATGATGCCGAAGCCCGGCAGGATCATGATGTACACTTCGGGGTGACCGAAGAACCAGAACAGATGCTGGAACAGGACCGGGTCACCACCCTGGGCAGGGTTGAAGAAGGCCGTGCCGAAGTTGCGGTCGGTCAGCAGCATGGTGATGCCGCCCGCCAGCACTGGCAAAGCCAAAAGCAGCAGGAATGCCGTGACCAGGATGGACCAGGCAAAGAGCGGCATCTTGTGCAGCGTCATGCCTGGCGCGCGCATGTTGAAGATCGTGGTGATCAGGTTGATGGCGCCCAGGATCGAGCTGATGCCCGCAATATGAAGCGACAGGATGACGAAATCGAGCGAGGGACCGGGATGGCCGGAGGTCGCGAGCGGCGGGTAGACGGTCCAGCCGCCACCGAAGCCGAGCGCACCCGGGCCCGTGCCTTCAAAGAACAGGCTCAGCAGCAGCAGCATGAAAGCCGGCGGTAGCAGCCAGAAGGCAATGTTGTTGACGCGCGGAAAAGCGGTGTCCGGAGCGCCGATCATCAGCGGCGCGAAGTAGTTGCCGAAGCCGCCAAAGGTGGCGGGCATGACGACGAAAAACACCATGATCAGGGCGTGCGCGGTGGTGAACACATTGTACATGTGCTTGCCGGCGTCGAGCGCCTCGCCGCCTTCCACGCCATAGACCATTCCGGCCAGACCGTGGAAAATCTGGATACCCGGCTCCTGCAGTTCCATGCGCATGACGCCGGAAAGCAGGCCACCGATGATCCCCGCGAAAATCGCGAAGACCAGGTACATGATACCGATGTCCTTGTGATTGGTCGAATAGAGCCAACGGCGCCAGCCGGTTGGTTCATGATGCGATGACAGATCGTGTCCGGTCGCGTGGGCTTCGAGGTGTGCGCTCGTATCGGCCATTGTTAAATCCCCTTACCCTTGTTCTTACTGCACTGCCGCAAGCGTGGCATTGGCCGCGGCATAGTCGCCGGCCTCGAACGCCGCCATGTAGGCTGCAAATTCTTCTTTGGTGACGACGCGGACCGCGATCGGCATGAAAGCATGATCCTTGCCGCAGAGTTCGGAGCACTGGCCGTAGAACATGCCGGTCTCACGGGAGTTGAACCACGTCTCATTGAGACGGCCCGGAACCGCGTCGATCTTGATGCCGAAGGACGGCACGGCAAAAGCGTGAATCACGCCGATCGGGTCGGCCGTGATCTGCATGCGCACCGTGGTGTCGACCGGGACAACAAGCTCGTTGTCCACTGCAAGCAGGCGCGGCTGGTTCGGCTTGTTGGCCAGGCGGTCTTCTTCGCTCAGCATGATCGAGGTCAGTGCCAGACCCTGGTCGACATATTCGTAGTCCCAGTACCACTGCTGGCCGGTCGCCTTGACCGTCAGTTCGGGCGCGGGAACCTCGACTTCGCCGAAGGAGAAGATGTTGGCGCCCAGATACTTGCGCTCGCCATCGGGCGTGGTGAGCTGGTCGCTCAGCACGCCAAAGGACGGAATTGCAATGATGATGAGGACAACGATCGGCAGGACGGTCCAGACCACCTCAACCAGCGTATTGTGCGTGAAGGCCGCGGGAACGGGGTTCCGCTTCGCATTATAGCGGAAGATGATCCAGATCAGCAGCGCCAGCACCAGCACAACGATGAAGCTGATCGACCACATCAGGATGCCGTCGTGGAAGGCCACGATGGAGTCCATGATCGGCGTCACGGAGGGCTGCAGATGGAACTGGCCTGGCACCGGATGTCCGGCCTGACCCTGGGCCACCGCCAGTGCGGGGCTAAGCGCCAATGCGGCTGCCGATAGCGCCCCTATCTTTTTCAAGAACTGCCCGGTCACCTAAACCCCCTGTCGACTTCAATTGGTGCATGCACACCGGGATTGAGGGGCTTAGTAGCGGCATAGCATACGCCGCCCCGACTCAACCTCGGAGCGCAAAACTCTTCGTTGAGCTAAATCACATCGGCAAGGGCAAGTCCATTGGGCCATGAGGCGGCGCCACTGCGTCATATTGCGCTATCCCCGCCGGCACGGTGCCTCACCCTCGCCGCAGTTTTCCAGCCATATCCCTAACAAATCCGGGCTTGGTTGACTCAGCCAATGGCCTGTCGGAAACAGAAACGGCTCGCGCGGGCGCGCGATTCGTCGGGAGATGTGATAGAGTGAAGCGAATTGTGAAGCGCCGCCTGGCCGGCCTGGGTCTGGCATTGGTGGCTGTCGCAGGTGCCGCAGGCGCCGTGCTGGGCCAGGGCGTGGTACGCGCCGAGTATGGCGACTGGCAGATGAGCTGCGACACGCCCCCCGGTGCGAGCTTTGAGCAATGCGCCATTATCCAGAACGTGATGGCCGAGGATCAGCCCAATGTGGGGCTATCGGTCATCGTTTTGCGCACGGCTGACCGCGAGGCCCGCCTGCTGCGGGTGCTGGCGCCGCTGGGTGTCCTGCTTCCCAATGGCCTCGGCCTCAATGTTGATGGCGAGGATATGGGTCGGGTCGCTTTCGTGCGCTGTCTCCCCAATGGCTGCGTGGCCGAGGTCGTGCTTGACGATAGCCTGATCGAGACGCTTTCGAAGGGCAGCAATGCCATCTTCGTGGTGTTCAAGACGCCCGAGGAAGGCATCGGCATCCCGGTGTCGCTCAACGGCTTCGAGGAAGGCTTCGGCCAGCTTCCGTAACGGGGAGGGCGACGTGGACCAGGAACGGCGCGGCACAATCCGCCATCGCACGCTCAAGGGCGGCCGCATTGCACTCAATGAGGGCTTTTCCACCCTGACCTGCACTGTGCGGAACCTCTCCGAGGCCGGCGCGCTGCTGCGCATGGCAAGCGTCGTCGGCGTTCCCGATCAGTTTCAACTGGTCATGGATGACGGCCGCACCTTCGACTGCGCTGTCGTACACAAGTCCGCCACCGATGTCGGAGTGCGGTTCACCACATAAAAAGGCCGGACAAGCGCCACGGCGCCGGTCCGGCAAGTCATCAGGAAACGGGGCCGGCGGCAAAACCGGCCCGGGAGATGGCACGAGCACTCACGCGAGTTTCCGTACCAACGAGGTTGCGCCGACGGGGGTCAAGCCGGCGCGAATACGGGACTGGATCAGCGCCGCGCGTTGCGGGCGCGGGCCGCGTTCAGCGACGGACCGGAAAGCGTTGGGTTTGCCAGAGCCCGGGTAACGTCTTCGCGGGAGATGCCCAGGTCATTGAGGCGGCTGTGATCGAGCTCAAGCAGGGCCGACAGAGCGCTCCGGCGGGTGCGGGCGGCCTGTGCCTTGGCGATCCAGCGCATGACTGCGACAAACGGATTGGCGGGCGCGGCGGCCGCAAGTGACCGCTCGCCAGGAAGCGAGAGAGCCATGATAGTCTCCAAAGATGTGGTTTTGCCAAGGGAGCCGGCGGGTTTCGACGCAGGGTACTCCACGTCGATGAATACGAGATTGCGCTCTGGACATCTATTCGTCCAACAAATAGATTTCATCCGCTTTATCAATTTGGGTGATGGGACGATTTCCATGACAGCGCCCCTCGATCTCGACCAGTTGCAGAGTTTCTGCGCCATAGCGGATTGCGGCAGCTTCACCGAGGCCGCCCGGCGGGTGAACAAGACCCAGTCGGCCGTTTCCATGCAGATCAAGCGGCTCGAAGAACGTCTCGGACACTCGCTGCTGACGCGGGACGGGCGGAGCGTCAAGCTGACCCTGCATGGGGAGGCGCTCTATTCGCGCGCGCGCAAGATGCTGCGCACCAATGCGGAAATCCTCGATCATTTCTCAGACGCTGATCTGGCAGGATCCATCCGTTTCGGCGTACCGGACGATTATGCGGTGCGCCTGTTGCCGGTAATCCTTTCGAGCTTCCAGCGCACCCATCCCAGGATCGCAGTCGATGTGGCCTGCATGGCATCGGAGCATCTGCTCGAAGGCATGCGCCAGGGCCGCTATGACCTCATCGTCTTCACCCAGGGCACCGAGCAGAATTACGGCGAGCTGTTCCGCACCGAGAAGATGTTCTGGGTCGCCAGCCACGGCGGCAGGGCACTGGCCAGCGACCCGGTCGCCATCGCCTGCGGGCCGCAATACTGCATCTGGCGGAAGGATGCGATGGAGGCGCTGGACCGCAGCGGCAAGGACTATCGCATCGCCTATACGTCATCGAACGCAACTGCCATCTCGAGTGCCGTGCTGTCGGACCTTGCGGTGGGCTTCCTGCCTGAAAGTGCGCTGCAGCCTGGCATGCGCGTGGTCAACGAGGAGATCGGTCTGCCCCGCCTCGACGACGCGCAGATCGCTCTGAAGCGCGCCAGCCACGCTTATGGCGGCATCTATGATGCGCTTGCCAACCACATTGTTCAGTCTATGGGCAATCTGGAAGGACCGCGCAGCACCGAAGCCGCCGAGTAGCCGCCGCCCTCTTGACCTCCATCACCCTTTGTCGCACCAGAGGGCATGGCCGATGCTCTGACCAATGCCGCCGAATTCACCGTCAGCGAGATCGCACAGGCGGTCAAACGTACTGTCGAGGACGAGTTCGGCCATGTGCGGGTACGCGGGGAGATTTCCGGTTATCGCGGGCAGCATTCCTCGGGCCATGCCTATTTCACGCTCAAGGATGAAAGCGCCTCGATCGACGCCGTGGTGTGGAAGGGCAATTTCGCCCGGCTGACCTTCAAACCCGAAGAAGGGCTTGAAGTCATCGCCACCGGGCGGCTGACCACCTTTCCGCGTTCGTCCAAATACCAGATCGTCATCGACAATATCGAGCCGGCCGGCGCGGGAGCGCTGATGGCCTTGCTCGAGGAGCGGCGCAAGACGCTGCTCGCGGAGGGCCTGTTTGCCCGCGAGCGCAAGCGGCCCCTGCCCTATCTTCCCCGCACGATCGGTGTCATCACCTCGCCAACCGGCGCCGTGATCCGCGATATCCTGCATCGCCTTGAGGATCGTTTCCCCAGCCATGTCCTGGTCTGGCCGGTGCGCGTGCAGGGCGACACCTGCGCGCCCGAGGTCGTCAACGCCATCGAGGGTTTCAACGCGCTCCTGCCCGACGGTCCGATTCCGCGCCCTGACCTGCTGATCGTCGCGCGGGGCGGGGGGTCGATCGAGGATCTCTGGGGCTTCAATGAGGAAGCGGTGGTGCGGGCGGTGGCCGCTAGCGCCATTCCCGTCATTTCTGCCGTCGGGCATGAGACCGATACCACGCTGATCGACTATGCATCCGACATGCGGGCGCCAACCCCAACCGCTGCGGCCGAAGCCGCGGTGCCGGTCCGTGCCGAACTGCTTGGCTATGTCGACGACCTGGGCAGCCGCCAGCGCCAGGCAGCGCGGCGGCTCGCCGGAAGCGCCCGCGACCGGCTGCGGGCGGCCGTGGCCGGCCTGCCCCGACCAGCGGACCTTGTCGCCACCCAGCGCCAACGCCTGGACCATGCGGCCAGCAACCTCTTTGCCTGCCTGCGGCACTCGGTGCAGGATCGCCGTGTCGCCTTCGCGCGGGTGGAGACCAAACTCAACGCCCGCATTCTGGTTGGACAGCGGCAGGAGGCGGCCGAACGGTTGCGCAATCTGTCGCTGCGCGCGGATGCCGGCCTGCGCAAGACCGTGGATCGCGCCCGGCTCACCCATGATCCGCGGGCCGAACGCCTTGCCGTGGCAGCCGCTCGCCTCTTCGAGCGCAAGCGAGCCCAGTTCGAAGCAATCGGTCCCAAGCTTTCGCCCAACGCCCTGAGGGCAGAACTGCGCCATTCACAGGGCCAGCTTTCCCCGCTTGCCGCACGGCTTCAGGCAAGCATCTCGATCAGTCTAGCCGATCGGCGTACGGCTCTTGTACAATCAGGCAAGCTGCTGGAATCGCTCAGCTACCGAAGCGTGCTAGCGCGCGGCTATGCGGTGGTCAAGGATGCCGGGGGCAATCTGGTGCATGCACGCGCCGGCCTGTCGCCCGGCGATATGGTCGCCATAGAATTTGCCGATGGCGAGGTTTCCGCGACGATTGCGGGCAGCCCGGCCATAAAGCGGAAACCACGCGCCCATCCAGACAGCGATAGTCAGGAAAGCCTCTTTTGATCGACCTGATTGGTCGCTATATCGGAGGGAGGGCTCAAGGAAGACAGCATGAACATCTTCGACAAGGGCTTTGCGCCCACAGAGGCGGTAATTCGCTATCTCGACGGTGACTATGTGGTGCTCAAGCCCGGCAGCTTCGTGCGCTGTGCCATAACCCAGAAGCCCATTCCGCTCGACGAATTGTTCTACTGGAGCGTGGATCGGCAGGAACCCTATGCGGATGCCGTTGCTGCACATGCGGCATTCGGGCGTTTCGGCCGCGGAGCCTGATGGTGGCCGAAGCGTCGGGCCGCCGCCGGTATCTGTTCGTTTCCAACGGCCATGGCGAGGATAGCATCGCCGCCGCGATCATTGCCGGCATGCCCAAGGGCGCCGAGATCGATGCCTATCCGATGATCGGCAGCGGCAATGCCTATGCGGGGGTCTGCTCGGTCGTCGGACCGCGCGCCACGCTGGCCTCGGAAGGCTGGCGCAACGTCAAGGGCTCGCTGCGCCGCGACATTGCCAATGGCGGCCTCGCCACCGTGCCGCCGGCCCTGCGCTATCTGCGCCAGATACGCGGCAAATACGACCGCATCGTCGTGGTAGGGGACATGGTCGGGGTGCTCGCCTGCTATGCCACCGGCCACCGCGACCTCTACTACCTCGATGTCTACAAGACGGGTGCCGCGCGGCTCTATTCGGCGGCCGAACGCTGGGCGATCAGGCGGGCGTGCCGTACCGTTTTCTGTCGCGCCGACAATCTCGCTCAATCATTGGTCGAACTGGGCGTCGATGCCCGATCGGCCGGCAATGTCATGATGGATACCATCCCTCGCGGCGAGTATGACGCGGTCGCCCGGCGCAGCCGGCCACTCGCGGTGACGCTGCTGCCCGGGAGCCGGGCGCTGACATCGGAGAGTTTTTCGCTGCAGGTCAACGCCCTGCGCATGCTGCGGCCTGATCTGCGCCCCGATGTGTTCCTGGCAGTAGCCGGCAGTGTCAGCGTGGAAGAACTGGCGCGCGCCACCGGGCTCAAGCGCATGCCAATTCTCAGCGTTGAATCCTCCGACCTGGGCGAACTGTCGGATGGCGAGATCACCATTCACATGGCCCGCGGCGGGGCCATGGGCAATCTGCTCGATGCATCCGATATCGTCCTGTCGCAGGCCGGCACCGCCACGGTGCAGGCGCTCGGCTTAGGCAAGCCGGCCATTACCTTCATCAATCCTCGCGACCGCCGCTCACGCTTTACCGATGAGCAGGGGCTGTTCAGCGAAGCACGGGTGGTCGTCGCTGCGGATGCGGCGGCAATAGCTACCGCGTTGCGCACGCTACTGGGCGATGAGGAAGAACGTCGCCGCCTGGCCAATATCGGTCGCCAGCGCATCGGCGGCCCCGGCGCTATGCAGGCAATCCTCGATACGCTGCTGGCCTGAGGCGAAGCCTTACGGCTTGTGGGTTTCAGGCTCGAGCAGGCGATGCAGGTGGACGATGAAGTAGCGGGTGTGGGCGTTGTCCACGGTCATCTGAGCCTTCTGCTTCCAAACCGCATAGGCCGCCGCATAGTTGGGATAGAGCCCGACGATATCCACCTTGTCGAGATCGGAGAAGGTGACGCCTTCCAGGCTCGAGAGTTCGCCGCCGATCACGAGATGCAGCAACTGCTTGGTGGGGTCTTCATTAGCCATCGGTGAGGTCCGTATCTGAGAGGGTGGACGGTGCAGCATCGGCCATGTCGGGGCTGGGACAGCCATAGACCTTGATCAACGCGGCGTGGACCAGCGGTTTTAGGCTCATGTCGCTGAGTGCCGCAAGCGCCCCGTGACGCACATCTCGTTTGTTGAATTGGGGGAAGCCGACGCAGACGTCGGCAAAATCGATCTGCGACTCGGCCAGGATCAGGGCCGCTGCGGCGATATCCCAGTCCTGGCTGCCGCGCCGGGCCACGGCGGCGTCGAGCTTGCCGGTCGCAACCTGGACCAGCCGGTAGGCCAGCGAGGGATAGGCGGGGCCGCGGCTATAATGCAGGCCGGCAGCCTGCATTTCCTGGTGCACGGCGCCGGGCGCGGGAATAAGCGGGGCGGAACCGGCGCGACGATTGCGGCGGAGGGGCTGGCCATTGAGCCGGGCGCCCTGGCCGCTGGCCGCATCATACATCTCGTCCCGCACTGGCGCATAGACCACGCCGGCAACGGGCACGCCATTCTCGACCACGGCAAGTGACACGGTCCAGCTATCCTCGCCGCGCAGGAAACCGCGAGTGCCGTCAATGGGATCAACCACGAATACCCGCTCGCAGGACAGCCGGCTGGGATGATCCACCGTCTCCTCGCTCAGCCAGCCATAGTCGGGCCGAGCCTGGAGCAGGGCGGAGGCCAGGTAGCGGTCCACCATGATGTCGGCCTCGCTGACCGGCGAGGAATTCTCCTTGTTCCAGCTCTTGATGTCGCGGCGGAAAAAGCTGGTTGCGATGATGCCCGCAGCTACCGCGGTGGAGCGGAGCAGTTCGAGATCGGTGCTGTAACTGGTGGCGGGCGCTGGCATTGCGGGCCTTGTATTCCTGGCGGCATGCTTGGGCAAGTGCCGCGCCTGAAGGCGTGATCACCGGGCCGGGCATGGCAGGGTTAACGGGTCGGAACCGGGCTGGGTTAACCGCTCCCTACCCGCTGCAACACCCTGCTAACCCTCTCGGAAAACAAGATAAACTTAACCGAACGGATTAAGGGGGCGGGTAAGGGGACGCGCTATGTTGGCCCCACAAAGAGGGCACCAAAAATCAGCTCTCGAAGTTGACAGGAAGGCGAATGCAAATGGTTCATGGTGTCGCGATGGAAGGGACTTCGGTCGTTCTCGCTTTTGGCTGCCCCCATGTGGCGGATCGCCGCTTCGTGGCGGCCAACGACAATGGACCCAAGGACCCCGTCAAGACCGTCACCGTGCGTCGGATGCTGGAGCAGAGCGGCGTTGCCATCAAGGTGAAGGTGCCGGTTACCGAATTCATCGGCGTCGCCGTGGCGACCCGGATTTCCGAGGAAGGGGTCCTAGTCAGCGCGATCGAACTGGTCCATTCCGACAGCGAGCTGAACTACCAAGTGTTTGAAGAAGAAGGCAATCACAACGTCGTCGCGGAATGGCAGAACTGGGGCAAGAAGCTCCGCCTGCCGCTGTTCATCAAGGCCGGCGACGGCGCCTACATGCCCTATAGCCAGCAGGTCGATGGCCTTGTGGTCGGCAACAGCGCCTCGCGCCGCAAGCTGATCGCCGAAGCCAATCGCCGCCCCCGCTTCCTCAACCGGCGCAAGCCCGGCCAGTCCGAAGCCTAGATTTTACGCCTCCAAAGCACGCTTGAAGGGTTGGCCGGTGGTGCGGTCGGCCCTTTTCGCGTTTGGGGGGAATTGGCTAGCACACTGTTAGCATCGAGCGTCACCAAGGGCCCTAAAACCGCCGCCTAACGCTAACGCAAACTACCACACCCACTCCGCCAGCAGCGCCAGGGACAGGACGATTCCGACATAGTGATTGCTGTAGAAGCGCATTCGGGGATTATCCGGCGCCTCGGCATCGACCGTCCAGACCTGCCAGGCCAGCAGGGCCGCCGCCAGCAGCGACAACGCTGCGAAGACGATGCCGCCGCCCACGAGCAGCGCCGCCGCATTCCACAGCACGAAGGCGCCGGCATAAAGCGCGGCAGCGGCCGGCTTCACGTAGTCGCCAAAGAGCCGCGCCGTGGACTTGACGCCGATCAGCGCGTCATCCTCGATATCCTGCAGCGCATAGATTGTATCATAGGCGATGACCCAGAGGATTGTTCCGGCATAGAGCAGCACCGGCGCCCAGGCGAGACCGGCGGTTTGCGAGCTCCAGCCGACCAGCGCGCCATAGGAGAAGGCGAGGCCCAGAAAGGCCTGCGGCCACCAGGTGATGCGCTTCATGAAGGGATAGATCGCCACCAGCACGAGCGAAGCAACGCCGGCCCATACGGTGAAGCGATTGAACTGGAAGAGGATCGCCGAGGCCAGCAGCGCCTGGGCCAAGAGGAAGACCAGCGCATCGCGGGCGGTGACGGCGCCGGAGGGGATCGGCCGCGAGCGGGTGCGGGCGACCTTCATGTCGATATCGCGGTCGACGATGTCGTTGAAGGTGCAGCCGGCGCCGCGCATCAGGATGGCGCCCACGAGCATCAGCAGGGCCGCCAGCCAGTCGAACCCGCGTTCCGGCACCGCAATTGCCGCCAGCGCCAGACCCCAGACGCAGGGCCAGAACAGCAGCCAGAAGCCGATGGGCCGGTCCCAGCGCGCGAGCCGGGCATAGGGTTTCAGCCAGTCTGGCGCGTGACGATCGACCCAATTGCCGGATTGGGCATCGGCGACTGTGCCTGGGGGATTGGTCTCGGACATGGGGCCACACCTGTGGTTGGATTCGCCAGGAGGTCTACTCTAAACGCGAAAGACACAGTAGACCTCTTCTGGACCGCAGTTTTCTCAGTCGACGCCCTCCCCCTTGCGAGGAGTGGATCAAGGGTGGGGATGTTTGGCCCCGATATCGGGGCTCCCGACACCCCCTCCCAGGCTCCCCCATCAAGGGGGAGGTGCCGCCTGGTGGTTGCGGCAGATTGGTATCAATAGACCGGACCCTCCATGCCCCGTACCCACGCCGCCCTGCCCCGTCTCCATGTCGAACACGATCTCGCCGCGGGCGGCCAGTTGACGCTGGGCAAGGAGCAGTCGCTTTACCTAGCCGCGGTGTTGCGCAAGACGGTCGGTGACGAGGTCGTGCTGTTCAACGGGCGGGATGGCGCATGGCTGGCGCGGCTGAGCAGCGATGCCAAGAAGTCGGTCGGGCTCGAACTGATGGAACAGATCGCCGCCCAGACGCCGAAATCGGACCTCTGGTACGGCTTTGCCCCGCTCAAGACCGAGCGGCTGGACTATGTGATCCAGAAGGCTGTGGAAATGGGTGCGGGCACGATCCAGCCGGTCATCACCCGCTTCACCCAGGTCAGCCGGCTCAAGCATGAACGGCTGGTCGCCAATGCCATCGAGGCGGCCGAGCAATGCGAGGTGCTGAGCGTGCCCGCGGTCGAGCACGAGGTGACGCTGGAGCGGCTGCTCGATTCCTGGCCGGCCGAGCGGACGCTGATCCTGGCCGACGAGGGAGAGGCTTCCTCGTCGCCAGTGGCGGCGCTGGAACGGCTCAAGGGGCGACCCGTCGGCCTGCTGGTGGGGCCGGAGGGCGGATTTTCCGACGAGGAGCGCGCGCGGCTGCATGGTCTGCCCCATGTCGTGCCGATCAGCCTTGGCCCGCGCATCCTGCGCGCAGACACGGCAGCGGTCGCGGCCCTCGCGGTCATACAGGCCACCATCGGCGATTGGCGATAAAAGCCGATTGCATTCGGCTTGCGCAACGTTATGTTCCGGCCAACATTGACCACCTGATCCCTAGAGGACACCTAATGGCCGGCGCCGACACCTATTCGCCCCCTATCGAATCGCGCGCCGACCTGATCGAGGCCATGTCCCGGGGCTGCAAGCCCGCCAGTGAATGGCGCATCGGCACCGAGCACGAGAAGCACGTCTTCCACACCAATCCGCTGCAACCGGTGGCCTATGAAGGCCCGAACGGGATTCGCGCGCTGATCGACGGCATCGAGGCGGAAACCGGCTGGCATCCGTTCTACGATGGCGACAACCCCATCGGGCTGCGCAATGACGAGGTTGCCGGCGGCATTTCGCTCGAGCCGGGCGGGCAGTTCGAATTATCCGGCTCGCCGCAGGTGGACCTGCATGGCACGGCGGCCGAGCTGGCCGAGCATATGCGCGTCACCAAGAAGGTCGCTGCGCCGCTCGATATCCATTTCCTCGGGCTTGGGGTAACCCCGCTCTGGTCGGTTGAGCAGATCCCGTCCATGCCGAAGTCACGCTACGGCATCATGAAGCCCTATATGGAAAAGGTGGGGACGCTCGGCACATCGATGATGTTCCGCTCGGCGACTGTCCAAGCCAATCTCGATTTTTCCAGCGAGGCCGACATGGTCAGGAAGCTGCGCGTCTCGGTGGCGCTGCAGCCCGTGGCCACGGCCCTGTTCGCCAACTCGCCCTTCGCCGAGGGACGGGACACTGGCTATCTCAGCTATCGCAGCCATATCTGGCTCAATACCGACGATGCCCGCACCGGCATGCTGCCCTTTGCCTTCGAGGAAGGGTTCGGCTTCGAGCACTATGCCGATTATGCGCTGGACGTGCCGATGTACTTCGTCATCCGCAATGGCCAGTACATCAATGTCGCCGGCGAGAGCTTCCGCGATTTCCTCGACGGCGCCCTGCCGCAACTGCCCGGCGAAAAACCCACCATCAAGGATTGGGAAGACCATCTCTCGACCATCTTCCCCGAAGTGCGGCTCAAGCAGTTTCTCGAAATGCGCGGCGCCGACATGGGCGACGAGAAGTCGGTGGTGGCGCTCTCCGCCTTCTGGACCGGGCTGCTCTATGACGACGTCTCGCTGGAGGCCGCATACGAGCTGATCGAGCCCTGGAGCCAGGAAGAGCGCGACCAGATGCGCCGCGATGTGCCGCGGCTGGGCCTGATGACGCCACATGACCGGTCCAACCTCTATGATGTCGCGGCGCAGGCCGTGGGCATTGCCGAGGCGGGCCTGGTCCGTCGCGACCGCCGCAACGCGCAGGGCAAGGACGAGACCATCCACCTCGCCCCGCTGGAAGAAACCATCCGCCTCGCCAAATCCCCGGCCGAACGCTGGCTCGACAAGTTCCGCGGCGAGTGGAATGGCGACCTGACCAAGGTGTTCAAAGAAGCCGAGATGTAGGGCTGGGGCTCAGCCGCCGGCCTTGATCCGGTCGCGCGCGGCCGAAACCAGAAAAGCCGAGCGGGTCACGCCTCGCCGTGCAGCGGCCTCGTCAATCGAGGCGAGCAGGCCCGCATCCAGCGATATATTGGCGCGGACCAGCTTGCCGGTATCGACCACCAGCGGAACCCAGCCGACCATGGCGCCCGAGCCGAGGTCGCCCGACTTGAGCAGTTGTGCCCAGGAGCGCGGCTCAGGCGCCGTGCGGCCATCGGCGATCTCGTCGGCGACCCACTCCGAGAGTGCGTCTGCAGCATTGTCCAGCACCTCGTCCTGACTCTGGCCGTCAGCGACGCAGCCGGGAGCGTCGGGGAACGAGGCGAAGAACAGGCCCTGTTCCTTGTCTTCCTCGATGATGGCTAGATATCGCGTCATTGGTTTCTCCTGCCGCTCACCTGGACCAGCCAGCCGCCTTGGCTATGGATTGCGCTACACCTGGCGTTACGGTGCGGTGCCGCGGCACCATGATGCTGGGATGGTCGGGTTTGCGATACTTGTCGTGCTTTGTGCCGCCGACCAGTTCCCAGCCCTCCCGTTCGAGCCGGGCCTTGATCTTGCTGGTACTGGTCTCGTGCTGCACAGGCACACCTCGATCATGCGCAATTATTTGCGCATAGTGCGCCTGGTTGTCAAGTTGGTCAGGCCGGGATGCGGGTGCCGGCGCCGCAACGGATCGGGAACTCAACTAATCCTTGCCTCCCCGCCCCCCTTCGTGCATCACGCCCCCACATTGTCGGAGGGCACAGCATGCGGGTTCTGGTGATCGGTTCGGGTGGGCGCGAGCATGCCCTGGCGTGGAAGATCGCCCAGTCGCCGCTGTTGACCAAGCTCTTCATCGCGCCTGGCAATGGCGGCACGGGAGAGGTGGCCGAGAATGTCGCGATCGACATCAACGACCACAAGGCGGTGACCGATTTCTGCAAGCTGATGGCGATCGATTTCGTCGTGGTGGGGCCCGATGCGCAAGTCGTGGCCGGCCTGGGCGATGATGTGCGCGCCGCTGGCATTGCCTGTTTCTGCCCGAGCAAGACGGCCGGACAGCTGGAAGGCTCCAAGGGTTTTACCAAGGTGCTGTGCGACGAGATGGATATTCCCACCGCCGCCTATGGCCGTTTCGACAATGAAGCAGCGGCACTGGCCTATCTCTATACGCAGGGCGCGCCCATCGTCATCAAGGCGGATGGGCTGGCGGCCGGCAAGGGCGTGACCGTGGCCATGACGGTGGAGGAAGCCGAGGCGGCGATCGTCGATTGCTTTGCCGGGGCCTTTGGCGAATCCGGCGCAGAGGTGGTGATCGAGGAATTCATGGAGGGCGAGGAGGTCAGCCTGTTCGTGCTGTGCGACGGCAAGGATATCCTGCCGCTCACCACCGCCCAGGACCACAAGCGCGCCTTCGATGGCGATACCGGCCCCAATACCGGGGGCATGGGCGCCTATTCGCCGGCGCCGGTGATGACGCGGGAAATCTACGACGAGACGCTGGAACGCATCATCTGGCCGACCGTGCGAGGGCTGGCGGCACGCGGCACGCCCTATCAGGGCGTGCTCTATGCCGGGCTGATGCTGACGGCGGACGGCCCCAGGCTGGTGGAATACAATGCCCGTTTCGGCGACCCCGAAACGCAGGTGCTGATGCTGCGCATGGAAAGCGACCTGCTGCCGCTGCTGCATGCCACCGCCACCGGCACGCTCAAGGGCCATGACGTGCACTGGAAGGACCAGTTTGCGCTGACGGTCATCATGGCGACAGAGGGTTATCCCGGCGCCTATGACAAGGGCTCGGAAATCCACGGCGCCGAAGGGCTGGACAGCGAGACGCTGCAGGTCTTCCACGCGGGAACGCGTCGCGACGGGGCGCGTTTACTTGCTATCGGCGGCCGCGTGTTGAACGTCACCGCGCTCGGCCAGACCGTGAGAGAGGCGCAGCAGCGTGCTTATGCAGGCGTTGACACGATTGATTGGCCATCCGGTTTTTGCCGCCGAGACATCGGCTGGCGCGAAATCACCCGCAGCGCGTCCTGAACCCTTCCTAAACCTCACCGGCCTACCCTACCTGCAGACCGTCTTTGACAAGACGCCGCCTCAACGCCAGCCGACGCCGCTGCAATTGCGCGGCCAGGCGATCGTCGACCAGCTGCGTGGCCAAGGCAAGGAGCGGGGCAGGATGGAAACGATATCGGGACCGCGGATCGGGGTGGCGCTGGGCGGGGGATCGGCCCGCGGGCTGACGCATATTCCCTATATCGAAGCCATGGACGAACTCGGGCTCAAGCCATCGGTGATTGCGGGCACCTCGATCGGCGCGCTGATCGGGGCCGGCTGGGCCGCGGGCATGACCGGCAAGGAATTGCGCGAGCATTCCTTCGAAGTGCTGGGCACGATGCGGGCCATCGCCACCAAGCTGTGGGCCACCCAGATCCGCGGCATCGGCGGCATCCTCAAGAACGGCATTTCGATGCAGCTCGACGCGACGAGCATTGTCGATGCCTTTGCGCCCACCGATTTTCCGCTCGAATTCAAGGAACTCAAGGTGCCGCTCTATGTGGTGGCCACCGATTTCCAGTCCTGGCACCAGGTGGTGTTCAATTCGGGCCTGCTGCGGCCAGCCATTGCCGGCTCGATCGCCATTCCGAGCCTGTTCAAGCCCGTGGTCTATGCCAACCACATCCTGGTGGATGGCGGGGTGGTAAACCCGCTGCCGCTCGACCAGGCCGATATCGACACCGATTTCCTGATCGGCATCGACGTCAATGGCGACCCCTCCGAGGGCATTGCCAAGACCGACCACAAGGCGCTCGACATCTGGTTCGGCTCGGCCCAGATCATGATGCATTCGCTGACCGCCCACATGATGGCGGCCTATCCGCCCGACATCTATATCAGGCCGCGGGTCACCGCGTTCGGGGCGCTCGAATTCTGGCGCGTGCGCGAGATCGTCGAGCAGGGCGATGCGGAAAAGGAGCGCTTCAAGCGCATGCTAGCCGACAAGGTGGAGGCCTATATCGCCGGCAAGGTCGAGGTGATCGACAGCAATCCCAATGACTAGAGCGTGCCCACTTTCGGGAGACAGGCTTAGTGCCGCAGGCGCTCAAAGAACGTCTTGAGCAGCGCTTCTGACCGCGCTGCCCCGATGCCGGAAATGACCTCGGGATGATGGTGGCAGGTGGGCTGCTGGAAGAGGCGAACGCCGTTTTCCACCGCGCCGGCCTTGGTGTCCTCGGCGGCGAAGTAGACCCGCCGCAACCGCGCATGGGCAATGGCGCCGGCGCACATGGCGCAGGGCTCGAGCGTCACATAGAGATCGCAGCCATCGAGACGACCCGTGCCGCGCTTTTCAAGCGCCATGCGGATGGCCAGCATTTCGGCATGGGCGGTAGGATCGCCCAGCGCCTTCATGGTGTTGCGCGCGGCGGCGAGGAGCACATCACCCTCCATCACCACAGCGCCCACCGGCGCCTCGCCATTGGCGGCAGCCTCCTCGGCGAGGGACAGGGCCAGGTCCATGGGGGAAGGGTTGGGCATGGGTGAGGTGTAGCGGGTGTGATAACCGGGCTCAAGTGTGGGCCGCACCATTCCTGCCCTATCGGGTTGCGGCCGGGTCGGGGTATTCTGGAACAAGGAGAATCGCCCTTGCCCATCCGCCAGTTGCCCGAAGACCTGATCAACCGCATCGCTGCCGGCGAGGTGGTGGAGCGGCCTGCAAGCGTGGTCAAGGAGCTGGTGGAGAACGCCATCGATGCCGGCGCGAGCCGGATCGTCGTCACCACGGCGGCGGGCGGCAAGGGGCTGATCCGCATCGAGGATGACGGGCATGGCATGGAGCGGGCCGACCTGCTGCTCAGCATCGAGCGGCACGCGACATCCAAGCTGGGCGAGGACGAGCTCGACGATATCCGCACGCTGGGCTTCCGCGGCGAGGCGCTGGCCTCGATCGGCTCGGTTGCCGAACTCTCGATCGCTTCGCGCACGGCGGAGGCGGAGAGCGGGCTGCGGCTCGAAGTCAGGAGCGGAGTGCGGAGCGGACCGGTGCCGCTCGCCATGAACCGGGGCACGATTGTCGAGGTGAAAAACCTCTTCGCCAACGTGCCGGCGCGGCTGAAATTCCTCAAGACCGACCGGGCGGAGGCGGCGGCGATCACCGATGTGGTCAAGCGCCTGGCCATGGCCAATCCCGATGTGCATTTCCTGCTCAATGGCAGCGACCGTACGCCCGCCAACTGGCCTGCCGTCACCGGCAGCGGCGCGCTCGAGGCGCGGCTGGGGCAGGTGATGGGCGATGATTTTGCACAGAACGCGGTGCGGCTGGCGAGCAGCCGGCATGGCGTGGTGGTGGCCGGGCTGGCGGGCCTGCCGACCTATACGCGGGCGAATTCGCTCAGCCAATTCTATTTCGTCAACGGCCGCTCGGTGAAGGACAAGGTGCTGGTCGGCGCGGTGCGGGCCGCCTATGCCGACTATACGTTCCGCGACCGCTTTCCCGTGGTGGCGCTCTATCTCGCCGTGGATCCGGGCGAGGTGGACGTCAACGTGCATCCGGCCAAGGCCGAGCTGCGGTTCCGCGATGCGGGCGCAGTGCGCAGCGCGGTGATCCGCGCCATCGGCGAGGCGCTGACGGCGGCAGGGTTCAAGGCCTCGAGCAGCGTGGCCGAGGACGTGCTGGGCGCCTTCACGACGCCTGCCTATGAAGCAGCCGCACCGGCAGGTGACACCGTCGCGGGCTACGGGGCCACCAGCCATGGCGCTGTGCGGAGCGCAGGTCTTGCCGGCTATGAGCGCATGGATAGTAGCCGGGGCTTCGGGCAGGCGGCGATTGATGGCCTCAGCGAGCCGAGTGCGCGGATCGAGGCGGAGGCTGCGCCGGCCCTGGTGGAGTTTCCGCTGGGGACCGCGCGGGCGCAGATGTTCGATAATTTCATCATCGCCCAGAATGGCGAGGGATTGCTGCTGGTGGACCAGCATGCGGCGCATGAACGGCTGGTCTATGAACGGTTCAAGGCACAGCTGGCCTCGGGGCCGGTGCCCAGCCAGAGCCAGCTGATCCCGCTGGTGATCGAACTGCCCGAGGAAGACTGTGCGCGGCTCGAAGAGACGGCGGCGGAGCTGGAGCGGTTCGGGCTCTACCTCGAACGCTTCGGGCCACGGGCCATTGCGGTGCGCGAGACACCGGCTCTGCTTGGCAATTCCGATATCGAGGGACTGGTGCGCGACGTGGCCGATGGGCTGGCGGAGTGGGATACGTCCACCGCCGTCGCCGACCGGATGGACGCCATCATCGCCCGCATGGCCTGCCACGGTTCGGTGCGCTCCGGGCGGCGGCTCAGGGTCGATGAGATGAATGCGCTGCTGCGCGACATGGAGGCCACGCCCCATTCCGGGCAATGCATCCATGGCCGGCCGACTTACGTCGAGCTCAAGAAAAAAGACATCGAACGACTGTTCGGACGGAGTCGATAGCGATGACCAGCGGCATTCACCACGTCACTCTGATTGCCGCCGATGTGCAGGCCAATGTGGATTTCTATGTCGGCTTTCTCGGGCTGCGGCTGGTCAAGCAGACCGGGGGTTACGAGGATGCGCGCCAGCTGCACCTGTTTTATGGCGATCACGCCGCGACGCCCGGCTCGCTCATCACCTTCCTCGTCTGGCAGGGCGGCTCGGCAGGCCAGGCAGGCGCCGGCCAGGTGAGCGAACTGGCCCTGGCCATTGCGCCTGGCTCGATCGGCTTCTGGCTCGAACGGGCGCTTCGCCATCAGGTCAAGGTCGAAGGAACGTCTGCTGAATTCGGGGAACCGGTGCTGCGGCTGCGCGATCCCGACGGGGTGGTGGTCAAGCTGGTGGGTGCGGATGTGCCGGTGCTCACCATGCTGCCGGGCGACATTCCGATCGAGCATACGATCCGGCGGATCCGCGGCGTGACGCTGTTGTCCGAAGTGCCGGAGGAGACGGTAGGTTTTCTCACCCGTTATTTCGGCTTTCGCGCGAAGGCAGCGGAAGGCACGACGCAGCGGCTGGTCTCCGATATCGGGGACAGCCTCGACATTCGCGACGCATCTGGCTTCTGGCCGGGCGCGCCCGGCGCCGGCACGGCGGACCATGTCGCGCTGCGTGCCGTGGATGCGGCGGAGGTCGAGGCGGTTGAAGCGGAACTGCGCAAGCGCAATTCGAGCCTCACCAACCTGCATGACCGGAAGTATTTCACTTCGCTCTATGTGCGCGAGCCGGGCGGCACCTTGATCGAGATGGCGAGCGACGGGCCCGGCTTCATGCTGGACGAAACGCTCGAAACGCTGGGCTCGACTCTCTTCGTGCCGCCCGATGTCGAGGATGAAGCCGAGGACATCAAGGTGATGCTGCCCCAGTTCGGCCTGCCGGGCGAGGAGCGGATCGTCTATCGCGACCTCATCTACACCCACCGATTCCACACGCCGGCAAACCCAGATGGGCGCACGCTCGTCCTCTTCCACGGCACGGGCGGCAGCGAAACCGATCTCATGCCGCTGGCGCATCGCGCGGCGCCAGACGCGACCCTGCTCGGCCTGCGCGGCCGGGCCACCGAGGACGGCACGCGCCGCTGGTTCCGTGGGTTCGCACCCATGCTCTTCGACCAGAAGGATATCCGCTTCGAAGCCACGGCGATGACGGCCTTCATGGAGGAAGTGCGCAGCGCCTATGGAATCGCAGCCGAGCAGATGGTGGGCCTGGGCTATTCCAATGGCGCCAATTTCCTGGCCGCGACCTTGCTGTTGCAACCGGAATTCCTGATCCGGCGGGCCGTGCTGCTGCGCCCGGTGCCAGTTCTGGACGCCGTAGCCGAGGCTGACCTGAAGGGTACCGAAATCCTGATCGCCACCGGCGCGCGCGACGCCTATCGCGGCAAGAGCGAAGAGCTGGGGAAGCTGCTCGAAGCGGCTGGCGCAGGGGTGACATTGGAGACCACATCCGGCGGACATGAACTGAGTGACGAGGATAGAAGCCTGATCGCGGCATGGCTCAAGCGCGAGTAGACAGCAGTGGCGTCGAAAGAGCCCCTGCCCCGCCAGGCAGGCCGCGATCAAGTGTCGTCATCAGTCTCCAGCAGCCCCAGACCGAAAATCGGAGCGAACCGCTCCAACACATCGGCGAGTAGCTCGGGGGGAACCACATCCCTGCTGCGCTTGCCGCCCCGATCCCGCCAATCAAGGGACCGGACCTGGTCCACCTGCACAACGCCCGTCACTTCGGTCCCGGCCCCCTGCAGGGTCACCGCAAAGCCGGTGCCCCGCGCCGCATTGCCGACGGTCGTTATCGGTGCGAAGAAACCGAACCCGGTAGCCCGATTGAAAGCGTAGGCGGACAAGCAAAGCGCAGGGTGCTGGCCCTTTTGCTCCTTGCTGGCTGAGGGTGACATGTTCATCCACCAGACTTCCCCCGGTGCGGGGATGTCCGGCCTTACCAAACTTCCCGTCCGACCGGGGCGGCATCATGCCAAGTGCGTTCCTCTTCAGAAAGAGGGGCGTCTGGTTTCGTGTCGGCAAGCAGTTGGTCCAGCGTATATTTCGGACGACGAACGCGCATCGCAGTCGTGACCGGTTCGATGGCCTCGACGACCATCTTCGTGCCTTCGACCGTCACCGCCAGTTCAGCGCCGGGGGCGAAGTGCAACGCCTTTCTGACGACAGCCGGCACGGTCATGACCAATGACCCGCCAGCCGGCTTCAAAGTCGCGTAGGCCCGAACATCCCTAGCCGGTCTCGTGGGTGTTGCACCGTCACCGCCAACTTGCTCGCCCGGATTTTTGGCCTGGGCAGCCGTCGATCTCCTGGCCATCTGTCGTCACTCCATGTCAGACAATGTCTAACATTTTTGATCCCGACCCACAAGCGGACTGAACTACTGGAACACGCTCGCGCCGCGGTCGGCGACGCCGACCAGGTTTCGGAAGCCGGCAAAGAGTTCGCGGCCCATGCCGTGGTGCTGGCTGCGCAGGTCTTCGGTGGCCGGGGTGCGGGAGAAGAATTCCTTTTCATCCCCAAGGAAGGTGATGGTGCCCTCATTGGCGTCGAGCCGGATCATGTCGCCGTCGCGGATCTTGCTGATCGGCCCGCCATCCATGGCTTCGGGCGTCATGTGGATGGCGGCGGGCACCTTGCCGGAGGCGCCGGACATGCGGCCATCGGTGACGAGCGCGACCTTGAAGCCGCGATCCTGCATGATGCCAAGCGCCGGGGTCAGCTTGTGCAGTTCAGGCATGCCCAGGGCGCGGGGGCCGGAGAAGCGGACTACCGCGATCATGTCGCCATTGAGTTCGCCCGCCTTGAACGCGGCCTGCAGCCCTTCCTGGCCATGGAAGACCCGGGCCGGCGCCTCGATGACCCGATGCTCAGGCTTGACGGCCGAAACCTTGATGACCGAGCGGCCCAGATTGCCGCTCAGGAGCTTGAGACCCCCGGTCGGCTGGAACGGCGTTGCCACCTTGGTGAGCACCTTGGGCAAAGCCGATTCTCTTGGCGAAGCCTCATAGGTCAGCTTGTCCTCGATCAGCTTGGCTTCGACTGTATAGCCGGAGAGGCCATCGCCCCAGACGGTCTTGACGTCCTCATGCAGGTGGCCGCTTTCGAGCAGTTCCTGGATCAGGAAACCCATGCCGCCCGCGGCGTGGAAGTGGTTCACATCGGCGACACCATTGGGATAGACGCGGGCCAGCAGCGGGGTGGCATCACTGAGATCGCTCATGTCGTCCCAGGTGACCTGAAGCCCCGCCGCCGCGGCGATGGCGATCAGGTGCATGGTGTGGTTGGTCGAACCGCCGGTGGCATGCAGGCCCACCAGCCCGTTGACGATGGCCTTCTCATCGATGATGTGGCCGACGGGGGTGTAGCTATTGCCCTGGGCGCTGAGCGAGAGCGCGCGCACGGTGGCCTCGCGGGTCAGGGCATCGCGCAGGGGCGTACCGGGATTGACGAAGCTGGCACCCGGCAGGTGCAGGCCCATGATCTCCATCAGCATCTGGTTGGAGTTGGCGGTGCCGTAGAAGGTGCAGGTGCCGGCAGAATGATAGGACTTGGATTCGGCCTCGAGCAGTTCGGCGCGACCGACCTTGCCTTCCATGTAGAGCTGGCGGACCTTGGCCTTTTCATCGTTGGGAAGCCCCGAGGGCATCGGCCCGGCGGGCACGAAGACGGCCGGGATGTGGCCGAAGGTCAGCGCCCCGATCAATAGGCCAGGCACGATCTTGTCGCAGATGCCCAGATAGACCGCGGCGTCGAACATGTTGTGGCTCAGCGCGATCGCGGTCGACATGGCGATGACGTCGCGGCTGAACAGGCTCAGGTCCATGCCGGGCTGCCCCTGGGTGACACCATCGCACATGGCCGGCACGCCGCCGGCGACCTGGGCGGTGGCGCCGATCTCGCGGGCCGCCTGCTTGATGATCTCGGGATAGAACTGGTAGGGCTGATGGGCCGAGAGCATGTCGTTATAGCTGGTGACGATGCCCAGGTTCAGCGCCTTGTTGCCGGCAAGGGCCGCCTTTTCGGACGGGCTGCAGGCGGCAAAGCCATGGGCGAGATTTCCGCAGGAAAGCACCGAGCGGTTGACGCCCGCCTCGCGGGCCTCGTCGAGACGGGTGAGATAGTCGCGGCGGCTGTCGCGGCTGCGCGCCGCGATGCGATCGGTAACATCCTGGATGGCCTGGCGGACAGACATGTGTGGCTCCTAACCTTTGGTGGCGCGCGACCGGGTCGGAAGTGGCGCACACTTCCTCCGGCAACGCTCCGGCTGGAATCCTCGGGTGGCCTAGGCGGTCAATTGGGGACCGCGAAGGGGACTCAAGGGCACCAGTAGACAGTTACGGCATGGCCGGACCGCAGGACGGCACGAATGGGCATGTCCTCGGTGGGACCATCACCCAGAGCCGTGTCGAGCACGTCGGCCTTTTCCTCCCCTTCGATATGAAGGTACAGCCCATCCGCCTGGAGGAGACGCGGAAGGGTAAAGGTGATGCGCGGTTCGCCCGCGCCGGGCGCGCGGATGGCAATCGCCGGGCCCTCGGCGCTCAGCGCCTCGGCCAGGGTGTCGCCACCGGGGAAAAAGCTCGCCGTATGACCGTCGCTGCCCATGCCGAGCACGACGGCGGCAAACTGGTCGGGCAGTTGCGCCAGCAGGGAGTTGGTTTTCGCGACCGCCGCGGCATCGGGCGCGTCGCCGCCCGAATAGAGCGGGAAGAACCTGGCGACGGCAGCCGGCCCCTGCAGCATCCGCTCATTGACCAGCAGCGCATTGGAGCGGTCGCTGGTCTCGTCGACCCAGCGCTCGTCGACCAGCGTGACGATGACCTTTTCCCAGTCGATGTCCCTGGTCTTGCCCAGCGCCTGGAAGAAACGACCTGGCGTCGAGCCACCACTGACCGCGATGGCGGCCACGCCGCGCTCGGCAATAGCCGTCCGGATGCGGTCGGCGACGGCCTCGGCCAATTCCTTGGCCAAGGTCGGCTTGTCAGCGAATGTGCGGCGGTCGATGGTCATGCCCTTTTTCCCTCAAGGCAGCGGCTCCTGCGCCTCCCTTCCCAAGGGAAGTTTGGGCAAGAGCCGAACTACTAGTTGTCGTCCTCATACCACGTCCGGCCGTCGCGTTCGATCAGCGCGATGGCCCCGGATGGCCCCCATGTGCCGGCCACATAGGCCTGCGGCGGCTCGCTCGAGCGGTCCCAGGCCTCGCGGATCGGGTCCACCCATTTCCAGGCCTGCTCCAGTTCGTCACGGCGCATGAACAGGGTCTGGTTGCCGCGGATCACGTCGAGCAGCAGGCGCTCATAGGCCTCGGGCGTGCGCTCGGAGAAGGTCTGGGCAAAGCTCAGGTTCAGCGGCACTTCGCGCAGGCGCATGCCACCCGGGCCGGGATCCTTGATCATCATCATCAGCTTGACGCCCTCGTCGGGCTGCAGGCGGATGATGAGCTTGTTGGCCCGGGGCGCCCCTTCGGCATGATCGAAGATGGAGTGGGGAATGGGCTTGAACTGGATGCAGATCTCGGACGCACGGCTGGCCATGCGCTTGCCGGTGCGGAAATAGAAGGGCACCCCGGCCCAGCGCCAGTTCTCGACTTCGGCCTTGAGCGCCACGAAGGTCTCGGTGCGGCTGCCCTTTTTGTCCTCGGACAGCTCATCCTGATAGCCGGCGACGGAAGTGGCCTCGGACTTCACGCCCTTGTACTGGCCGCGCACGGTGTTGCGGGCCACGTCGCCATTGGTGATGGGCTTGAGGGCGCGCAGCACCTTGAGCTTTTCGTCGCGCAGTGCATCGGCGTCGTCGGAAGCGGGCGGCTCCATTGCAACCAGGCACAGCAGCTGCAGCATGTGGTTCTGGATCATGTCGCGCAGGGCGCCGCTCTCGTCGT
>JADKLW010000014.1_pt5 | contig 60639 bp, 45 predicted proteins | sample 8641881 | NCBI WGS metagenome assembly JADKLW01 (sample SAMN16272185, study PRJNA661076) | feces metagenome | isolation source: fecal sample from diarrhoea affected cattle B | host: Bos taurus | place: South Africa: Lokaleng Village, Mahikeng | collected 2019-09
TTGTCGGCATCCATCAATGTGATGTCGTGATTTTCCTGTCCGAGTAATTTTGCAAGGTGAGTTCCAACGGCGCCTGCACCGGCAATCAAGATTTTCATTAATTATAGCACAATTAGTTACTTTACATTTAAACGATCGTGAATACTATCGATGTGAGTTGTATTTTCAGATATAGGATGTGGTATTCTCTCATTGCCATTTATTTCATTGTAGACCTGTATGATATCTTTCAGAATACCATTCATGTCGATCCCGGTGATGTGCTGCAGTTCATTGATGGAGCCATGTGTGACAAATTCATCGCCAAGACCGATCCTGTGGACCTTGATATTCTTGTAATTGTGGTCTGCCAGGTACTCAAGGACAGCGCTTCCCAAACCTCCGGTGATGACCCCATTTTCAACTGTAATGATATGTTTGAATTTCTTCGCCACCTTACCCAGCAGCTCTTCATCTATCGGCTTCAGGAAGACCATGTCGTAATGTGCTACGCTTATGGCGAGCTTTTCTGCTTCAGCTATTGCTTTCGCAGCATGATTGCCTATAGTGCCAATAGAAAGTAATGCGATCTCTTTACCTTTTTTAAGCTCCCTCCCTTTTCCGATAGGGAGAATCTTAGGTTCATTCTGCCACTCCTTTATCTCACCCTGACCCCGCGGATAACGGATCACAAACGGTCCATCATTACCATACACGGCGGTGTGCATCAGATTGCGTAGCTCATGTTCATTATAAGGAGCCGCAATCACCAGGTTGGGTATAGGACGCATATATGCCAGATCGAACACACCATGATGTGTGGGACCGTCTGCTCCCACCAGCCCGGCCCGATCGAGACACATGATCACTTTCAGCTTCTGAAGGGCTACATCGTGTATCACCTGATCATACGCACGCTGCATGAACGATGAGTAAATATTGCAAAAAGGGATCAATCCTTCCTTGGCCATACCTGCAGAGAAGGTGACTGCATGCGCCTCGGCGATGCCCACATCAAAAGAGCGATCGGGGAACTCCTGCATCATATAACACATGGAGCAGCCTGTAGGCATGGCAGGTGTGACGCCCACAATCTTATCGTTCTCGCCGGCCATCTCGACAAGTGTATGGCCGAAGATATCCTGATAGAGCTGAGGCTGATCTTTTTTATCCTTGACGATACGCTCACCGGTATCTTTGTTGAAAAGACCGGGTGCATGCCATTCAGTAGCTGATATTTCGGCGGGGAAATACCCTTTTCCTTTCACTGTCTTAATGTGGAGGAGTTTAGGGCCTTTCATGTCCTTTATGTTTGAGAGGATACGGATCAGGCTATGCAGATCATGCCCGTCGACAGGTCCGAAATAACGGATATTAAATCCCTCAAAAAGATTTTGTTGTTTGGTGATAAGCGATTTGACACTGTTGTTGAATCGTAATACCCTGTTTTTATCTTTCTCAGAGATAAGTCTGCTCTTTTTAAATCCCTGATATACATTATTCCTTACTTTGTTGTATTTGGAGGAGGTGGTCAGTTTCACAAGGTAATCCTGCAGACCTCCCACGTTATTATCAATCGACATATTATTGTCGTTGAGAATGATCAGCAGGTTGTTGGGCTGTGAGCAGGCATTGTTCAGTCCTTCGAAGGCGAGTCCTCCGGTCATCGCGCCATCGCCGATGACTGCCACCACATGGCGGTCATGTTCCTTATTGATGGTTGCTGCCACTGCCATACCCAGTGCTGCTGAGATGGAAGTGGAGGCGTGCCCCACGGAGAATGTGTCATACTGACTCTCATCAGGGTTGATGAAGCCGGAGAGACCTCCCAGCTTGCGGTTGGTATGAAAGCGGTCGCGGCGGCCGGTGAGTATCTTGTGACTGTATGCCTGGTGACCGACATCCCATACGAGACGGTCGTAAGGTGTATTATACAGATAATGAAGTGCTACCGTCAACTCTACAGTGCCCAGACTGGAGCCAAAATGACCGGGGTTGAGCGAAAGCTGTTCAATAATGAACTCTCTCAGGTCAGCACAAACGGTTTCCAGTTGTTCAACAGAAAGCTTTTTCAGATCATCAGGGCTGTTTATCTCTTGCAAATATTTCATGCGACTTTTCAATTTTTCATCTTGATGAATTAGTGAACCCGTGAATAATCATTCGCATGTAAGTCACTATTCATTCGTTCTTTCAGGATTTTACACCTTCTTACTATTAACGATGCCGGTGTAAAATTGTTTATTATTGCAATTTCTCTCTAGTTGGCCATATCTGAGAAGAACTTAATGCGAACCAGTCGTATTTCTGTATCAGTATATTCGGAGAGTTCTGCCTGTGCCTTTTCAAGATCATCTGCCTCAGTCTCCTTAAAATAGTTATATACATCCTGCAGTACATCCTGGTCCATCACCTCATTGAGGAAATAGTCAATATTGATTTTTGTGCCGGAATAGACGATCGCCTCCACTTCAGACAACATTTCGTTGAAATCGATTCCTTTCGATTCAGCCAGGTCGTCGAGCGCTACCTTACGGTCTATCGCCTGTACGATGGAGACTTTTAGCTTTGATTTGTTGGCGACGGTTTTTACGCGAAGATCTTCAGGACGGGTGATATCGTTTTCATCAACATGCTTCTTGATCAAATCAACGAATTCTTTTCCATACCTCTTTGCCTTACCTGCACCCACACCCGGTATGTTCTGCAGTTCATCCAGCGTGATGGGATAGGAGGTAGCCATCGCTTCGAGTGAGGAGGGCTGAAAGATAACATAGGGGGGTACATTCAGTTTTTTCGATATTTTCTTTCTCAGATCTTTCATCATGGAGAAGAGTACCGGATCGGCAGCACCCCCGCTTCCACCGGCAGACCCCATCACATCTGAATCTCCATTTTCCATGTCGGTCATATCATCCTCATATTCATCATCTCTGGTGACTTTGAAGGAGACCGGTTTTTTTTGGAAATCTTTGCCCTTCTTCGTGATCTTGAGGATACCGTAGTTCTCAATCTCCTTTTTTAAATAATTATCGAGCAAAGCCTGTCGTATGAGTGCTTCCCATGTACTTGATTCTTCATCCGAACCCGATCCGAACTCCTCCAGCTCATGATGTCCGTAGGTTACTATATCGGATGTCTCTTTTCCAATGAGAAAATCAACAAGGTAATCGGCTTTTTGTTTTTCCTTAAGAGCAATAATTGCTTCTAAAACTGTTATTAGTAATTCTTTCGCTTCCACTTTTTTCTTTGGATTTAAACAATTATCACAATGTTCACAATTCACTTCATTATAGTCTTCGCCAAAGTAATGCAACAGCATCTTTCTCCGGCATACTGATGTCTCCGCATATGCAGCTGTTTCCAACAGCAACTGCTTTCCTATTTCCTGCTCGGAAACGGGCTTGCCCTGCATGAAACGTTCCAGTTTCTGCAGATCTTTGGGGGAATAGAATGCGATGCATCTTCCTTCTCCACCGTCGCGACCGGAACGCCCTGTCTCCTGATAATACCCTTCCAGACTTTTGGGTATGTCATAATGGATCACATAGCGCACATCGGGTTTATCAATTCCCATTCCAAAGGCGATGGTAGCCACAATCACGTCCGCTTTCTCCATCAGAAATGAATCCTGATTATTGCTACGTGTAGCTGCATCCATACCCGCATGGTAAGGCAATGCACTGATATTATTTGCCTGCAGTATCCCGGTAAAATCATCCACCTTCTTCCTGCTCAGACAATAGACAATACCTGATTTGCGCCCCTGTGAGAGAATATATTTAATGATCTCCCTGTCAACATGTTCATTTTTACTTCTCACCTCATAATAGAGGTTGGAGCGATTGAATGAGGATTTGAAGACAGCCGCTTCATTCATGCCAAGGTTCTTCTGGATATCATGCTGCACCTTCGGTGTGGCTGTGGCTGTGAGAGCAATGATCGGACGGGTACAAATCTCCCCGATAATGGGTCGTATACGCCGGTATTCAGGTCGGAAGTCGTGGCCCCACTCAGAGATACAATGCGCTTCGTCAACCCCATAAAACGAAATAGGTATATTGCGCAGGAATTCAACGTTCTCCGGTTTTGTGAGTGATTCGGGAGCTACATACAGCATCTTGGTTTTACCCGACAGAATATCTTTTTTTACCTGTTCAATCTCCTGCTTATTAAGCGACGAGTTCAAAAAGTGGGCAATACCATCTTCCTCACTGTAACTGCGCATAGCGTCTACCTGATTTTTCATCAGTGCTATGAGCGGTGAGATGATAATTGCCGTACCTTCCATCATAAGTGCAGGTAGCTGGTAACAAAGTGATTTACCTCCACCGGTGGGCATTAAAACAAAAGTATCCTTTCCGGATAAGATACTGTTGATAATGGAATGTTGATTGCCTTTAAACGTATCGAACCCGAAATATTTTTTTAATCTTTTGTGTAGTATATCCTGTTTTTCCATTGAACGTAAGGCCTGCGATAAAAACGTTGTTACCGAAAGGTTGTTACAAAATTAAAAAAGTATTTCATATATACAATAACAAAATCAAAATACCAAATGAATTAATCCACCTTATTTCCACTATAATTTTTTCCATGAAAAAAACGCAGGTCGAACATGCGTTTTCAACATACCACCATAACCATTCTACCGGCTGGTGGATTTCTTAATCTTTGATTGGGAACGGATCAAGCCACTCTCAAATGGTGATGATCAGAATTCTCCAATTGCTGTAAAGCATACTTGTGCGTAACATGTAGCTTTTTCTTCTCTTCAGAAGGAAGCGTGAACATGGCATCGATCATGATTGCCTCTACAATTGAACGTAGACCCCTGGCGCCCAGCTTGAATTCAATGGCTTTATCCACAATATATCCATATGCTTCCTGTTCAAAGGTGAGTGTTACCCCATCCATCTCAAACAGTTTCTCATATTGCTTGATAATCGAGTTTTTTGGTTCAACAAGGATACGTAACAGAGCCTCTCTATCCAACGGTTCCAGATAGGTGAGAATAGGCAGACGGCCGATAATTTCAGGTATCAGGCCAAACGATTTCAGATCGACTGGAGTGATATATTTCATCAGATTGTTCCTGTCGATATTCATTTTGTCGTTGCTGGTGGCGTAGCCTACAACACGTGTGTTCAAACGCTGTGCAATCTTCTTCTCAATTCCATCAAATGCACCACCACAAATGAACAGAATATTCTTGGTGTTCACTGCAATCATGCGCTGTTCAGGATGCTTCCTGCCACCCTGGGGCGGAACGTTTACCACGGAGCCCTCCAGTAGCTTCAGCAGTCCCTGTTGTACACCCTCGCCGCTTACATCCCTTGTGATGGAGGGGTTGTCACTTTTACGGGCGATCTTGTCAATCTCATCGATGAATACGATACCTCTTTCAGCCGCATTTACATCGTAATCAGCCACCTGGAGCAATCGCGTGAGGATACTTTCAATGTCCTCACCCACATAGCCCGCTTCTGTAAGTACAGTAGCATCAACGATGGTGAACGGAACATGTAACATCTTGGCAATTGTTCGTGCCAGGAGTGTCTTTCCTGTACCGGTAGCACCTACCATGATGATATTTGATTTTTCAATCTCTATATCATCCTTCACATTCTTCTGTAATATACGTTTGTAATGATTGTAGACTGACACCGACAGAAAACGCTTCGCGTTCTCCTGCTGGATGACATACTGGTCTAAGAACTCTTTTATCTGAGCAGGTTTGGGAAGAGTGGAGAGGGTGATATCCATATCTGATTTGCCACTGCTCTTGAACGAGTCATTCACGATCTCATGTGCCTGTTCGGTACACATATCGCAAATATAACCAGTCATACCGGAGATAAGCAGATTTACTTCCTGTTCACTTCTTCCGCAGAAACTGCAATGATTACTGCTGTTTGCTTTTTTTGCCATATTTGATGATGTTACGCAGCGTATGCTGAAAATGCAATATACAAAATTCTATTAATTCGGAAGTATATTGATTCTCTGTCTTTTGAATCGAATATATCAATGATTACTTCTTGACCAATACATCATCCACCATCCCGTAGGCCTTTGCTTCTTCCGCAGTCATCCAGAAATCACGGTCTGAATCATGTGATACTTCTTCGACCGGTTTTCCGGAGTGTTTTGAGATGATTGCATAAAGCTCTTCCTTAATTTTAGCGATCTCACGGTAGGTGATCTCAATATCGGAAGCCTGACCCTGTACACCTCCCATAGGCTGATGGATCATCACGCGCGAGTGGGTAAGGGCGAACCTTTTCTTCTCGCTGCCGGCAACAAGCAACACCGCTGCCATTGATGCTGCAATACCTGTACAGATGGTTGATACATTGCTGGAGATGAACTGCATGGTGTCATAAATTCCCAGACCGGCATAAACCGATCCCCCGGGAGAATTAATATAGATTGATATATCCTTTCCCGCATCGGCAGAATCAAGATAGAGCAACTGTGCCTGAATCACGTTGGCTGTATAGTCATCTATAGCAGTACCGAGAAAGATGATGCGATCCATCATCAATCGGGAAAAAACATCCATCTGTGCCACATTGAGCTGACGTTCCTCGATGATTGTCGGGGAGATGTACCCACCCTGACTGGTTATGTTCATATAACTGTCTAACCTGGAGCCGCTCATGCCCAGATGCTTCACCGCATATTTTCTAAATTCGTTTTCCATAATTTTTGTTTCAATAATTCACCTTGAACTACCCGAACGACTGTTGCAAATAGAATGCCATAGTCTCACTGAACATTGTCTTCCGCGCACACATTGGTATAACAAAAATAGAACGAATTATTGAAATACCAAATGAAAACCTGAAAAACCCTGCTCTATGGACAATATGCTTATGCTTGTTCGTCTGCTGTTTCAGTTGCTTCGGTAGCTTCGTCTCCTGTTTGTTCACCATGCCGATGAGCATGTTCATTCATCATGTCATTGAATGCTGATGAAGTGATCTCTTTATCTACCACTGTCACATTTTCTTTGAGCCAGTTGATGATTTTATCTTCTGTGGCTCTCTCAACAAGGTTCTGCACCGATTCCTCTTTTTCGAGGAGGCTCTTGGTATAGTTCTGCAATACATCTGCCGGCAGGTTGGTCATCCCGTACTGAGCAAACTGTGCTTTTGCCACCTCTGCGGCCAGCGCCTCAATATCGGAGAACTCAACCTTGATCTCATGCTCTTCCACAATCTTCTGTTTGGCAATATGAAATTTGAGATCCTCCAGTATCTTCGGGTAATCCTCTTCAACCTGCTCGGCTGTTCTCTCTTCACTCGATTCCAGTAACCAGCGTTTCAGAAATGCGTCGGGGAATTGTACATCCTTCATCTTCTCCACGATGATATCACGTGCTTCGTGAATGAAAAGATGATCCACATTGGGCTTAAACTGATTGCTTAACTCAGACGCAACCCTTGTTCTGAACTCCTCCTCAGTGGTTACGATACCTTCTCCCAGCACTTTGTCAAACAGTTCCTGGTTCAATTCAGCTTCCTGATAGCGGGTCACCTCACTGATGTCGAAACGAAAGTCGCAATTGATATCTGCCACTTTGTCTTTTGTGGTCTGCAGCAGTGATGCCACCTCTGCTTCGTTGTTGTCGTATGCTGTTTTCGGATTGAACACCACACTGTCACCCACTTTAGCACCGATAAAACTACTCTTCACGGTTTCATCCTTCAGGTACGACGGCATCAGGATGGCGTTTTCAATCACCAGTCCATTGTCTTTATCTGCATCTCCATCCACTTCGGTGAGTGTTCCCTTGATCAGGTCGGTATCTTTTGCTTCTCCGTCGATAGATGCATAGGTGCCATAATTTTGTCTGTAGGCATCCATCTGCTTCTCAAACAGATCATCTTCCAGTTTCACATTATACCATGTGAGTTCAGTGCTCTTGTCGAGTGTTAGCTCAAACTCAGGCGTGAGTGCTATATCGAAATAGAATTTCATCAGCTCATCATTCTCCAGATCAACCTGTTTCTCTTCACTGTCATCAGAGATGGGTTCACCCAGGATCTTCAGTTTGTTCTCACGGATGTAGTTGCCCAGTTCATCTGTAACTATTTTATTGATCTCATCAACCAGGACGGCTTTACCATACATCTTCTGGATTACGCTCCTGGGTACCTTACCCTGACGGAAACCCGGAATGTTTGCTTTTTGGCGATATTGGTTTAAAGACTTATCTACCTTTTCCTGATAGTCTGCTTTTTCCAGTTCAATGACGATGGTTCCGTTTACATCGTTCGTTTTATTCAGTGTTGACTTCATATGAATGAGTGGTTTTTATTGAAAGTGGGTATATTTCAACAGATTGAAATATTTTTAAATAAGAGTGCAAAATTAGTGTTATTCTTTCAATTTGCAAAAAAAATATTCATTCTGACAAAATCCATCTATTCACGGAGGTTTGAAGATGCAAAAAACTGCTATCTTTGCACTTCATTACTGATGATATGCGACAAATACTAACTTCAGCCTCACCATCCACAAAAATAGTTTTTCTGTTTCTTTTTTTGTTATTCGGCTTAATGGCGACAGCTGTTCTGATCAGATTTGTACTCATGATACCTGCGCTGAGCAATGGAGACATGGTCGTATCGATATATGTGAGTTCGGTATTACAATCGGTCCTGGCCATTGCATTGCCTGCTTTTTTAGTGACGGCCATGACGCATCCGTCACCCTTGCATTATCTTAAGATCGAAAAGAGCAGAAAAATGACAGAAGATGTTTTTTTTGCATTGTTACTGTTTCTCGTTTCCTTTCTTTTTGCGTCATTCCTTTCACAATGGAACAGAGGTTTAGTGTTGCCGCAATCAATGAGTGGTGTGGAAGAGGTGATGCGATCTATGGAAGATGCGGCACTGGAGACTACCCATCTTCTGTTATCGGTTGATACTATCGGGAGGTTGCTTTTGAACCTGGTGATTGTAGCTGGATTGGCGGCTGTGTCGGAAGAGTTGTTTTTCCGCGGTGCCCTCCAACAATTTATGCTTGAAAAGTTTCGTAGCAGGCATGCAGCCGTTTGGGTTGCATCATTGATCTTTAGTCTTGTTCACTTTCAGTTTTATGGCTTTCTGCCAAGGCTTTTTCTCGGTGCTTTACTCGGCTATCTGTTTCTCTATACCGGAAACCTGTGGATTCCAATCTTTTTTCATTTCATCAATAATGCCACGGTGCTGGTGATGAATTACCTCTGGAGGGATGCCGGATGGTTCAGAAACCTGAATGATCTGTCTATAACCCTTCCTTTTGTTGCAGGAGCGCTTGTGAGTGCTCTGCTTACTTTTCTTCTGTTCAGCAAATTTTATAAAAAACGATCCATTCACATTGATGACAGCAGTCATTCTAAAATAATATGATACAGATACAACAAACGTTACTATCAGACGAAATATTCGAAGAACAATTTATATGTGATCTCTGCAAATGCAAGGGACAATGTTGTGTTGACGGAGAATCGGGAGCACCACTCACACATGAAGAGTATGAACAGATTAATAACATCCTGCCTGTAATCCGGCATATGCTCTCACCAGAAGCACAGGCACTCATCAGTGAGCAGGGGATAGCTTACACTGATGTGGACGGTGAGCTGGTTACATCCATCATCAATGGTGAGGAGTGCGTGTTTACCTGGTTCGATGACGATGGTGTATGTAAATGTGCGATAGACACTGCCTACAGAGAAGGATTAACCGACGTGCAGAAGCCTCTATCCTGCCATCTTTATCCGATCAGGCTTACCGAGTACGCTGATTTTACAGCGGTGAATTATCACCGATGGTCGGTATGTAAGCCAGCAGTTAAGCTGGGACGAAAAGAAGGATTGCCTATCTACCGTTTTTTAAGAGAGCCTTTGATAAGGAGATTTGGAGAGGTGTGGTATAAAGAGGTGTGTGAAGCTGCCTCACTGATACATTCACAGAAGAAGAAAGGTTGACTTTTTATAATTCATGCTGTTTTCGGCCATATACAATCATTTTTTCAGGAAATTACTTTCGTAATTTGAAATCTTTGTTTTATTTTTGCACATATATATTATAAATGTGCAGATAAGGTGACAGCAACGATCTCCAAGACAAAGAAGAATTTAATTGATGTGGCACGGCAGCTTTTCGCAAAAAAAGGTGTCGAGAACACAACCATGAACGATATTGCCGAGGCATCGCATCGTGGCAGGAGGACATTATATACCTATTTCAGTAGTAAGTACGACATTTATAAAGCCGTGATTGAATCTGAGCTGAACGTTCTGTACAGTAAGCTGGATGAGGTGAGCAAACGGGATATATCTGCTGATGAAAAGTTGATTTTAATGGCATTTACCCGTTTAAGTGCGATCAAAGAGGTTGTCACCCGAAACGGTAACCTGCGTGCCGATTTCTTCAGAGATATCTGGCAGGTGGAGAACGTCCGTAAAGAGTTCGACAGGAAAGAGATTCACTATCTGGAAACAATCATTCAGGATGGATGCGATAAGAATATCTTCCATTTGAAAGATGCCCGGCAGACAGCTGAAATACTGCATTACGCATTTAAGGGACTGGAGGTGCCTACCATCCGGGGGGCGATGAAGCTTGATTACAACAAGAAAGAGGACAGGGATATCATATCCAGTATACTTTTAAAAGGATTATACACCAAATAGATATTTAATAAAATCATATGAAACTACTAGAAGGAAAAACGGCGGTTATCACCGGTGCTGCACGTGGTATAGGAAAAGCCATCGCGCTGAAATTTGCCACTGAAGGAGCAAATATCGCGTTTACAGATTTAACGATAGATGAAGTGGGTGAAGCAACCGAGCATGAGATCAGCGCTATGGGTGTGAAATGCAAAGGATATGCCTCCAATGCTGCCAATTTTGAAGAAACACACAAGGTGGTGGAAGAGATCATGAAGGATTTCGGACGCATTGATGTACTGGTAAATAATGCCGGAATAACCAAAGACGGATTGATGATGAGGATGAGTGAACAGCAATGGGATGCTGTGATTAACGTGAACCTTAAATCAGCGTTTAACTTTATACATGCCGTCACGCCGGTGATGATGCGTCAGAGAACGGGAAGCATTGTGAACATGAGCTCTGTTGTGGGTGTATCGGGAAATGCCGGACAGGCGAACTATTCTGCTTCAAAAGCAGGGATGATTGGCCTGGCTAAATCGGTAGCCAAGGAGCTTGGCTCAAGAGGAGTACGTGCCAATGCCATTGCACCCGGGTTTATCATTACCGAAATGACGGGAGCTCTCTCTGAAGAGGTGCGCAATGAGTGGGCTAAACAAATACCTCTGAGGCGTGGAGGCACGCCGGAAGATGTTGCGAATGCAGCGCTTTTCCTTGCGTCAGATCTATCTTCGTACGTGAGTGGCCAGGTGATTCATGTTTGCGGAGGAATGAATACCTGATATAAAAGGATATGCTGTTTGCGGCAGCATAAGAGATTTCAGGTGTGATTGCCGCAAAACAGAGAGAAATAATTTTTTTCAGAGGCACATTGATTATCTTTGTGCCTTTGATTAATTAATGATAAAAGTTTCGCATGCTCTGTATGCCGCTAAATTCTCGGATGACAAAATATTCAAACAGCAGCTCTTTTTACATTCCTTGAGGTCAATGGGTTCCCACAAAACATTTGTAGGCCTCATCTTTAGCTGTATCTACCACAGAATTATTAACATGCGAAAGTTCAATTAATGACCATTCATCCTGATATAGAATGAGAGTATTATACGAAGACAACCATATAATTATTGTCAACAAAGCACCATCCGAGATTGTGCAGGGTGATAAAACGGGTGATAAACCTTTGTCAGAGATTATCAGGGATTACCTGAAAGAGAAGTACAACAAACCGGGGAATGTATTTTGTGGTGTGACCCATCGTCTCGACCGTCCAACAAGCGGGGTGGTGGTATTTGCCAAAACAAGCAAGGCATTGACACGCCTCAATGATATGTTCCGAAACGGGGAAGTGGATAAAACATATTGGGCTGTTGTAAAAAAAAGACCCTTAAAGGACGAGGACCGGTTAACCCATTATCTGATTAAAAACGAAAAGAACAATAAATCCACTGCATACGATATTGAAAAAGCCCACACGAAAAAAGCAGTGTTACATTATAAGCTGATCAGCACCTCCGAGAAATATTATTTGCTGGAAGTTGACCTGGAGACAGGGCGTCATCATCAGATACGATGTCAGCTGTCTAAAATAGGATCACCCATCAAAGGTGATCTGAAATATGGTGCGGAGCGATCTAATCCCGATGGGAGCATCAGCCTGCATGCCCGTACCATCTCCTTTATTCATCCGGTATCGAAAGAGGTGATTGAGGTGACTGCTCCTGTGCCGGATGAGAATCTGTGGCACACTTTTGAAGCAGTCGTTAATCAGTCTGTCAGGTGATCATCACCCCTCAATAGTACCTCTTCGGATGCTTTTCTTTTCACTCAGCTGTTTTTTTCTCTCCAGTCTTTTTTTGATAGATGCTGCAGACGGCTTTGTTGCTTTTCTCTTTTTTACAGGCTGGAGTGCTCTCTCGATGAGCGTAATAAATTTATCGATCACTGCTTTTCTGTTTTTTGGCTGACTGCGCTCAGTTTCGCTTGTAAGCTGCAAGATTCCATCTTTGTTAATTCTGTTCTTTAGTTTTTCATTAATCACAATTTTTTGTTTTTCCGTGAGTGTTTGTGAATTCAAAATATTAAACAACAGGGTCACTTTTGTTTCTACTTTGTTTACATGCTGCCCGCCACTGCCGCTACTTCGGGCAGTAGTGAAGGAACACTCGTTTACTAAATTGTTGAAGTCTGCTGCCATATTGCTTTCATTGTGATGTGAATGTACAAAGGTAAACTTTTTTTAAACAGACTCATTGGCAGGGGATATTATTTAAAGATCACCCGCTGACATCACAGGAGGATGCATTGTATCTTCTTTATTGATGAAAACAGAGGTGTCGCATCTCAAAAGAGCGTTCGAATCATGAATTAAATCATTTTTCTTTTCCCTGATATACATAAAAATCTTACATTTGTGGAATAAACACAAAATCATTTTTGTAATAATACGATGAAATGAGCAAATGAATTTTTCGTATAAAAAAATATTCATTAAGCTATTTTTAACGACACAAAGGTGTCTTAGATCGTTCGATGCCTTTCAAGCATCCTTGACAAGAAATTCTAATGAACTAATCAGAATAATTGAATGAAACCTACTTTATTTGTATTGGCAGCAGGCATGGGAAGCCGTTATGGAGGATTGAAACAGCTGGATGGTCTCGGCCCCGGCGGTGAAACAATTATGGATTACTCCATCTACGATGCGGTAAACGCCGGCTTTGGAAAGCTGGTCTTTGTGATCCGCAAATCGTTTGAAGAAGAGTTCAGAGAAAAAATCGTAAGAAAGTACGAACAAAAGATACCTGTAGAACTTGTTTTTCAGGAACTGGATATGCTTCCGGAAGGATTTACGCCTCACCCTGAGAGAGTGAAACCATGGGGTACCAATCATGCGGTAATGATGGGGAAAGAGGTGATTCATGAACCCTTTGTGGTAATTAATGCCGATGATTTTTACGGACGTGAGAGCTTCAAGGTGCTGGCCGACTTTCTCACAACACTGCAGGAGAGTGAAAACAAATACTGTATGGTTGGCTATCGTGTTGGAAACACATTGTCTGAAAGCGGTACGGTGGCACGGGGTGTGTGTGAGACAGATACAAACGGCAATCTCACCGGTGTGGTGGAACGTACACAGGTCATGCGGGTGGATGGGAAAGTGAGTTATAAAGATGAAAATGACCACTGGGTGGCAATTGATGATCATACACCTGTGTCGATGAACATGTGGGGATTTACACCTGACTACTTCAGCTACTCTGACGAATCTTTCGTGACCTTCCTGAATGAAAATGCAGACAATCTCAAGGCTGAGTTTTTCATTCCCCTGCTGGTGAATCAGCTCATCCAGAAAGGTACTGCTACCGTTAAAGTACTGGACACACCCTCGAAATGGTTCGGTGTAACTTACGCCGATGATCGTCCTGAAGTAGTTGCTAAACTTAAAAATCTGGCTGATAGTGGTGTTTATCCCTCTCCTTTGTGGTAACCTCCCGGGCCGGATATAATCTCACTCAACCAACTGATTATGTGGATTGATTTTGTCATTGTTCTTTTTCTTATCTTACTCAACGGTTTTTTTGCACTTTCAGAGATAGCGATTGTTTCTGCAAGGAAAAACAAACTGGAGACGGAACGCAAGAGAGGAAAAAAGGGTGCAAAACGAGCGTTGATGCTGAGGGCTGATCCTGATAATTTCCTCTCCTCTGTACAGGTGGGGATCACCTTAATAGGTATTATCAACGGAGCCTACGGTGGACAGGCATTTGCCGGTTACCTGGTTCCGTTCTTCGATCAGTTCGCTGCGACAGCACCTTTTGCCGAAGTTATCTCCATGGTGATTGTGGTATTTCTCATCACCTATGTTTCCATAGTGATAGGCGAGCTGGTGCCAAAAACGATTGCACTGAACAACGCAGAAAAGATGGCTATCGCTGTATCGCCGTCTATACATGTGGTCAGCATCATCTTTTATCCGTTCGTGAAACTACTGGCATTCTCAACCAACTTTGTCAACAGGTTGATCGGTTTAAAACCTAAAGATGAGGTCATCTCAGAAATGGAATTGCGTGCCATGTTAAAAACAGCTTCCCACGAAGGGGTGATCAATGCAGAAGAGAACATCATCCATGAGCAGGTATTCTATTTTTCAGATAAACGTGCTATTCATCTTATGACACACCGTACGGATGTGGAGTGGGTTGATATTGACAAAAACAGAGAGGTTATCATTCACGATCTCCTGCAGACTAAACACAGTAAGATCCTTGCCTGCAGAAAAAAGATCGATGAATTTGTTGGTACCATCTCCATGAGAGATTTTCTACTGAGGCTCAATAACAATGAACCGTTTACGATTGAGGAGCTCTTGCTGGAACCCATCATCGTCCCCAATACACTACGTGCACAGAAAGTGCTTGAGAATTTTAAAAATAACCATAAATTTATAGCCGTAGTGGTAGATGAGTATGGTAGTCTCGATGGGATCATCACCATTCATGATATCTTTGAGAATCTGGTGGGCGCCATACCGGAAGAGACTGATGATGAGAAAGCCGAACCGCTTCTCTTTATTCGTGACGATCAGTCTGCTCTGGTAAGCGGCGAGGCACCTATTGAGATGCTGACACAGCTGGATGAAGATTTTATCATCGATTTCGATAGAATCGATTATTCTACTGTCGCCGGTTTTGTATTTGCATGTATCAACAAGATTCCTAGTGTGGGAGATAAATTTGAATACGATAATCTGCTCTTCGAGATAATTGATGTTGACGGAAACAAGATGGATAAAGTTTTAGTGACGAAAAAGATAAATGCCTCAGATGATATAGTGATTTAAATAGGAATGAATAAAATAGATCCAGATGATTATTTTTCTTATGATTATAGATAAGATTGAATGTAAATTAACATCGCCTATGTTTTATAACACAATTTTTTATTAGGTGTTTTATAAATACTGTGTTAATTTTACACCAATTTCAAAAAGATCAATCTTCATCTGCATCTTAATTTAAAACCAGGGAAATTACATGAATGGAATGTATAGCAAGTCCGGTTTGTTGGTCGAAGCTTTTAAAAAAATAGTGGATGGCAAGCAAACCGGATTATACACTTTGACTAACAAAGTGGGAAGTGAAGTCACAATTACAAACTACGGAGCAAAAATAGTATCGTTGATGGTACCCGATAAAGACGGCATATTAACTGATGTCGTGTTGGGACATCCCTCCATCGACGACTACCTGACATCGGAAGAGCCCTATTTTGGAGCTATATGCGGCAGAACAGGGAACAGAATAGCCAATGGTCGATTCACGCTGGAAGGTGAGGAGTACATCCTCGCCGTGAACAACGGACCCAACTCACTTCACGGTGGCATCAAGGGATTTAACGCCGTGGTATGGGAGGTGAAAAATGTGTCTGACACCCGTATTGAGTTGTTTTATCTCTCCGCGGACGGAGAGGAAGGCTTCCCGGGAAATCTGTCGGTGACCCTCACATATACACTTACAGAAGATAATGCCTTAGATATCCACTACAGTGCAACCACTGACAAAACGACCATCCTGAATCTTACCAATCATTCCTATTTCAATCTCTCGGGACAAGGTGATGAATACATCGGTGATCATCTGCTCATGCTGAATGCAGAGAGCTATCTGCCTACCGATGAAACGGCCATACCCTATGGCGATGCCGGGCCGGTGAAAGGTACACCAATGGATTTCACCGAACCCCACACGTTGGGAGAGCGGATCAATGATGATTTTGAGCAGTTGGTATTTGGCAATGGGTATGATCATACTTTCGTGCTGAATAAAAACGGTGAAGATGAATACTCCTATGTGGGTATATGTGAATCCCCCAAAACAGGAATAAAGATGGAGATGTTCACGACAGAACCCGGTGTACAGGTATATACAGGTAATTGGATGACCGGTAACTTTGCCGGCAAGAAGGGCAGGCATTACCCCCGTCGTTCGGCTGTATGCTTTGAAACACAGCATTACCCTGACAGTATTCACAAACCGCAGTATCCTTCTGTCGTCTTACGACCTGAGGAGCTGTTCGAGTCAAGAACAACCTACAGGTTTTCAGTATAACACAGAATCGATTATTTTTCATATAGGATTTGCTAATTAATTAATTTTTAAAAAAATGAATACAACTACTGATCAGAAAACGAATCGGATAGTGCCCATCATCATGATGATTGCACTCTTCGGGATGATCTCATTTGTGACCAACCTGGCAGCACCGATGGGACAAGTATTAAAAGAACAATTCGGGGCTTCAAACTTCCAGGGATTGCTTGGTAATCTGGCCAACTTTATTGCTTATGCTGTGATGGGAATACCGGGTGGTATATTATTGCAACGCGTAGGGTATAAGAAAACAGCCCTTATTGCGATTGCTGTTGGGTTCGTGGGTATCTCCATTCAATACCTCTCAGGACACTCACCACAGAGCACTGCCTTCGGGGTATATCTGTTGGGAGCGTTCATTGCCGGTTTCTCCATGTGTCTGCTGAATATTGTCGTGAATCCCATGCTGAACACACTGGGTGGCGGCGGTAACAAAGGAAATCAGCTTATTCAGGTGGGTGGCTCTTTCAATTCAGTGATGGCTACCTTCACCCCTGCTTTCGTGGGTGTATTGATCGGAGAAGCTGCCAAAGCCAATATCAAGGATGTGTTCCCGGTGATGTATATCGCCATGGGTGTATTTGCCCTGGTTTTCTTTGTGTTGCTTGCTGTGAACATCCCTGAACCCTATATTACAAAAAACAAGGATTCACTGAAAAAGCTTATGACAGGTGCACTGAAGTTCAGGCATTTTGTATTTGGTGCCATCGCCATCTTCGTCTATGTAGGCGTGGAAGTGGGTACACCAGGAGTGATGATCTACTGGCTCTCAGACCTTCCCGAAGTGGGTAAAACCATTGCCGGTGTTGTGGCAGGTACCTACTGGTTACTTATGCTGGCCGGACGACTGATAGGTGCCTCCATTGGTAGCAAGGTATCCAGTAAAGCGATGCTTACTGTCGCTTCTTTTGTAGGAATGATATTGATTCTGCTGGCTATCTTCTCTTCCACCTCGACGATGGTCTCATTGCCTGTGCTGGAGCGAAGTGCCGGAGCCCTCTCCTTCGGTTTTGCAGAGGTACCCATCAATGCTATGTATATTGTGCTGGTAGGTCTCTGTACATCGATCATGTGGGGTGGTATCTTCAACCTTGCCGTAGAAGGGTTGGGTAAGTTTACTGCTGCTGCTTCAGGTATATTTATGGTACTTGTTTCCGGCGGGGGAATCGTTCCCGCCATCCAGGGTGGTGTGGCTGATGCTGCCGGCTATCTGCCCAGTTACTGGGTAGTGTTTATTGGTCTTGGCTACCTCTTCTATTATGCCGTCATCGGTTCAAAGAATGTAAACCGTAACATCTCAGTAGAGGATGTAGATGATGTACCCCTGGGAACAGCTCCTCAGAGCGTGCCCGTTGAAGACTAATAATTATTAAAATAGAATATGACAAAAAACGAAATTGTCACCTCTTTTCAGCACAGATACGGCAACGAAACTCCCGGGGTATATACCTCTCCCGGTCGTGTCAACCTGATAGGTGAGCATACCGATTACAATGGAAGCTTTGTATTCCCCGGAGCAATCGATAAGGGAATGATTGCCGCCATACGTTTTAACGGTACTGACAAGGTGAGGGCATATGCAATCGACCTGGATGAGGCTACCGAGTTCGGACTCAATGAAGAGGATCTGCCCAAAGAAGGGTGGGCGAAATATATCTTCGGGGTCTGCCGTGAGATCATCAAAAGAGGTGGAAGTGTGAAAGCCTTTGACACGGTTTTCTCGGGTGATGTACCACTGGGAGCGGGGATGTCCTCATCTGCCGCCCTGGAGAGCACCTATGCATACGCATTGAATGATCTGCTGAACCTGGGCATCGATCAGTTTGAGCTTGCCCGCATCGGACAAAGCACTGAACACAATTATGTGGGGGTTAAATGTGGTATCATGGACCAGTTCGCTTCCATCTTCGGTAAGAAGGGACATCTGATACGTCTCGACACCAAAACAATGGAGTACGCCTATTTCCCCTTCGATCCCGAGGGTTATAAGCTGGTACTGCTGGATACGGCGGTGAAACATGAGCTGGCTTCCTCTGCCTACAACAAACGTCGCGAATCATGCGAACATGCGGCAAGGACAATCGCCAAACGTCATCCGGAAGTGGAATTCCTGCGTGATGCATCGATGGAGATGCTGAACGAGGTGAAGGATGAAATCTCAGCCGAGGATTTCATGCGTGCTCAGTATGTGATTGAAGAGACACAGCGTGTTAGAGATGTCAGCGATGCGCTTGAACGCGGTGATTATCTGACCGTAGGAGAGAAGATGTATGAGACACATCATGGCATGAGCAAGTTGTACGAGGTGAGCTGTGATGAGCTTGATTTCCTCAACGATGTAGCCCGTGAGCATGGAGTTACCGGGTCCCGCGTGATGGGTGGCGGCTTCGGTGGCTGCACCATCAACCTGGTGAAAGATGAGTTGTACGATTCATTCATCAGGGATGCGAAGGAACAATTCAGTGCTAAGTATGGGCATGAACCGAAGGTGTATGATGTAGTCATCAGTGATGGCGCACGTAAGCTGTAGGTTATAGCTGTGAAACAATGGTTGGAAGCTGAAACCCTCAGGGGTGATGCTTCCGGCCTTTTTCGATTTTATTCATTTACCTTAATCGATATGTTACCATCATATTACGAGAACAACACACATTTTCTGATAGCTGTGGATTGCATCATTTTTGGTTTCAGGAAAAAGGAACTTCACGTGCTGCTTACCCGTCGCCCTGTTGAACCACTGAAAAACGAATGGTCGCTCATGGGTGGGTTTATGGAAGAGAATGAGAGCCTTACCCATGCAGCTGAGAAAGTACTCTTCCGTTACACACAACAGAAAAACATCTACATGGAACAGGTGGGTGCCTATGGAGAGGTTGAGCGCGATTCCGGCGGCAGGGTTATATCCGTTGCCTTCTATGCACTGGTCAAGATGGAGAATTTCGACACCACGCTGGCACGTAAGTTCGATGCCAGATGGATCAATGTGACAGAGCTCCCGGAACTGGTGTTCGATCACAACCGTATGGTACGGGATGCCCTGACACTTCTGCAGTACAAGGTATCTACGGAGCCCGTCATCTTCAATTTCTTTGATGAGAAATTCACCCTACCTGCTTTGCAGGACCTGTATGAAGCGATCTACCAGATACCGCTTGATAAGCGTAATTTCCGAAAGAAGCTGGGGACCATGGATCTGCTCGATAAACTGGAATTGAAAGACAAGGAAAGCTCTAAGAGGGGAGCTTACTATTACTCTTTCAGCCGGGAGAGATATATGGATCTGATAAAAGCCGGAAGAAGGTTTTCAATGTGATGAAACCTTCTCCTGTATGATATTCAATTTTTAAGATAGTAATTGATCGTGGTAACCACACGCACGTTCTTGATGAATGGTGTGTTGGCATCCCGGTCAGAAATGGTGAACTGACCCTGTGAAGCATCCCGTATTTTTCCCAGTTTACTTCCCGAGTCGATGGCAAATTTCTCTGCGGCTAATCTAGCATTTTTGGTCGCCTCCTCAATCATCTGTGGTTTGATGTCATTCAAACCCGTAAATTCGTAAAGGGTGTTAAAGCGATAATCACCTCCGGTGATGGCAACACCCTGTTTCAGTAGTTCTGTCTGCCCCGAGATCAGCCCGCGTATTTTCTCCACATCTTTAGAGGTGACTGTGATAACCGATGTGGCATTATAGCGGTATTGAGGTGCTTGTGCGGAATAACGCTCAGCCTCCATGTCAATGATCTCCGGTGCCGCCACACTTAACTCCTCCTCAGTGACACCATTGGCCTTCAGGAAAGCGACGATGGTATTGTTTTTTGTTTGAATATTGTTATATAACGTCAGCAGATCGTTTCCCAACTCCTTGTACATCAAGGGCCATACTACCTTATCTGCCGCTACCTCCATCTCGGCCAGCCCCTTCACACTCACCACACGGTCTCTGTCTTTAAAATTGCTGATGCCGGCATTGATCATGAAACCTATCAGTGCCAATCCGACGGCTAGTATAAACGCTTCAATGATTTTGTTATTCATATTTTCAATTTATATATATTATAGTTATAAACAGTTCCAACGTCATTTATGTTTGAAGAAAAGTGCTTCTTCTGGAAAAAACAGTTAATTTTGCAGGAAGACAAAACCAATGTAATATAGATAATGACACGACTGAAAAAAAGTACGGCTACCATCCTGGCGACATTAGCCGGAGTACTGTTGGCTGCCGGATATCTCCTTTTTGGAGCATGGAGAGGATGGGAATACATATTGGGTTTCTTTCCAATCATCACCATTGTGGTGGTGATAGTAGGGGTCGTCTTATGGATCCTGGAGATGAGTAAGGAGAAAAAGAAGGAGGAGCAGTGATCATTCCGATCATAAAACAAACAGAAGCTTACCTCTCATACTATCCTCTATTGATTTTGGATAGATAAATAATCCTGTTCAGCTGACATACCCGTTCACAATTTTATCGTACACTTCGATATATCGCTTCGCCATGATCTCCTTGCTGAAGTTTTGCTCCACATGCTCTCTGCAGGAGTGACGACTGATGCTGTCTATACTCTTTATTTTCTCTATGGCTTCCTCCTTGTTCTCCACAAGGAATCCAGTCTCACCATCAATGATAAGTTCAGGCATACTTCCCTTATTATAAGCCACTACCGGTGTACCGCATGCCATCGCCTCCACAATGGAGAGGCCGAAAGGTTCATTGAAACTGATAGGATGCAACAGCAGCATGGCATTACCCAGTAAAGCATCTCGCCTGTCGTCACCTATACTGCCTATATATTCTATTTTCCCCTCTTTCAAAAAAGGTTTTACATGCATGTTGAAATAGCCTTCATCCTGAATGATCCCGGCAATGAGTAGCCGTATTTTCAGTGCCAGCGCGATCTCTACTGCCTCTTTTGTTCCTTTGTCAGGGTGAATACGACCGTAGTAGAGCATGTAGTCACCCGCAGGTTGGGCGTTATAGGTGAAGTGATCAGTGTCAATACCGTGGTGAATGGTGGAAATATAATCCAGTTCGGGCGATCGGTCTGCATCACTTATCGACACGTAGTGCGTGCGGTGATTATACTTTTTAAAGACCGGCATAATGCGCGGTGAGGAGAAACCATGTATGGTGGTTACGACCGGTGTGTCAGTCAGGCCTGAGTAGGATAAAGGCAGGAAATCGAACTGGTTGTGTATGAGATCAAACTCATCCGCATGATCGAAGCAGCTGGAGATGTGCAGGCACTCCCACACCTTGGCGTCGATATGTTTATCCTCCTCATATCCCCTGGGACAAACCGACTTCAGTGTAGCTCCTGTGATGGAATCGCCTGTAGCGAAGAGAGTAACATCAACCCCGTTTTTTACCAATTCCTCCGTCAACAGTGAAGTGACCAGCTCCCATGGGCCGTAGTGGACGGGAGGAGTGCGCCAGGCGATAGGTGATAACATTGCTATCTTCATATCTTCATTTCTTCCAATAACTCATCCAGACTTATAGTGGCAAAGGTCGTCAACACATCTCCAATGGCATAGGGTAGTATAAGCGTGCGGTCCATCACCATGGCACCACAGGTGTAAATCACATTGGGGACATAGCCTGAGCTCTCCTCTTTAGTGGGTGTGAGCAATGGCTTTTTTAGCCGCCCGATCACCTTTAGCGGATCTTCTTTATCGAGTAGCAGCGCTCCCAGCGAGTAGGTTCTTACAGGCCCCACACCATGCGTGATCACCAGCCACCCCTCATCGATCTCAATGGGGGAGCCGCAGTTGCCTATCTGTATCAGTTCCCACTCGTAGGTAGGTTTCATCAACGGCTGATAATCATACCAGAAATAGAGATTATCCGATTTCATGATATAGAGTGATTCATTGTCCTGACGTCCCAGCATCATGTAATTCCCATCTATCTTCCTCGGAAATAGAGCCATCCCTTTGTTGCTTACTGCCGGTCCGTTGAGCGTGGAGATCCTGAATTGTTTGAAATCGACTGTCTCCAGCATCTCCGGCATGATGGTCTTTCCATTGTATGCCGTGAAGGTAGCATAGTAGATCACACGCTGGTCCTCCTGCGTGAACCGTACAAACCGGGCATCCTCCAGCCCGTTACTCTGCGAGGGTGAGGCAGGGTAGATAGCCCTTTCTGTGATATTGTCCGTGGGAAAATCAAGCGAGAAATTAGAGAGAGCCAGCGACCGGATGTTGTTCATAGAGGCCTCAAGCTCTTCCGTACTGACGGTTATATTCTCCTTGAATGCCCTGCTGATCACTTTCGACAGCTCTTCATAAGAAAACTCATCGGGCATACCATCAATCAATGGTCTGTTCAAACTGGTCAGTATTCCCAGCTCATGTGCCTTCTTTGTAAACTGCTTCTTCTCATAATAATGCTGGGTACGCTCGGGCTCGTAAATTACCGGTGAATTTTCTGCTACAGTGATATTGCAATCGGCATCTATTTCACCTTCCATAAAGGTGATGGATGAGATATGACCTTCACCGATAGCCCTGAGGCTGACGATAAAGCGGAGTACACCCTTTTTATCCTGCACGGGATGAGGTACGATGGATGGATTGAAGAGCGCGGTAGATTCCAATGCATATTGCTGGGTGAAGAAGGAACCGATGAATCGTTTATCATCATCGGTCAGCTTCATATTCGTGGGCATGCGGTGCTCTATGAAACCGTAATGTTTCAGGAATATCTGTCGGAATCTCTCCGCAGGTACTTCAATCCTTTCATAGATACTTTCGAGTATTGGAAGACGTTCGTTCTGCGGGATCGAGAAGGCTCTTAACAGAATATGGTCCACCTGTGACTTGCGGCCTGGAATAAAGGGGCGTACCAGTGTCCGCCTCGAAGAGGGTACTATTTGTATGGGATGTCGGTGCATTTGTATCATACCAGTAAATTATTTTTGTGACGAAGATAGAAAGAGATGCTCATCAATGACATAAGCCATGAGATTGTGGATTCGGCTCCCTGGTTCAGGTTCACCCCTCCCGGGTGAAGACCGTCGCGACAGCCACCCGTGGCAAAATCATAGACAGGCTGTGCACAGTCATTCTCACCTGTGAACCAGTAAAAAGCTTTCAGTGCATAGTCAGCATATGTACCATCCTTCTTAAACTCCTCCGCCTGGAGACAGGCATCAATCATGCCGTTGGCTTCGAGGGGCTGCTGATCGAAGTGTGCTTTCCCTTGTGGGGTGAGCCATCCCTCATTGCCCACAGGTGAGAAGATCTCATTGCTGAATTGTTTTTCGATCAGCCAGTCCAGTACCTTCAGGCCCCGACTTATCAGCTTCTCCTCTTTTAAAAAGATCCCTGCATGGATCATGGCATGAGGTATGCGACTGTTGGCATAGCTCACCTTCTCATCAAACCAGAGCCACTCCTCATCTATTGTTTTATCAAACAGGGTATATAGTTTCTTCGTAGATGCAACAAGTTTTTCAATCACTTCTGCATCACCATGTATTTTGGCGTGATGAGCCAGCCCCAGGGTGGCATATGACAATGCACGTGGATGGGTCAACATATCTATCTGAGGCAATACTTTCTCAAACAGGTAGTTGGAGTGATGATAGAAGTTACACACATTTGTGTAGGCTGAGGTGAATCCAAGAGCCCACGCTGCTCTGCCTATACTGTCTTCAGACCCCTCCCGCTCCAACCACTGCCTTTCATAGTTCATGAAGTTTCTGAATTTACCGGTTTCTGGATTGAAGGCATAATCAATGAACGAGAGGTAGATGCTGGTGAGCCTGTTGAGTTCATCCACATCCTGTATTTCGTTCTGCAGCATCACCGCCAACAACAACGCCCGGGCATTATCATCAGTGCAGTAACCATGATTCCTGTCGGGTACATTGAATTTAGCATGTTGCAGGATCCCTGTGTAATCTGTCAGTACATGGAGATGATCCAGCTTGATGGGGGGAAGTACAAATTTCGATTCAATCACTGCCGCAGGCTCAGAGAGCGCTCTGACGCTGTCTTCGGCTATCATCTTCTCTACAAGGTCGTAATACTGTCTGCCTATCTTGGGCCAATAACACTCACTGGCCAGGTTAAACGCGTTTTGAGCGATGGTTTTTCGTTTTGTTTCATCATCCAGCAGCTCATTGATTCTTTCAGCCAGCTGATCAGCATTTTTAAAATCGAACAACAACCCTCTCTCATTGGCAAGCATCTCTTTTGCGTACCAGAAGGGAGTGGAGATGATAGGTTTAGCTGCAGCCATAGTGTAGATGAGTGTCCCCGATGAGATCTGCTTCTCACCCAGGTAAGGAATCACATAGATGTCACACAGTTCCAGGTAACTGAACAACTCCTCGTTGGAGACAAACCGGTTGATGAAGATCACATTGTTCTCCAGATTCAACTTGTTCACCAGCCTGATGAGCATGAGCCGGTAATCTTCACCTTCATGCTTTATCACATGAGGGTGTGTAGCTCCCAGAACGATATAAACTGTATCGGGATGTTTTTTTATAACTTCAGGCAACGCATTGATAACTACTTCAATAGATTTATTCCTGGAGAGTAGCCCAAAAGTAAGCAGCACCTTCTTATGTTCAACGCCCAGCTTCTTTCTGAGGCTGAAGATATCTTTGGTTCCATTCTGATGCACCCCATGGTGTATGTGTATACATTTTGTGTCCGGTATTTCGTAGACACTACGGAGTAGGTCGATGCCCTTTTGCGAGATACAAACCAGCTTTTGAGAGATGCGTGCCAGTTCGTTGACCACATGCCTCTGGTTTTCTGTGGGATCATCCAACACGGTATGCAGCGTGACGACGACGGGTATGCGCAGACGTTTCAGCAGTTGAATGATGTGTATGCCATCCTGACCACCGTAAATACCAAACTCATGCTGCACGATCACCGCATCGAAATTATTAGAGTTAAGGTATTCAGCAGCGTTGATATAGGAGGCCATCACATTCTGCTCAATCTCAAAGACCACATCATCAGGGTAATCATACCTGTTTAATCCGTCATTCATCGCTACCACTGCTGTGGTCACACCATTCTCCTTTATTCCGTCATTTAAATCTTTTGTAAATGTGGCAATACCACATTTACGGGGGGGGTAATTCCCTATTATTGCAATCTTATTCATATTATTCCGACAAAAGATTTTATGCAGTCTGCATATTTACATTCATTGTATACAGATTATACCACTATAAACAGATGAAAGTGATTTAGTTTTGTTAAAAATATAGAAACGTTACTATTTCAGGTGGTTTTATGCGAGAATTGTTTCAATATTATCTCTGTATTATCTCTGTGAGTCAATAGTAAATTAACAGGCTAAAGCTTCAATTAAACTGCAATGTAGCACTTTTTTTGCTTATTTCTCCCTCTTCTTAGGGAAGAAGCACCTAATATGTTCTTCCGGATAAGATCCCGCTATTGTAACGTTACAGTTTTTTTTTTATCTTTGTACCCTAATATCAATAGGTATCAAATCAACAAAACAACAGAGGCACTATGCACAGAGACATACCGGTGCGGTTGATCCTTGAAAACGGGCTGGTTTTTCACGGACGATCGTTTGGAGCCCAACAGGCATCATCGGGAGAAGTGGTTTTCAATACGGCCATGGTCGGTTATCCTGAAAGCCTGACAGACCCCTCCTACGAAGGACAGATTTTAACACTCACATATCCCATCATCGGAAATTACGGAGTTCCCGCCCAGAGCGAAACAGACGGAATTTCCGATTTTTTTGAGTCCCAACGGATCCATGTCAGCGGACTCATCGTACAGGATTACTGTGATCTCTACTCACACTGGAATGGTGTGATGAGCCTGGGAGAATGGCTCAGTGAAGAGGGTGTCCCGGGCATCTATGGAATTGATACGCGCATGCTCACCAAGATTCTGAGAGAGAAGGGATCCATGCTGGGTAAGATCGTGTATGACCGGGAAGATGAGATCGCCTTTTACGATCCGGAGAAGGAGAACCAGGTAGCAAAAGTGAGCTGCAGGGAGGTGACAGAATATGGAGGGGGCGAAAAGAGGGTGGTGATGATTGATTGCGGCGTGAAGCTGAATATCGTGCGAGAGCTGATCAAACAGGATGTTCAACTGATACGTGTACCCTGGGACTACGATTTCAGTCATATCGATTATGATGGTCTTTTTATCTCTAACGGACCCGGTAATCCCGATTATTGCGGGATCACCGTAGATCATATCCGTGAGGCGATGCAAAAGGAGAAGCCTGTGTTCGGTATCTGCATGGGCAACCAGCTCCTCGCCAAAGCGGCGGGAGCCAACACCTACAAGCTGAAATATGGTCACCGCAGCCACAATCAGCCGGTACGGAGGGTGGGCACAAACAGCTGTTTCATCACTTCCCAGAACCATGGTTATGCCGTGGATGAGTCACTCCTGGGAGTTGAGTGGGAGCCCTACTTCGTGAATATGAATGACGGCACCAATGAAGGGATAAGGCACAAAACCAAACCCTTCTTCTCGGTTCAGTTTCACCCGGAAGCAAGCAGCGGACCGACCGACACACGTTTTTTCTTTGAGGATTTCGTGAAGATGCTTTAATCGATAAATTGCAGAGAATGGAGAATAAAAATTCAATTCAACAAAATATACCCCTCACACCATCAAACGGGAGGATAGCCACAGTGAAAAAAGCCCTTATCCTCGGCTCCGGCGCCCTGAAGATTGGCGAAGCGGGTGAGTTCGACTACTCCGGGTCGCAGGCACTAAAAGCCCTGCGTGAAGAGGGTGTGGAGACAATACTTATTAATCCCAACATCGCTACGGTGCAGACCTCGGAAGGATCTGCCGACAGGATCTATTTCCTGCCTGTGACACCATACTTCGTGGAGAAGGTGATCGCCCGGGAACGTCCCGACGGCATCCTCCTCGCCTTCGGGGGGCAGACAGCACTGAACTGTGGTGTCGCACTCTTTCGGTCGGGTGTGTTCGAAAAATATGATGTGGAGGTACTGGGAACGCCGGTGGAGGCGATCATGGCTACGGAAGACCGTGATCTGTTCGTAAAGAAGCTCGATCAGATAGAGGTGAAGACCATTCAGAGCTTTGCCGTCGCCACGATGGAGGATGCATATCATGCTGCAGGTACACTAGGCTATCCCGTCATCGTACGGGCAGCCTATGCACTGGGCGGGCTGGGTTCCGGCTTCTGCAACGACGAAGAAGAGCTGAAGGCACTCGCAGGCAAGGCGTTCAACTACTCCGATCAGCTGTTGATAGAGAAGTCGCTAAAGGGATGGAAAGAGATTGAGTATGAGGTGGTGCGCGACCGCTACGACAACTGCATCACCGTCTGCAACATGGAGAACCTCGACCCGCTGGGTATCCACACCGGCGAAAGCATTGTGGTGGCTCCCTCGCAAACACTCACCAACAGTGAGTATCACAAGTTGCGTGAGCTGGCCATCAGGATTGTCCGCCATATAGGTGTCGTGGGAGAGTGCAATGTGCAGTATGCCTTCGACCCTGAGTCGGAGGACTACCGCGTGATTGAGGTGAACGCCCGCCTGAGCCGCTCCTCGGCGCTCGCCTCCAAGGCTACCGGCTACCCGCTGGCATTTGTTGCAGCAAAGCTGGGACTGGGATACGGGCTCTTCGACCTGAAGAACTCGGTCACCAGATCGACCAGTGCCTTCTTTGAGCCGGCACTCGATTATATTGTGGTGAAGATCCCCCGATGGGATCTGGGTAAGTTCAGCGGCGTCTCCAAGGAGATCGGCTCCAGCATGAAGTCGGTGGGTGAGATCATGGCTATAGGGCGCACCTTTGAAGAGGCTATACAGAAAGGACTCCGTATGATTGGTCTGGGGATGCATGGTTTCGTGGAGAACAAGGAACTGAAGATCGATGATATAGATAAAGCGCTGCATGAGCCGACTGATCAGCGCATCTTCGTCATCAGCAAAGCGTTCCGAAAAGGATATACCATTGATCAGATTCATGCACTGACAAAAATTGATCGATGGTTTCTGCATAAGCTGCACAATATCATCCTTACAGCTGAATCACTTGAAGCATACATGCACGAGGAGGTTGATTTCGGAAAAGAGCATAACAACGGTTTTGATGAGATACTGCAGCTGGCCAAGCAGCAGGGTTTCTCTGACTTCCAAATCGCCAGGGCCATCTGGAAAGAGAAGACAGATGAGGAGAGCGCACGGATTATCCGTGCCTACAGAAAGAAACGGGGTCTTCTCCCCGTAGTGAAGCAGATTGATACGCTGGCGGCGGAATATCCCGCACAGACCAACTACCTCTACCTCACCTACAACGGCTCGGAGAACGACGTGCACTACCTGGGTGACCAGCGCTCGGTGATCGTCCTGGGATCGGGCGCCTACCGCATCGGTTCCTCCGTGGAGTTCGACTGGTGCTCGGTGAACGCGCTGACCACCGTCCGCAACGAGGGCTACCGCTCTGTGATGATCAACTACAACCCGGAGACGGTGTCGACCGACTATGATATGTGCGACCGGCTCTACTTCGACGAGCTCTCCTACGAAAGGGTGATGGATATCATTGAACTGGAGCACCCGCATGGTGTCATCGTCTCGGTAGGGGGACAGATACCCAATAACCTGGCGGTGAAGCTGGACAACGCTGGCGTGCATATCCTGGGCACTTCAGCCAAAAGCATCGACAACGCCGAGGACCGTCATAAGTTCTCCTCCATGCTCGACCGGCTGGAGATCGATCAGCCACGATGGAAGGAGCTCACCACACTCGATGATATCCACCTGTTTGTGGATGAGGTGGGCTTCCCATTGCTGGTACGTCCTTCCTACGTGCTCTCCGGTGCAGCGATGAACGTCTGCTCCAACAGGGATGAGCTGGAACGCTTCCTCACACTGGCGACAGAGGTGTCGAATAAATACCCGGTGGTGGTATCGGAATTTGTGGAAAATGCCAAGGAGATTGAGATGGATGCAGTAGCACAAAACGGCGAGCTGGTGGTATACGCTATCTCCGAGCATGTTGAGTTTGCCGGTGTTCACTCGGGGGATGCCACCATCCAGTTCCCGCCACAGAAGATCTATGTGCAGACGGTAAGACGAATCAAACAGATCACCCGTGAGATCGCCAAAGCATTGAATATCTCCGGTCCGTTCAACATCCAGTTCCTTGCAAAAGAGAACGACATCAAAGTGATCGAATGTAACCTGAGAGCATCAAGATCATTTCCATTTGTATCGAAGGTATTAAAAATAAACCTTATAGAGCTTGCAACGAAAGTGATGCTTGAGATTCCAGTGGCGAAGCCTGAGAAGTCGGCATTCGATCTCGATTACGTCGGTATCAAAGCATCTCAGTTCTCCTTTACCCGCTTGCAGAAAGCCGACCCGGTACTAGGGGTGGATATGGCATCGACAGGTGAAGTGGGGGCCATCGGTACTCATTTCGACGACGCACTGCTCACATCCATGTTGGCTGTGGGCTATCGCATTCCCAAAAAGAATATCATGGTCTCATCGGGTGGTACGAAATCAAAGGTGGATCTGCTGGATGCCTGCCGCCTGTTGCAGCAAAACGGATATTCACTCTACGCTACCGGGGGGACACAGAAATTCCTGACAGAGAATGGAGTGGAGAGCAGTTTCGTAGCCTGGCCGGATGAGGAGGGTGACGTACTGAAGGTGAATGATATGATTGCAGAGAAGCGGTTCGACCTGGTAATCAATATCCCCAAGAACCTTACAGAAAGGGAGCTGACAAACGGGTATAAGATCCGTCGTGGTGCCATCGATTTTAATATACCACTTATTACAAATGCCCGGCTGGCAAGTGCTTTTATTAAAGCTTTCTGTAAGATATCTGAGGATGATATCGAGATTAAACACTGGGGGGAGTATAAGTGATCATCACATCAACACATCATCACATCAACACATCATCACATCATCACATCAACACATCAACACATCAATATATGGATCATTCAATCAAGAAAGTTATTTTACTGGGCTCCGGTGCGCTCAAGATCGGACAGGCAGGTGAGTTCGATTATTCCGGTTCGCAGGCACTGAAAGCGATGCGTGAGGAAGGTATCGAAACGGTGCTGATCAACCCGAATATCGCCACGATACAAACATCGGAGGGGGTGGCAGACACCGTCTATTTCCTGCCCATCACACCCTTTTTCGTGGAGAAGGTGATTCAGAAAGAGAAGCCGGATGGTATACTGCTGGCCTTCGGCGGTCAGACAGCACTGAACTGTGGTACGGAGTTGTACCAGAGCGGCACGCTTGACAAGTACGGGGTGCGTGTGCTGGGAACGACGGTGGAGGCGATCATGATTACGGAGGACCGTGATCTGTTTGTCAGGAAGCTGGATGAGATAGCGGTGAAAACACCTCTCTCCCGCGCTGTGGAGAGCCTGGAAGATGCCCTGAAAGCAGCCCGTGAGATCGGTTATCCGGTGATGGTACGCTCAGCCTATGCGCTGGGGGGACAGGGTTCAGGCATCTGTGCAGATGAGGCCGCATTTGTGGAGCTCTGCAGGAGTGCCCTCTCCTTCTCCAGCCAGATATTGGTGGAGGAGAGCCTGAAAGGGTGGAAAGAGATTGAGTTCGAGGTGATCCGTGACAGTAACGACCACTGCTTCACCGTGGTGCCGATGGAGAACTTCGACCCGCTGGGTATCCACACCGGTGAAAGTATTGTGGTGGCACCGATCATCACGCTCGCCAAAGAGCAGATCGCCCTGCTGGAGGATATAGCCAGACGCACGGTCCGCCATATCGGTATCGTGGGAGAGTGCAACATACAGTATGCCTTCAACGCAGAGACCAACGATTACCGCATCATCGAGATCAATGCCCGTCTGAGCCGCTCCTCAGCGCTGGCCTCCAAAGCCTCGGGTTATCCGCTGGCCTTCGTGGCCACCAAGCTGGCATTGGGGTACACGCTCGACCAGATCGGTGAGATGGGTACCGCCAATTCGGCTTACGTAGCACCGTCGGTCGATTATATGATTGTGAAGATCCCCCGCTGGGACCTCAACAAGTTCTACGGCGTAAGCCATGAGATTGGTTCTTCCATGAAATCGGTGGGTGAGATCATGTCCATCGGCCAGTCGTTCGAAGAGATCATACAAAAGGGTCTGCGCATGATCGGGCAGGGGATGCACGGTTTTGTGGGCAACAGTGAGATCACGTTCGATAATGTGGAGGAGTCACTCTCCAAACCGACCGATCTGCGCATCTTCGCCATTGCTGATGCACTTGAAAAAGGATATACGGTTGCTCAGATTGAAGAGCTGACAAAGATTGACCGTTGGTTCCTTGAGAAGCTGGAGAACATCCATAACTATTCCGGGAAGCTGTCGACCTATCACAGGATTGAAGAGCTGCCGGAGGAGGTGCTGAGAGAGGCAAAAAGGCTCGGCTTCTCCGACTTCCAGATAGCCCGTTTTGTGGAGGATCCGCAGGGGACCGTTGAGGAGGAGCTGATAAGGGTACGCAAACACCGCAAGAGCCTGCAGATCCTGCCGGTGGTCCGCCGTATCAACACAGTGGCTTCAGAACATCCCGACAAGACGAACTATCTCTATTTCACCTATGGCTCTGAGAAAGCCTACACCCCTCCGAAAGAGGAGGGTGAGGCGGTGATTGTACTGGGCTCGGGAGCCTACAGGATCGGTTCATCGGTGGAGTTCGACTGGTGCTCGGTGAACGCGGTAGAGACGGCACGTGATCTGGGATACCAGTCGGTGATGATCAACTACAATCCCGAAACGGTATCGACCGATTACGACATGTGCGACAGGCTCTATTTCGATGAGCTCACCTTTGAGCGTGTCATGGACGTGATAGAGATAGAGAACCTGAAGGGGGTGATCGTCTCCGTAGGGGGTCAGATACCCAACAACCTGGCCATGAAGCTGCACAGGCAGGATGTGCCCATATTGGGTACCTCACCGCTCTCCATCGACCGCGCGGAGAACAGACATAAATTCTCGGCCATGCTTGATGAACTGGGCATAGACCAACCCCGCTGGAAAGAGATGAGCAGCTTCGATGAGATAGACTCCTTTGTGGAGGAGGTGGGTTTCCCGGTGTTGATCCGTCCCTCCTACGTGCTCTCAGGCGCAGCCATGAACGTATGTTACGACAGAGAGCAGATGCACCTCTTCCTGAAGATGGCGGTCAATGTGTCGAAAGAGCACCCGGTGGTGGTCTCTTCCTTCATGCAGAACGCCAAGGAGATTGAGTTCGATGCAGTTGCCCGCAGGGGTGAGGTGGTGGAATATGCCATCTCGGAACATGTGGAGTTCGCCGGTGTCCACTCGGGTGATGCCACGCTGGTCTTCCCCGCACAGAAGCTCTACCTGGAGACGATGCGCCGTGTGAAGAAGATATCCAAGCAGATTGCCACGGAGCTGAACATCAGCGGGCCGTTCAATATCCAATACCTTGCCAAAAATAACGAGATCAAGGTGATAGAGTGTAACCTGCGTGCATCGCGTTCCTTTCCCTTCGTCTCCAAAGTGTTAAAGCATAATTTTATTGAGACGGCCACCCACATCATGCTCGATGCACCCTTTGTGAAACCCGACAGTTCGGTGTTTGATCTTGATTATGTTGGCGTGAAGGCGTCTCAGTTCTCCTTCTCCCGCTTGCAGAATGCCGACCCGGTGCTGGGGGTAGATATGTCCTCCACCGGTGAGGTGGGATGTATCGGTGAGGATTTTTCGGATGCGATTCTTAAGTCGATGCTCTCCGTGGGTTACCGGATACCGGAGAAGGCTATCCTGATCTCTTCAGGTGAGATGAAGTCGAAAGTAGATCTGCTGGAAGCATGCAGGCTTATGGGAGAGAAAGGATATGCCCTTTATGCCAGCCACGGTACGCAGAGGTTCCTTGTGGACAACGGCATCGATGCTACCGACGTGAACTGGCCGGATGAGGATGGGGAGAACAACATCATGCAGATGATTGGCGACAAGAAGTTCGATCTGATCATCAACATACCCAAAGATGTGACCCGCAGGGAGCTGACCAATGGTTATATCATCCGGCGCGGTGCAGTGGATTACAATATTCCGCTTATCACCAACGCACGTCTGGCAAGCGCTTTCATCACCGCCTTCTGTAAAATGGAGCTGGAGGATATAGAGATCAAAAGCTGGTGTGAGTATTGAAAAGTTGATGTTTAAAGAAGTATGTCCGGAATGTATCAGCCTGTTCAGCATGAAGGCGGCATAACAGCATAAATAAGAAGTCTAAGCGGAATGTTTAGACTTCTTTACTTTTGTATGGGCTGCCCATTTTACTTCTGCTGGTATTTGAATCGCCTGATACTTCGCTTGGGTGTTTTCTCAAACTCTTCCTCCAGTATGCGGAAGGAGGTGATCTTGCCGTAATTGTGCAGTTTGGCGTTGATCTCCTTGATCAGATGTTCGAAGAAAGGTGTCAGCTGGTCACCGGCGATGCCATGATCTTTTAATACATCGAAGTCGGGCACGATCAGTGCGACGATCTTCCTGTTCTCTTCAATGACCAGCGACTCATTCACAAAAGGTGAACCGTTGATCTTCTCTTCGATCTCCTCCGGATAGATATTCTGACCGGAGGCTCCCAGGATCATATTCTTATCCCGCCCTTTGATAAAGACAAAATCATCCTTGTCCAGCAACCCCAGATCACCTGTTTTCAGCCATCCATCATCGGTAAAAGTGTGTTTTGTGGCCTCTTCATTCTTGTAGTATCCCAGCATCACGTTGCTGCCCCTGACCTGTATCTCACCCACTGTGTTATGTGGGTCGTCAGAGTCTATCCTCACCTGCATCCTGTCGACGATCCTGCCACAGGAGTGCTCTTTGAATTCAGTCCAGTAGGAGTAGGAGATAAGAGGCCCGCACTCGGTCATACCGTAACCCACGGTGTAAGGAAACTTCACCTTCCGGAGGAACTTCTCCACATCGGGGTTGATGGCAGCACCGCCAATGGTCACCTCCACCAGGTTACCACCGAAAGCATCAATCATCGACTTACGCACTTTCGTGTAGACGATGGAGTCGAGAAGTGGGATCTTCGTCAGTATCCTGGCAGCACCCTCCTGCAGCTTGGGGAGGACACTCTTATTGACAATCTTTTCGATGATAAGCGGCACGGCCAGCACCAGCTTGGGTTTCACTCGGGCAAATGCGTCGAGCAGAACTTTAGGGGAGGGTGTCTTTCCCAGAAAATGTATATGACATCCCATGGAGATGGAGTTGAGTATCTCAAACGCAAGCCCGTAAGTATGCGCCATGGGCAACATGCAGACGATCTTGTCACCTGCATGGATGAACGCAAGCGAGTCGTTGGCAAACCTGGTGTTGGACCATAAGCTCCGGTAGGGGATCATCACTCCCTTGGGACTGCTGGTAGTGCCCGAGGTGTAATTGATCACTGCCAGCTCCTCCGGCTTTTCTGTTCTGAAGGAGATATCATTCACGAAAAAACCCTTTTCATACTTCTTCCCGAAATAAACAGATGCCTCACTGGCAAATCGTGTGCATGCCTCCGAAGATGATTTCAGTAGTGAGAAGTTATCAAGAGATAACACCGTTTCAATTTTGGGGAGTTTGCTTTCATCGATATCCTGCCATATGTTGTCGTCAGTGAAAAACATGATTGAATCGGAATGATCGACGATGAACTGCACACTATCCTTATCGAACTCATGCAGAATACTGACCGATACCGCACCGTAAGAGAGTGTAGCGAAAAAGGCGATTGCCCAGTTGGCGGAATTTTTTCCACACAGAGAAATTTTGTCGCCCCGCTGAATGCCGGCAGCCTTGAAGAAATCATGCAGCTGGTCAATCTCACGTGCAAAGTCTTTGTAATAGTGAGTCTTGCCCTGAAAGTCAGTCATGACCGGAAGCTCCCAGTGGTTTCTGATACTTTGTTCTATAAGGCCCAGAAAAGTGTGTTGGTTCATTCTCTTTTATTTTTATTTTATTGAATATATTAGCCATGTTTGACAAATAAACATCAAAAAGCATCGATAGTTATTTTCTGCTTATCACAAAAATAGGATAAATTTCTCTTTAAGCAGATAAAATAACTAAATTTGTAAATAAAACAGCCGTCATGTTCCATTAATGGCTGTTTTGTTTATTTGTTTTCTACTTTTATTGGCTCATAATAAATATACATAAGATCTGTGAGATGAATAAAATCAGCAATTTATTGCTTCTATCCCTAATCCTGCATACAGGAAATATTGCTGCACAATTAAAAACAGGTGAAGTTGTGGACTATGTGAATCCCTATATGGGTAACATCAGTCATCTGCTGGTGCCTACTTATCCTACCGTGCATCTGCCCAACAGCATGTTGCGTGTCTATCCCGAAAGGGGAGATTTCACCGGTGATCAGCTGTCCGGTCTGCCGGTTGTGGTGACAAGCCATAGAGGCAGCTCGGCTTTTAATCTGAGTCCTTATCAGGGAGATGAAGCTGATCTGCAACCTGTGATTTCATATAGTTACGATAATGAGAAGATCACCCCCTATGGTTACACGGTCTATCTCGACGATCACGGGATAGATGTGGCATATGCCCTTTCCCACCAGTCTGCCGTATATGCGTTGATGTTTGATGGCAACGACCGCACCCATCTGGTGCTGAACTCGCGCCGGGGTGTATTAAGATGGGATGGTAAGGCTGTCACGGGCTATCAGCAGCTGGCAAACAATACAAGAGTCTATCTCTATCTTGAACCCGAAAGTGCGCCCGTGAAGGTGAGCTCACTCCGGGATGGTACATCTGTGTCATCACATGAAGCCAGTGGCAGCGACGCCAATATCATCCTTCATTTTTCAGAGGGAACAAGGATGCTTCGTCTGCGCTACGGCATATCGTTTATCGGTGAAGCGCAGGCAAAACAAAACCTGAGAAGGGAGATCGCTGATTTTGATGTGAACGTTGTTGCTGAAAAAGGGCGGAAGCTATGGAACGAGACATTGGGTAAGATCAAGGTTGAGGGTGGATCGGAGGATGAGAAAACGATCTTCTATACATCACTTTACAGAACCTATGAACGACCTGTATGCATCTCGGAGGGAGGACGTTACTTCAGTGCGTTTGACGGTGAGGTGCATGACGACAACGGAACACCTTTTTATACCGACGACTGGATATGGGATACCTATCGTGCGACACACCCCCTGCGTGTGATGATAGAGCCTGAGCTGGAGCTGGATATCCTCCATTCCTTCCTGCGCATGTCAGAACAGATGCCTGAATTCTGGTGGCCTACATTTCCGGAAATTACCGGTGACAGCAGACGGATGAACTCCAACCATGGGATAGTGACGGTGCTGGATGCCTACCGCAAGGGACTGAAAGGTATCGATCTGGAGAAAAAATACCCTGCCATGCGCAATGCCGTGATGGAGAAAACACTCGCTCCCTGGTCGGCTAAACCCTCAGGTGAGCTGGACCGGTTCTATCATGAGAAAGGTTATATACCGGCATTGAGGGAAGGTGAAGAGGAGACGATTCTTGAGGTGCATTCATGGGAAAAAAGACAACCGATTGCAGTGACACTGGGCACAGCGTACGATGAGTGGTGTTTGGCACAGATCGCCAAAGAGCTGGGCAAGAGTGATGATTATCAATTCTTCCTTCACAAATCATACAACTACCGCAACCTCTACAATACGGAGACAGGCTTCTTTCACCCGAAAGACAGTGAAGGTAACTTTATTGCACCTTTCGACTACAGGTACTCGGGTGGTATGGGCGCCAGACAATATTACGGTGAGAATAACGGATGGGTTTACCGCTGGGATGTACCCCACAATGTGGCTGACCTGATTCATCTGATGGGGGGTCGTAAAAATTTTATCCAGAATCTGGACCAGACCTTCAGAGAGCCGCTGGGGAAAAGCAAATTCGACTTCTATGCACAGCTCCCCGATCATACAGGCAACGTGGGGCAGTTCTCGATGGCAAATGAACCATCACTGCATATTCCTTATCTCTATAATTATGCCGGACAACCCTGGAAGACACAAAAACGTATACGCAAACTGCTGTCAGAGTGGTTCAGGAACGACCTGATGGGTGTTCCCGGAGATGAAGACGGTGGGGGGATGTCGGCTTTTGTTGTCTTTTCACAAATGGGTTTTTATCCCGTCACCCCGGGCAGCCCCACCTACAATATCGGCAGCCCTCTGTTCAATGAAGTAACCCTGAAAATGGGTAATGGCAGCTTATTTCGTATCATTGCGAAAAATAACAGTCCCGTGAATAAATATATCCAGTCAGCCACGCTGAACGGAGTAGAGTGGACAAAACCCTGGTTCGCCCATGAAGAGATCCGTAACGGAGGAACGCTGGTGCTGACTATGGGAGACAAAGCAAACAAAGCGTGGGGGAGTGATCCGGAGGATGCGCCCCCCTCAGAGGATAAGTTATAATGATGAAAGGATGAGACAGAACCTGTTTTTATGTATGTTGCTCTTCGGAGGCATCGCTATAGTGAATGGTCAACAACGGAAAATTGATTACGTGAACCCGATGGTTGGCACGAAAAGCATGGGACATACCTTCCCCGGGGCCTGTGCTCCTTTTGGCCTTGTTCAGCTGAGTCCTGATACGGATATGATACCACATAATATCGACGGCATTTATCAGGCGGGTGCGTATCAATATTGTGCAGGTTATCAATACGATGACGAGACAATTGTAGGATTTAGTCATACCCATTTCAACGGCACGGGGCACTCCGATCTGGGTGATATCCTGCTGATGCCTATGACCGGTGATCTGAAGCTGGATAAGGGTAGTGAGGATAATCCGGGGAGTGGTTACCGCTCGCGCTTCTCACATGAGGATGAGAAAGCTGAAGCAGGTTATTACGCAGTATTACTGGATGATTATGATATCCTGGCTGAGGTTACTGCCTCAGAAAGAGTAGGTGTACACCGCTACACTTTTCCTGAAGGAACCAAAACGGGACATGTCATCGTTGATCTGGATTACGGTATCTATCATTACGATGGCAAGGTGCTGATGGCCAACCTGCGTGTGGAAGATCCCTACACGCTTACCGGTTATCGGATCACCCGCGGCTGGTCACGAATGAACTACACCCACTTTGCCGTGAAGTTCTCCAAGCCGATCATCAACTATGGCGCCAGAAACAGCGAGAAGGTGCTCTACAATGGTTTCTGGAGGAAGTTCGACATGACCGAAAACTTCCCTGAAATGTTCGGTAAGCATCTTACCGCCTATTTCGATTTCGATTTCACTGATGGTGAGCCGCTTGAAGTGCAGGTGGCCTTGTCACCCGTGGATTGCCTGGGTGCCATGAAGAACCTGGAGGCTGAGACAATGGGGAAATCATTTGATACAATCAGGATGCTGACACAACAAAAGTGGGAGAAAGAGTTAAGCTGTATTGATTTCGATGCGGACGAAGAGACAAAATTTGTCTTTTACACCTCTCTTTACCATACGATGATCAATCCTTCCGTTTACCAGGATGTGGACGGCCGCTATCGCGGTATCGACCACAATATTCATCAGGCTGAGGAGGGTGAGACCAACTATACCGTTTTCTCTGTCTGGGACACGTTTCGAGCACAGCATCCATTGATGACCCTGATCAAGCCTGCCCGCAGCAGTCAGTTTGTCAACTCCATGCTTCATCATTACAGGCAGAGCGTGCACAAAGCACTGCCTGTATGGTCACATATGGGAAATGAAAACTGGTGTATGATTGGTTACCATTCCACTTCGGTGGTTACAGATGCAATCGTCAAAGGACTCGATATAGACAGGGAGCTGGCCCTGGAAGCATGCGTGAACAGTTCAAACCTGGATTACTACGATGGTATCGCTGAATACAGGAAACAGGGTTACGTGCCGCTGGAGCGAAGCAGCTCAGCGGCATCCATCACCCTGGAATACAGTTACGATGACTGGACCATTCAGCAGCTGGCGAGGCTGATGCAAAACAATAATCTAAGTGATGAATATGCCCGGCGTGCGTTGAATTATCGCAACATCTTTGACCCTGCATTGGGTTTTGCCCGTCCCAAACTTGAAGACGGGACGTTCAAAAAGGAGTTTGATTTGCTCGACACTCACGGGCAGGGGTTTATAGAAGGCAATACATGGAATTATTCTTTTTTTGTCCCTCACGATGTGAACGGGTTAATGACTCAGATGGGTGGTGAGAAGCAGTTTGTACGGCGACTGGACTCACTGTTCACCATGGATCTGCCTGCAAGGTATTTCGCAAACACGGAAGATATCAACGAAGAGGGCCTTATGGGCAATTACGTACATGGCAACGAGCCGAGTCATCATGTGTCTTATCTCTACAGATGGACAGATGAACCGTGGAAAGCTGAGTCTCGCCTGCATGAGATCATGCGGAGAATGTACAGAAACAGCGTAGATGGATTATCGGGCAATGATGATTGCGGACAAATGTCGGCATGGTATATCTTTTCCGCGATGGGATTCTATCCTGTGTGCCCCGGCAGTGACCAGTATGTGATTGGTTCTCCTAAAACAAAACAGGCTGTGATACAACTGGAAAACGGGAAAGAGTTTATCGTGAGAACAAAGAATTATTCTGAGAAAAACATCTATGTCAAATCACTCACCTTCAATGGGCAGCGGTATGAAAAATCATTTCTTACGCACGCTGACATACTGAACGGAGGGGAGATCCTCTTTGAGATGAGCAGTAAACCCAACAAAAATTCATCCGGTTATGACAAACCCTATTCATTCACCCATTAACTGATCAAAAATGACAAAACATTTATTTTTTATACTGACAGCTGCATTGATGCTGTTCTCCTGCGGCACTAAAAACCCTATCGTTTCCAATGAAAAAACAGCGTCGTGGGATCGGTTTCATTATCCGGCGATCCATTTTGTCAATAAGGCAACCGGCACCGAGGGAGCAACCATTTATGACCGTATCGTACCCGATCCGCAGCTGTTGATCAGAGAAAGTATCCTGGGAGTGGTCAAAACACTTTACTGGAGTACAGAAGACAGTATCCCGGCGATCAGGAAAATTAATTACACGATTGAAGATGTGAAAGGTATTTCGGCGAAGGGCGGAGGGGTACCGGAGATAAGCATCTTTTACAGCAGCCGGTGGGTGGAACAATCGGCCCGTACAGGTGGTGATGACAAGGTGTTATACGAAACCACCGGCGTGCTGTACCATGAGCTTACCCATGGTTTTCAGCTGGAACCGCAGGGGATAGGCAGCTACGGTACCAGTAAGATATTTTTCGCTTTTATCGAAGGTATGGCCGATGCCGTACGTGCACACAACGGATATTTCCCACCCACCAACCGCAGACCGGGAGGACACTGGCTGGACGGTTATCAGACCACTGGCTTCTTTCTGGCATGGCTGACAACAAAAGACAATGATTTTCTGCGGAAATTCAATCAATCAACACTTGAGATCATACCATGGAGCTTTGATGGAGCAATCAAACATGTTTTAGGGGAACAACACTCTGTTGAAACACTCTGGAATGAATATCAGAACTATCTGACCAGCACAAAAGTGTGAACTTCCATTTTTCCTGCCATCAATCGTTACGCAAAAATGGATAAATGATCACATTTCTTTTCCTCATTCGCCGATGCTGAGAATAAAATGATTGATCTATCTTATGCACTGATGGTATTTTTTAAGGGTATTGGTCGATTAGACCGGGAAAATATCTATTTCAAAAAATATTTTTGCTATATTTACGGCTTATTTGTAGTTTTGTTATCAATTGAAAGATGCCTGATAATTTAATTTCATATTCTATCATATCAAAAGAAAACTTATGTCATCGAAAATCTCAAGAAGAAAATTTCTGGAAAGAGGCGCCTTTGCTGCTGCCGGATTGACCATCGTACCTTCATCGGTACTTGGAAAGAGTATGGGGCACATGGCTCCAAGTGATAAACTAAACATCGTAGGTGTTGGAGTGGGCGGAATGGGTTTTGCAAACCTGAAGAACCTGGAGAGCCAGAATATCGTCGGCCTGGCTGATGTAGACTGGAAATACAGCCAGCGTGTTTTCGATTATTTCCCCAAAGCGAAGAAATACTACGATTACAGAAAAATGTATGATGAGCTCGGGAAGAGTATTGATGGTGTTGTCGTAGCTACTGCCGACCATACACACGCTATCATCGCTGCCGAGGCAATGAACATGGGCAAGCATGTCTATGTACAAAAACCACTTACACACAGTGTGTATGAGTCACGTTTATTGACAAACCTGGCAAAGAAAAACAAAGTGGCTACCAGTATGGGTAACCAGGGATCGTCCGGTGCAGGTGTACGTCAGGTGATAGACTGGATCAGTGATGGTCAGATAGGCGAAGTGACAAAAGTTGAGGCTTTCACCGACAGACCTATATGGCCGCAAGGATTAATGACGCCCAAGCAAGCCGATAAGGTTCCATCAACATTGAACTGGGATCTTTTTATCGGGCCGGCCAACAAAAGACCATTTAATAATATCTACCATCCCTGGAACTGGCGTGGCTGGTGGGATTTCGGTACCGGTGCCCTGGGTGATATGGCATGTCATATTTTGCACCCGGTTTTTAAAGGATTAAACCTTGGTTATCCTATTAAAGTACAGGGTTCATCCACCATGTTGCTGACCGATTGTGCACCTAATGCACAGATGGTAAAGTATGTATTCCCTGCTCGCGACAATATGCCCAAGGTGGCAATGCCGGAAGTGGAAGTATACTGGTATGACGGCGGACTATTGCCAATGCGTCCCGAAGGTGTGCCTGCCGGCAAGAACCTGAATGATCAGGGTGGTGGTGTGATCTTCCACGGAACAAAGGACACACTTATCTGCGGTTGCTACGGTGTCAACCCGTGGCTGGTATCAGGTCGTAAACCCAACTCCCCCAAAACACAAAGAGAAGTAACACTCTCTCACGAGATGGATTGGGTACGTGCAAGTAAGGAATCACCTGCGAATCGTGTGGAAACAGCTTCTCCTTTCTCTGAAGCAGGACCATTCAACGAGATGGTGGTAATGGGTGTACTTGGTGTAAGATTGCAGTCATTGAATCAGGAGTTGCATTGGGATGGACCAAATATGAAGTTCACCAATATCCCGAGTGACGCAACCGTGAAGACAATTATCGAAGATGGTTTCAAGATCACCGATGGTCACCCCACCTTCAACAAGTCCTGGACTGAACCGGTCAACGCTGTTGAATATGCAAATGAATTGATTAAGCATACTTATAAGAACGGCTGGGAATTGCCGGCAATGCCATAAAAATATCTAGCTAGAGGGAATAAAGATGACATCATTGCATCTTTATTCCCTCTGTTTTTTAAGAAATATCAGTTTAATTATAAAGCAAAAAGTTATGAAAAAAGTATTTTATCTATTCAGTTTATTCATTTTATCAGGAATGATTTTTATGTCTTGTACGAACGCAAACAAACAATCGAACGCATCGGACGTGACAGAAGACTCCACATCAGTTGCAGCTGACGAGGGATGGGTCTCACTGTTCAACGGAACCGATTTCACAGGATGGAGAGGTTATAACCGTGCCGATATGCCAACAGCCTGGACCATTGAAGATGGGGCAATTAAGATAAGCGGGTCGGGCATGGGCGAGGCAGGTGCCAAAGATGGTGGTGACATCGTCTACGATCAGAAATTCAAGAATTTCGAGATGACATTCGAATGGAAAGTATCTGAAGGTGGAAACAGTGGCATCTTTTATCTCGCTCAGGAAGTGGAAGGTAAGCCCATCTACGAATCATCACCGGAATATCAGATTCTGGATAATGAAAGACATCCCGATGCAAAATTGGGGAAAGACAATAACCGTCAATCTGCATCACTGTACGATTTAGTACCTGCTGTACCACAGAACGCCAAGCCTGCCGGAGAATGGAATACCGGTGGTATTATGGTATACAAGGGAACGGTTGTTCACTCTCAGAACGGTGAGAACGTGGTTGAATATCATTTGTGGACCGATGCATGGAAAGAGATGGTTGCCAACAGCAAATTTAAAGACTGGCCTAACTTCGTCAATACAGGTGGTGAGAGCCAGGAAGGTTTCATCGGATTGCAGGACCATGGTGATGATGTATGGTTCAGAAACATTAAAATAAAGAGCCTTGACTAATATACCAACAGAACGAATCACTCATCCATAGGGTTGGGTGATTCATTCTAAAATAAAAAAAGATGAAAAAAAGTTTAATCCTGTTTTTTGCCGCAACAATGAGCGGTTTGTTTCTTTTCACAGCCTGCACGGAAGCAAAGAAAGATATTTATCTTCAGCTCTATTCTGTGCGTGATGATATTAAAGCTGACTATGCCGGAACTATCGCCAAAGTAGCTGAAATTGGATATACCGGAGTGGAAGCTGCGGGATATAGTGATGGTCAATTCTACGGAATGTCACCCGCAGATTTCAAAAAATCGATTGAGGATGCCGGAATGGAAGTACTCTCTTCACATGCCGGAAGACCATTGGCCGAACCGGCAGCGGACACCAACTGGGACGAGACATGGGCATGGTGGGATACAGCCATTCAGGCACATAAAGATGCCGGCATGAAGTATCTGGTAGTTGCATGGATTCCTACACCCAAGACATTGGTTGATCTGCAGGCTTACTGCGATTATTTCAACCAGATTGGAGAGAAATGTAATGCCGCAGGTATTCGTTTCGGATATCACAACCATAATTTCGAATTCACTGAGGTGGAAGGTGAATTAATGTATGACTATATGCTGAACAACACCGATCCTTCCAAAGTATTCTTTCAAATGGATGTCTACTGGGTAGGTGAAGGTGGAAAAAATCCTGTCGACTATTTCAATAACTACGAGAACCGTTTCGAGGTTCTTCATATTAAGGATGAACTGGAGCTGGGTAAGAGCGGCAAGGTGGACTTCGAAAGCATCTATACCAATGCAGAGAAGTCAGGAGCCAAATATATGGTTGTGGAAGTGGAAAGATATACCGGAACACCATTCGAAGGTATCAAAGAGAGCTATGACTATTTAAATGAGGCTACTTTCGTTAAGAAGAGCTACAGATAATACGATTGTCTTTGCCAATAATGTAGAAAACCCTGATCCTTACGGAGCGGGGTTTTTTTCTGACATCATATCCCGTAAAATTGAAATTAATCTTTTATATTTGTTTTTTTGTGTGGTGCGCTGCAAAACAAAATCTTAAATCACCATTAACAGATGTCAACACCTCTTATACTCTTTATCATCATCTCTGCCGTGGCTCTTTTGCTGTTCATGGTTCTTAAACTGAAGATCAGCGCTTTCATTGCATTGTTGATCACTGCCATCTTTGTGGGGATCACAGCAGGGATGCCACTGGAGGGTGTGTTGAAGTCTGTTCAGGATGGTATGGCAGGTACACTCGGTTTTGTAGCTACGGTGGTGGGCCTTGGTGCCATCTTCGGTCAGATGCTGGAAAGCTCGGGTGGTGCCGAGTCGCTGGCGCGTCACCTGATTAAGAAGTTTGGCGTTAAACGGGCTCCCTGGGCAATGACCCTCACCGGATTTCTCGTAGCAATACCGATTTTCTTCGATGTGGGATTTATCATCCTTGTGCCGATCGTTTATGCATTGTCGCGCGATACCAAACGATCACTTCTCTACTACGCCATACCGCTGCTGGCAGGTCTGGCGGTGACCCACAGTTTCATCCCTCCCACGCCGGGACCGGTGGCTGTAGCCGATATCATCAACGCACAGCTGGGGTGGGTGATTCTTCTGGGTGCCATATTGGGCATTCCGGTAGTCATCATCGCAGGACCTTTATTTGGAGGATATATCTCAAGGAAAATATATCTTGTACCCCCCTTCGATTTCGATAAGCAGATCGAAGAGACTGAGGAGAAGACGTTACCCTCTTTCACATCTATAGCTGTGATTATCTTTATTCCTCTCTTTCTGATTCTGCTCAACACTGTCACCGGTCTGGCAGTGTCGAAGGAGTGGATACGGCAATCATTCTGGACAGATGTTGTGGAATTTATCGGCCATCCCTTCACTGCGCTGATTATCGCCACGCTGACAGCGATCTACTTCCTCTGCATAAGAAGAGGGATGGAGAAACAGGAAATCCTCGATCTGAGCACCAAAGCGCTCGGTCCGGCAGGCATCATCATCCTTATTACCGGTGCCGGGGGTGTGCTCAAGCAGGTGCTTGTAGACAGCGGCATGGGTGAGATGATGGCTGCATCGATGGCAGGATCGTCGCTGCCACCTATCCTCCTGGCATGGATGCTGGCAGCGGTGGTGAGGATCACACAGGGTTCTGCCACGGTTGCCATGATCACGGCAGCAGGAATTATAGCACCGGTGATAGATCTGTTTGAGCTGAACGATCCACAAAGGGCTTTGATTGTCATAGCCATCTCTTCGGGTGCCACCCTGCTGTCACATGTCAACGACAGTGGCTTCTGGCTTGTTGGGAAATACCTGGGGATGAATGAAAAACAGACACTTCAGAGCTGGACGGTGATGGAGTCGATTATCGCTGTAACCGGACTGGCATTTGCCCTGCTGGCAAGCTTTTTTTTCTGATTATCCTCAGCAGATGCCACTACCGGCATGTACGATGTTGAAAACTTTCCATCAATAATAGAGCTCCTGAGAGAAAGATTGTATATTTTTACCCTGCGAATGAATATGAGGGCTTATGTCCTGCAGGTTCATTTCACCTGATTACAATATAACATTACAGAGATTTAATTTATGCAATTAAAAGCGAAACTGCTGGATATCCTTCCACTGCAGACAGGAAAAGGTAAAAACGGAGATTGGAAAAAACAGGATATTGTTGTGGAGACACAGGAGAAGTATCCCAAAAAAGTGTGTGTATCGATATGGGGTGATAAGCTGGAGGGCGTTACACTGAAACCGCAGGAGCTGTATGAAATCTCTTTTGATATTGAGAGCCGGGAGTTCAATGGCAGATGGTATACCGATGTGAAAGCATGGAAAATCACACCCGAAAATGGCGCGAATGAGGGCGTTCCTCCTGAGTTTTTAGACTCTTCGCCCGGTGATGATCTCTCCACTTTCGGAGCATCCTACGACGAGCCTCCCTTCTGAATTATACGCTGAGACTGCATTCTGTTCATTAACCCGGAGACACTCACCCCTACTGTATGTTAAAAAAAACACCTCATACATTGGTGATCATCTTTTCACTGGTATTTTTTTGTGCATTGCTCACATGGATCGTTCCTCCCGGGGAGTTTGATTATCATTCCGTTGAGGTGAACGGTGTTGCACGAAATGTGGTGGTAGATGATTCCTACCATAGTGTGGAGCGATCACCGCAGACATGGCAGATCTTCTCTGCCTTCCTCGGTGGATTTGAAAGGCAGGCTGCCATCATTGCTTTTGTGCTGATTATCGGCGGAGCGTTTCAGATACTGAACAGCAGCAGGGCGGTGGACTCCGGGATTTACTCTTTCCTGCATTTCACCCGCCGATTCGAGAAAAACACTGTCATGGGCAGGATAGGGGTGCACAACATCGTCATCATCCTGGTGATGCTTCTTTTCAGTACATTCGGTTCGATATTCGGGATGAGTGAGGAGACGCTCGCCTTCATCATCATCATTGTGCCGCTGGCCATCTCCATGGGGTATGACTCAATCACCGGTCTGATGATGGTCTATGTGGCCGCTCACGTCGGGTTCACGGGTGCCACACTGAACCCGTTCACCATTGGTATTGCACAGGGGCTCTCCGGCTTACCGCTCTTCTCCGGTATTGGATACAGGCTGGTCAGCTGGTTTATCTTCACGGTGGTGATCATCACGATTACGCTGATATATGCTTCCCGTGTGAAGAAGAACCCACGGTTATCACCCATGTACAAAGCCGATAGCTACTGGCGTAAACGGGAAGCCGAAGCAGAGCAGCACACCCTGGCAAAACGTCCTACGCAAAGTACATGGTTCGTGTTTGCCGGCTTATCGCTGCTCCTGGTGGTGACCTCCTTCCGCTATCCCTTCACCACTTACTCACTCGGGGCCGGCACCACGACGCTTATTTCCATTCCTGTGATCACCCTCCTGTTTATTCTCTCGTCATTCATCACCATCAGGCGATCTGCCCAACTGTTTATCCTGAATCTGCTCATCTTTACCATCCTCTTTCTCGTGGTTGGTGTGATGGGGCATGGGTGGTATCTGGAGGAGATCTCGGCGCTGTTTCTCTTTATGGGCATTTCGGCAGGTGTTGCGAATAACATGAGCGCTGGCAACATCACGAAAGAGTTCATTGCCGGGGTGAAGGATATGCTCACGGCGGCACTGGTGATCGCGATGGCTGGCGGAATCATACAGATACTGACAGAGGGTAGGATCATGGATACCATTCTCTATTCACTGGCAGGTGTGATGGAGAACGCGGGTAAGGTAGCCACCATCGGCGGTATGTACGCGATGCAGTCAGTCATCAATATCTTCATTCCCTCGGGCTCTGCGAAAGCAGCACTGACAATGCCCATACTGGCCCCTTTCTCCGATGTGATCGGTCTGTCACGACAGGCTACCGTGATGGCCTATCAGTTTGGTGACGGCATTACCAATATGATCACTCCCACATCGCCGGTATTGATCGGCGCACTCGGGATCGCCAGAATACCTTATGAGGTATGGTTTAAGTGGTTCTGGAAGATACTTTTATGGATGTTGTTCCTGGGCTTCCTGCTGTTGCTGCCCACCGTCTTCATGGAACTGGAAGGGTTCTGAACAGCATTTTTTTATGTTGCTGAAAAAATATTGAGAAATATTCATACCGATATTATGCCGGACCACCAAAATAGAAAACGCAACTAACTATTCTATAGTTAATTGCGTTGGATTGTTGTTGTCCCACTAGGATTCGAACCTGGACTGACTGAACCAAAATCAGATGTGCTACCATTACACCATGGGACAATCCTTTATGCTTCGTGAAAAGCAGTGCAAAAGTAGCATAATAATTTTAACGCACCAAATTATTTGGCTTGTTTTTATCTGATCAAAAAGGACCACTCCTGTTTCTCTACGATGCTACTCCGCAATCAGCAGGAAATAGTTCTTCTTCCCGCGTTGGGCAAGGATATATTTATCGCCTATCAGGTGCGACAACGCTATGGTGTCATCAAACAGCTCCAGCTTCTCCTTGTTGATCATCACGCCGCCGGCCTGTACGGTTTTGCGCATCTCTCCCTTGGATGGAAAGACTGCCGCTTCGTCGGTGAGCAGGTCCACCGCTTTGATCCCTCCGGCCAGCTTCTCCCTGGAGATACTGAATTGCGGTACCCCTTCAAACACCTGCAGGAATGTCTCCTCGTTGATTGAACGCAAAGTCTCTGAGGTGGATTTACCGAAAAGGATCTGGGAGGCGTTCACCGCCATCTCATAATCGTCGCGTGAGTGGACCATCACGGTGACCACTTCGGCCAGTCGCTTTTGCAGCGGACGCAGATGCGGTGCCGATTGCTGTTCGGTAACAAGTGCTTCAATCTCTTCTTTCGATAGTGATGTGAATATCTTGATGTATTTCTCGGCATCGCTGTCGCTCACGTTCAGCCAGAACTGGTAGAACTGATAGGGTGAGGTATAGCGGGGATCGAGCCAGACATTGCCGCTCTCGGTCTTGCCGAACTTACCCCCGTCGGCTTTCGTGATCAGCGGACATACGAGTGCAAAGGCTTCACCACCCTCCACGCGGCGGATAAGCTCGGTGCCGGTGGTGATGTTGCCCCACTGATCCGAGCCGCCCACCTGCAGACGTACCCCCAGTTCACGGTAGAGATGCAGGAAATCGTATCCCTGTATCAGCTGATAGGAGAACTCGGTGAACGACATCCCTTCGCTGGAGTCACCACTCAGGCGTTTTTTCACCGAGTCCTTGGCCATCATATAGTTCACGGTGATATGCTTGCCGATATCGCGTATGAAGGAGAGGAATGAGTAATCCTTCATCCAGTCGTAGTTGTTCACCAAAACTGCTTTGTTGGGGATGTCACTCTCAAAATCGAGAAAACAGGCCAGTTGCTTTTTGATTGCCTCCTGGTTGTGACGCAGTGTCTCCTCATCGAGCAGGTTGCGTTCTGCCGATTTCATGGAGGGGTCACCGATCATGCCGGTGGCACCGCCGATTAACGCAACGGGCGTGTGGCCTGAGCGCTGGAAATGCTTCAGCATCATCACTCCCACCAGATGGCCGATGTGCAACGAGTCGGCCGTGGGATCTATACCCAGGTATCCTGCCGTAAGTTCTTTCTGTAATTGTTCTTCCGTGCCGGGCATCACATCCTGTATCATGCCGCGCCAGCGGAGCTCTTCCACAAAATTCATCATGTTGTATGCTATCTATATCATATTAAAAAAGTATGCAAAGATAATAAAACTATTTGGTATGGGGGCGCATGCAGGATGATCGATTAATGTCAGGAGAGAGAGTGACGGGGCTACTTTTTCCTGACAAGCATGACAATGAGTGCGAACACATTCATGATCTCGAGACGCCCCAGCAGCATGTTGGCTGAAAGGAGATACTTTGCTGCATCGGGCAGCAGTGCATAGTTACCGAATGAACTCACACCCCCAAAACCAGGTCCTACATTGCCTATGGTGGCAATCGATGCCGAAAAGGCAGTCATCCCGTCTATTCCCATGGCCGAAAGTAACAGTGTGGTGATGAAAAAGGTAAGGATATAGAGAATGATGAATACCATGATCTGCAACTCCAAATCGTGTTCAATGACTTTATTGTTCATTCTCACAGCGTAGATTCCTTCTGGATGAAGGATTAGTTTCAGTTGTTTTTTTACCGAGGAGAAGAAGAGATAAATCCGGTCGAATTTGAGTCCTCCAGATGTGGAACCCACCATCCCGCACTGAATTGTGAAATAACAGAGAAGAATGACGGAGAAGATGGGCCATATGGATGTATCAGCAGTTACAAGACCGGTGGTACTGGCCAGTGAAATTACCTGAAAAGATGCGTATCGGAGCGATTCCCAGAAGCTGAATAACTCTTCGTGCGTTAGCTGTAATGTGATTAAAATGATACCGATGAATATCACAATTACAAATAAACGAACCGGGCGAGAGGTAAAAATATTCTGTTTCTGTCTTGTAATCGTCAGGAAAATTAATCCGAAGTGTAGACTGCTCATCAGCATGAAAAACATGATTACGATTTCAATCCAAGGGTTTTGAAATGCTGCGATGCTCATATTTTTTGTTGAGTACCCGGAGGTGGCAACAGTAGAGAAGGAGTGACAGATAGCGTCAAAAAAACTCATACCAAGCATTTTGAGCAAGATGGTCTCCACGATGATCAGACTAATATAGACTGTTGTAATAATACGGATAATATGCCTTGATCTTATCCGGAAGCTCATCTTGGAGAGATCAGATACCTCTGAACGGTAAAAGCTGGATTGAACCCCTTTCTTTTGGGGAAGTACCAACAATACAAACAGAATAATACCTACACCACCAATAAATGAAGTAGATATGCGCCAGAAAAGCAATCCTTTGGGTAGCGCCTCAACATCATTTAAAATGCTTGCTCCGGTAGTTGTGTATCCCGAAACACTTTCAAACAGTGCATTGGTAAACGTGAACTCTCCACCCCAGATATAGAAGGGAATCATACCGACAAAACAGGTGATGATCCAACCGAGAACGCTGATAGCCAGTCCTTCGTGAAAAGAGATCTCCTCTATTTTTTCAACAAATATCTGAGGAAAGCTTCCTAATATGGCAGTTAAAGCAGCACTGAACAACAGTGCGTTCAATGAGTTCTCTTTATTGAAAAATGAAATCGTTGCCGAGATAAAAAGGAACAACGCATTGAATAGTAAAATGAAGCCCAGATATTTAATTACAACTCTTGTCCGTACCATAGATTGTTATTCATTGGAGACGTCTCTTTTTTTAAGAAGTCTGGATATCAGAATGTTGATCTCATCCTCAAGCATCTTGAATTCGTCTTTCGAAACGACATGTGCATTTAACCGGCCCTGTTCAGGGTAGTACTCCTTTACGCCGTTAATAAATTTCCTTAGCGGATGAATAAAGTAGATGGTGATGAAAAAATTGAGTAAGATAGCAAAGATAATGGCTGCAGCGATAGAAACGATGGCAGGCATCATGGCTCTCCGTGATTTTTCCTTCACGATTCCCGATTGCCGGTTCATCTGGTCCTGATTCAATACCATCAGGTTGTTGATTGCTTCTTTCGTATTGAAAAAAAGTGCTTTGGTCTCAGCATCATATTTTTGCTTCGCTTCTGCCACACTGCTTTCTATTTCTACAATCGTCAATACAGATGCATGGTATTTATCATATGCAATGATGATACCTGAAATGAATTGAGACTCATTTGTTTCGGTGATATTTGCCTGCGCATCTGTGATCGCCTTTGTGATGATGGAGTCTGAACGGTGGATGGTTCCGATTCCGGAATCTCTGTCACCGATCATCCATAATAACAGGCCACTGTCTTCCCTTTCCAAAGCATCGGTCATCCTCTTCGCCGACTCAATGGACTGATAATTATTTTTTAATACCCCGTCCACTGAATCTCCCATCTTCGTGAACTCCAGCATTGACATGATACCTGCCGCCAGCAGCATCAGCACGAGGAGCGAGAGGCTGAGTAAAATTTTAATCTTAAGAGAGCTGTTCATCAAATATTATGTTCAGAGAATAATCTGTTTAGTTGGCAAAAGTACCTTTTTTTTAACTATTCATCTCATTTATCAATATTTTTTTACATAAAAAAGTGGACCCGTATGAGCCCACTTTCTGCTTTTTGTAATCTATGTTATCTTAACAGCGACATAAATTCCTGGTTTGTACGATATTTTGCAAATTCCAGATCGGTGAGAGCCCTGGTAGCAATCATCCGGTCGCGACCAATAGCTGCACGGAGATTTGCAATCACCTCATTGAAGTTGTTCGTTCTGGAGGCGATGATTGCCAGCAAATAAGCTGTGGTGGCATCTGGTGTCTCAATCGCTTCGAGTGTCTGCTTGGCTGCATTGTAATCTCTTACCAACAGTTGAGCCAGCGCTGCATTGTTCGAATTGCTACTGCCATAAGCGCTTGCTGCCTGGTTATAGTTCCCCTGTAACAGATTGAGCAGACCCATCGCTTCATCAAGACCATTCGCCCCGGCCGATCTTCCCAGTAGTTCGTTGGCTTCATCCATTTTATTGTCCATGATGGCCAGTAATGCTTTGTTCATGTTCACCTCGGGAGCAGTAGGGTTCACCTGTGCGGCACGGTCAAATGCCTGTTTGGCTTTTGCATATTCTCCCTGTTTAAAGAACATGGTGCCTATATTGTTCCATCCTCTGTAGTCGTTGGAGAAGTTGGACGTTACATACTGATAAATACGTTCTTTCACACGCTCATCATCTGAAAGTGAGGAGGCATAGAGAAGTTCCTCCACGGTCAGATCCTTCGGGTTATTAGTCCATGCTGTCATGATCTCGTCATCCGATTTACCGACGATCTCGATGTTGGCGGTGATCCGTGAACGACGTAGTTGTGGCAGAATCGTTTCTGCCAGGTCCTCGAACACATAGGAGATATTCTTGATCTCTCTCTCACGCGTTTCAGAGTCGGGATACATCTCCAGGACACGCAGGATTAGCTCCTTGTCCTGCAGGTCAGATGCAGAGACAAGCTGATGGAAACCGTCCCAGTCTTCAGCCGTATAACGTGCGTAAACATCAGTGTCGATATTTCTCTTGCTCAATTCACTCTCCAGATAATTGGATGTGTTCTGTTCACGTTGAGCAGCCAGTCTCTCATTGAGAGAAAGACCTCCGTCGGGAGATGCATAGGCCGATACCTCCACATCCACGTTCTGTCTGGGATCGTTGAACGCTTCTTCTACACGGCGTTTCCATTCTGACATGTCTCGCTTGTTCAATTCGCTCTGACGAAGATTGGCCTGCTGGATAACGAACAGAATGTTGGCATCCTGTGCCTCCTTGATGATGCGCTGGAATCCGTCGGGTGCCACGGATGGTGAGGTCGTATGCACATCGGCCAGTGCTGAGGTGGCGATGATACCATCTGCCACTTTCAGGTCGGGGAGGATGGATTGTTTGTTCTTGATTCTTCCGTCGAAGCGGAGGAAGAGCTCCGATGATTGCATGTCGGGAGTGTAGGGGAACGATGAGCTCATGGTGAAATTGGCACCTCTGCTGTGTGGTATAGCTATCCTGTTTCCGGAGATATTTTCTCCCTGATAGCTGTAAGGTGTTCCTGCAACTTCCCTGTCTCCAAACTTAAGTATCGGCGTGATGGTTACAATACCGTTTTTGTGAAACCATTTTTCGGGGAAGGTCCCGTTCACGGTAACAGGTACCTGGTTACCCACAGTTTCCAGAGGCGAGGGTGTCACATTGAAATTGTTTTGCGATAGCGGTTTCAATTTGCTGCTGCACGAAGTGGTGAAGAGTGCCACTCCCAAAACAAGGATTAGCGTCAATAAATAAGATTTCCTTTTCATTTCGTAAGTATTAATATAATTATATAAAATCGATTTTCTATATCTGTTGATTACAACACAAATTTACCCAAATTAAAGTAAATAAAAAAGCGGACCTCTCTATATTTGCGTTCTTTTTTGATTATTGATAGTACTTATTTTACAACGGGTTTAAAAAAGTAATACCGGAACTTTATAAAACGCTGAATCCAAGCTTCTGTAATACCTCTGTGACGGAATAATGCGCATTGACTACCCTGTACGAAGGATATTCCCTGCGCAACGGATAGCTCGATCTGAAAAGGTAGAATTGACCGGGTGAGGTTTTTAGTGAAGCTGTTTCCATCATCGGGTTATATGTGTGCCACACCGCATGGGAAAGTTGTTTCTCCAACGCGATTCCTTTAAGGTCAATCAGGGGTTGCAGAGGAGCAGGTATCTCCTGTAGAAGTGGTCGGTGGTGCAGACCAAAGAAGCTTCTCAGGTTTTCAATGCTCATCCTGGTGGCTGTCCACTTGCCGTCGGCCGAATAGCCTGCGATATGGGGTGTGGCAATATCTACCAGCTGAAGCAGCGCGCTATTTATCTCCGGTTCATCTTCCCAGCAGTCGATCACAGCACCTGAAACGGTGCCGGCCTGTAATGCTGTTGCCAGTGCACGGTTGTCAATTATACCTCCTCGTGCAGCATTGATGATCACAGGTTTCCTGTTCAGTTGTGCGAAAAAATCAGCATCCGCCAGATGGTCGGTTTTATACATCCCTGATTTTGTCAGCGGGGTATGAAAGGTGATGATATCTGCCTCCCTCATGATGGTCTTGATATCTGTGAATGTAGTGCAATCTCCTTCTGCTGCCTCTCTTGGAGGGTCGTTTAACAGCACGTTCATCCCCAGCTTCCTGCAGGCAGCCTCTACCTTGCTCCCTACATTTCCGACCCCTACGATCCCGATGGTTTTCTCTTGCAGGTTGAACTGTTTCTTTTCGGCAAGATACAGCAGTGAGGAGGTGACATACTGTTCCACCGAGCTGGCATTACAACCCGGTGCTGTTCTCCAGGCAACACCATTGGCATCACACCAGGCGGTATCGATATGGTCGAACCCGATGGTGGCAGAGCAGATAAGTTGCACCCTGCTGCCTGAGAGTATCTCTTCACCGAAATGAGTCACCGTGCGCACGATCAGCGCATCTTTCTCCCTGATGGTCTCCCTGCTGAACAGGTTGCCCGGGAGGTACTCCACCTCACCGAACTGTTCGCCTACACCCTTCAGATAGGGGATATGTGCATCTGCCAGTATTTTTAATTTCATTGCCTGCTTGTTATATGTGCATCCATCGCCATGGCTGCTTTCCTGCCATCACCCATGGCAAGGATCACCGTCGCGCCACCCCGTACGATATCGCCACCGGCAAAGATCATATCGTCGGCGGTCTGCATGGTCTCATTGTTGACGACGATGGTTCCCCAGGAGGTCACTTCCATCCCGGAGAATGTTTGTGGTATCAGCGGGTTGGGGGAGACACCCACACTTACGATCACCTCATCCACCTCGAGCCAGACAGTTTCTCCTTCTATGGCTACGGGACGGCGACGACCCGACTGATCAGGCTCACCCAGCTCCATCCGCTGAAGCTGCATCCTTTGTACCCGTCCACGTTCATCGCCTTCATAACGAAGCGGGTTATGCAGCGTGTAGAAATCAATCCCCTCTTCTTTGGCATGTTTGATCTCCTCCACCCGGGCAGGCATCTCCTCCTCAGAGCGGCGGTAGACAATCATCGCCTTCTCGGCCCCCAGGCGGCGTGCGGTACGTACCGCATCCATGGCGGTGTTGCCACCGCCAACAACGGCTACCTTCTTCCCCTGATAGACCGGGGTGTCACTCTCCGGATCGGCTGCCTGCATAAGGTTTACACGTGTGAGGTACTCGTTGCATGACATGATGCCGATCAGGTTCTCTCCGGGGATGTTCATGAAGTTAGGCAGTCCTGCACCACTGCCAATGAAAATACCCTTGAAGCCCTCTTCTCTGAGGTCTTCCTGTGAGATGGTTTTTCCTACAATACAGTTGGTCTCAAACTTTACCCCCATCTTCTTCAGGCCATCAATCTCGATATCGACAATGTCGTTGGGGAGACGGAATTCGGGGATACCGTAACGGAGCACTCCTCCCAGCTCGTGCAGTGCTTCATACACCGTGACATCATACCCCAGCTTCACCATATCACCGGCGAAGGCCAGACCTGCCGGTCCGGAGCCTACCACGGCAATACTGATGCCGTTGGCGGGGGCTGTCTCAGGAACGGAGATGTGACCGCTCATTCTTTCATAATCGGCCGCAAACCGCTCCAGATGACCTATTGCGACGGGTTCTTTCTTCAGCTTCAGCGTGTAGAAACATCTGCTTTCACACTGCCGCTCCTGGGGGCATACACGCCCGCAGACGGCAGGCAACGCGCTGGTCTCTTTCAGCGTTTTAGCTGCTTCCAGGTACTCACCGCGTTCAATATTCTTGATGAACTTGGGGATGTTGATCTCTACGGGACAGCCCGTGATGCAGGTTGGATCCACACAATCGAGACAGCGATGTGCTTCGTTCACAGCCATCGTTTCTGTTAACCCCCTGTTTACTTCGTCGTAAGTGTGACTGCGCACTTCGGGATCCACCTCCGGCATTACCACCCGGGGGATGTTTGTGCGATCTTTGTTCTTCATCGATTTGCGTATCGTCTCACGCCATTCCTGCGCCCGTTCCGTCTGTAAATAATCACTCATAATACGTTCTCTATAATCACTGTTTTAATAACCCAAAACCTTAATGAAACGCTGTAAACGCTGGCTGGTCAATTATACGCTTTCAAACGCATCAGCATCTCATCGAAATCGACCAGGTGTGCATCGAACTCCGGTCCGTCGATGCAGACAAATCTTGTTTTGCCGCCCACGGTAACGCGGCAGGCGCCGCACATGCCGGTACCATCCACCATGATGGTGTTGAGCGATGCAACGGTCGGCACCTCATATTTTTTTGTCAGTAACGACACAAATTTCATCATGATGGCAGGTCCGATGGTTACACATAGATCTACTTTCTCACGTTGTATCACCTTCTCCACGCCGTTGGTGATCAATCCTTTTTCTCCGTATGAGCCGTCATCGGTCATGATGATCACCTCGTCGGAGTGCTGGCGCACCTGGTCTTCCAGGATTATCAGCTCTTTGGTGCGGGCAGCCAGCACGGAGATGACCCTGTTACCCGCACTCTTCATCGCTTCGATGATGGGCAACATGGGTGCGACGCCTACGCCTCCTCCGGCACAGACCACCGTGCCGAATTTCTCAATATGTGTGGCTTTACCCAGGGGACCGACCATGTCGGTGATATAGTCGCCCACCTCCAGCTGACAGACCTTCTCCGATGATTTGCCTACACGCTGTATGACCAGCGTGATGGTTCCCTTTTTTGGATCGGCAGCAGCGATGGTGTAGGGGACCCGTTCCCCCTTTTTCCCTACGCGCAGGATGACGAAGTGGCCGGCTTTACGGCTTTTTGCGATCAATGGTGCTTCCACCTCGAAACGTACTACCTTCTCAGATAAATTCTCTTTCCCAATAATTTTGTTCATAATGATTGCCGGGTCTGTGTTAATTAAGATAACCCATTTGGATACACAGACACAAAATTAAACATTTTTTTCCTCTTTTGCTTATAAACAGTCATTCTTTTAACCCACATTCTTTTAGGAAGTATCACACTACAGATACGCCGGTTAAATGACTTATGATCAAAGATACCCTTTCGACAGCTCGCTGATAAGATCCTTCAGGTCGTTCTGTAGAATTATTTGCGTCAGTTAAACTTTTTGACTAAATTTGCGTCTTAAAGAATCAGGATTACCAATGGTAGTCATTGAAATGAATCATGGGGCTGTTTGGCTTTGACAGCGGGTAGGAGAGGTTTGTAAGCATGCAGTGCGTTGGCGGTTAGCACTTTAATCACAAGCGTCAACCATTTAACTGGCAACAACAATTACGCTCTTGCTGCTTAATCGAAGTTTAGTAGATTAAGCTTAATCCCGTCACAGGTGGCGGGACAAGACATCACCCGGAAGCTCTGGCTTCGAAGCGTTCCGATCAGGTGGTGCAGGTATATCGGAGATAGGAGGGACGATGCTTCGGCGTCTTTCCGAAATTAAGAAGATAAGGTTTGAGTATGGTGTCTTCAGTCGCGCTCACTCCCGACAATTAAAATGAAGATAAGCATGTAGAAAGCAAATTGCTTCCTCGTTTGGACGAGGGTTCGACTCCCTCCAGCTCCACTGACAGAAAGTGTGCAATATAAAAATCCTATAAATTAGAAGTTTATGGGATTTTTTTTGCATACCGTTTTAAGCGTTTGTATTCATTCTTAAAAAAGGATGATTTTCAATTCATCTATACATGTATCTCAATATTGTTACACAGGTACCAGAAAAGCTGCTATCTTTGCAAACGCAAAAAAATGATTGTATGGTTTCAGCAGATGGGTTAACGGTAGAGTTCGGAGGAACGACGCTTTTTTCGGATGTTTCTTTTGTGATTAACCCCAAAGACAGGATAGCACTGATGGGCAAGAATGGAGCTGGCAAATCAACCCTGTTGAAGATTCTTGCCGGCGTACGCACTCCAACCCGTGGAAAAGTCTCCGCACCCAAAGATTTCAATATCGCCTACCTGCCGCAGCATATCAAAACGGAGGACAGCCTGACCGTTTTTGAGGAGACGGCCAGGGCATTTACACATTTGCATGAGCTGGAAAGCAGCATTGCACACCTGAATGAGCAATTGACCATCCGTACAGACTACGATAGCGACAGCTACATGCAGCTGATTGAAGAGGTCTCTGCACTGAGTGAAAAATTCTACAGCATTGAAGAGACCAACATCGATGAACATATTGAGAAAACTTTGTTCGGACTGGGATTTGAACGGGACGATTTCAACCGCAGCACAGCTGAATTCAGTGGTGGCTGGCGCATGCGTATTGAGCTGGCCAAGATCCTTCTGCAAGATCCGGATGTGATCCTCCTCGACGAGCCCACCAATCATCTGGACATCGATTCGGTGCAGTGGTTTGAAGATTTCCTGATTCAGACAGCCAGGACGATCGTGCTCATCTCACACGACCGTGCATTTGTAGATACTGTAACTACCCGCACCATCGAGGTGACCATGGGTAGGATATACGATTATAAAACCACCTATTCTCATTACCTTGAACTCCGTCAGGAACGCCGCGAACAACAACAGAAGCAAGCCGAAGAACAGCAAAAGATGATTGCTGCCACACAGGAGTTTATTGAGCGCTTCAAGGGGACCTACTCTAAAACCCTGCAGGTACAATCACGGGTAAAGATGCTGGAAAAACTGCAGATCATTGAGGTAGATGAGCTCGACACATCTGCCTTGCGGTTAAGATTCCCGCCTTCCCCCCGATCAGGCAACTATCCCGTGATAGCCGACAACGTAGGAAAAAGATATGGTGAGAAAATTGTATTCTCCAATGCCGGTTTTACCATTGAACGGGGGCAGAAGGTGGCATTTGTGGGACGTAACGGTGAAGGGAAATCGACCATGGTTAGATGTATCATGGGTGAGATTGAACATGAAGGCATGCTGACACTAGGTCACAATGTGAAGATCGGTTATTTTGCACAGAATCAGGCTTCCCTGCTGGATGAAGAGCTCACCGTCTTCCAGACGATTGATGATATTGCTGTGGGTGATATCCGAACGAAAATACGTGATATCCTGGGCGCATTTATGTTTGGACGGGATGATATAGACAAAAAGGTGAAGGTTCTTTCAGGAGGTGAGCGCACCAGGCTGGCAATGATCAGGCTGCTGCTTGAGCCGGTGAACCTGCTGATACTTGATGAACCTACCAATCACCTCGATATGCGTACGAAAGATATCCTTAAGCAGGCGCTGGCAGAGTTTGACGGGACAGTTGTCGTGGTGTCGCATGATCGTGATTTTCTGGATGGTCTTGTCACAAAAGTATATGAATTCGGCCACCGCAAAGTGACCGAACATCTGGAGGATATTTATGGTTTCCTGTCCAAAAAGAAAATGGAGAACCTGCGTGAAATAGAAAGTAAAATAAACCAGAAATAATCGCTATCTGTTGCGTCTGTCACCCTGTCCGCTTCTGAAATTGGATACCTCTTTCTGAATAAAGCTTCTTTCAGCTTGCTGTGCCTTGAACAGTTTTTCGGGTGTG
>JADKLW010000012.1_pt2 | contig 59362 bp, 55 predicted proteins | sample 8641881 | NCBI WGS metagenome assembly JADKLW01 (sample SAMN16272185, study PRJNA661076) | feces metagenome | isolation source: fecal sample from diarrhoea affected cattle B | host: Bos taurus | place: South Africa: Lokaleng Village, Mahikeng | collected 2019-09
TTCGAATCCGACAACCGGCACCATTTCCCTCTCTCTTCATTCAAAGCCAGTTTTCTCTTCTGAGAAGGTTTTTCTGCGTTTGTTTCTTAAGCAGGGCTTTGCCAAGGCGAGGCACTAAGTATCTTCAAGCGGATGCGTGCCACGTTCCAGCCTTTGGTACGCAGGTGTGCTTCTAAGCTGGGAAGCAAATAACGAAGTTTGGCTGCTGCCGCCGTGTGTTTCACGATCAGGCACCAAGTCTCGCCTTCTATGGGGCCGGCCTGAATGCTTTGACGCAGGCCTAGAGGCAATAATGGTTCGATCGCTTTCATGCGGGCATTGGATTCACGCGCTTGTCCAACCAGCTTCGATAGCATGGGTGAAGACTGGGCGGCTTGCTCCAGCGAAATAGCAAAATGGCGACGCGAATGCATGGGGGTCATGTGGGCAGAAGTTTGGCGCATTATGGATCCCTGCAGTGCAGCATGTATTTGCGGGGAATGGCTGTTGGTGTTAAAGCACAAGCGGCAGTTAGAATCAATTTTTGGCTTTCAGCGGACGAAGCTCTTGTTTTGCTGCTGAGTGAGCCCATCTGCATGGCAACTCTACATTAGGGATTTGGCCGCTTTCAGTGCCACCAAGGCATTGCTGAGCGGCTTCCGTTCGCATGGTCAACTTTCTTACCAAACTTTTCGGCAGCCGCAATGACCGGCTTCTCAAGCAGTACCGCAAGACGGTGGCTCTTATCAATGCGATGGAGCCAGAGCTGGAAAAGCTCGATGACCCAGCATTGCGGGCTAAAACCCAGGAGTTCAAGGATCGCCTGACCCAGGGCGAAACTTTGGATGATCTGCTGCCTGAAGCCTTTGCAGTTGTGCGTGAAGCCTCCAAGCGAACTATGAAGATGCGCCACTTTGACGTGCAGCTCATGGGCGGCATGGCATTGCACCAAGGCAAGATTGCAGAAATGCGAACCGGTGAAGGTAAGACGCTGACATCTACTTTGCCTGTCTACCTGAATGCCTTGGCGGGCCAGGGGGTGCATGTGGTGACGGTCAACGATTACTTGGCCAGCCGCGATGCGGAAACCATGCGCCCGCTCTACAACTTCTTGGGACTGGCCGTGGGCGTGAATCTGCCCAATGCCCCCCGTGAAGATAAGCAGCTGGCATATTTGGCCGACATCACTTACGGCACCAACAACGAATACGGCTTCGATTACCTGCGCGACAACATGGTCTACGACAAGGCCGATCGCGTGCAGCGCATGCTGAATTTTGCGATTGTCGATGAGGTGGACTCCATCTTGATCGATGAAGCGCGGACGCCTTTGATCATTTCAGGTCAGGCGGACGACAACACTGCCATGTATCTGGCAATCAATGATCTGGCTCCTAAATTGGTGCGCCAAGAAGGTGAGGCGGATCCCCGTACGGGCGAAGGTGTGGTCAAACCCGGAGACTTCACGGTGGATGAAAAGAGCCATCAAGTCTTCCTGACCGAAGATGGTCATGAAAATGCAGAACGCATTTTGAGCGAAGCAGGCTTGCTGCCTGAAGGCGCTTCGTTGTACGACCCGTCGAATATCGCCTTGGTACACCATGTGTATGCCGCTTTGCGTGCGCACCATATCTATCACCGCGACCAGCACTATGTCGTGCAAAACGGCGAAATTGTGATTGTGGACGAATTCACCGGGCGTTTGATGTCGGGCCGTCGCTGGAGCGAAGGTCTGCACCAGGCCGTGGAAGCCAAGGAAGGTGTGGCCATTCAGGCTGAGAACCAAACCATGGCCTCGATCACCTTTCAGAACTATTTCCGCCTGTATAACAAACTGTCCGGCATGACCGGTACGGCTGACACGGAAGCGTTTGAATTCCAGAGCATTTATGGCCTGGAAACCACGGTGATTCCTCCGAATCGTGTCAGCAAGCGCGAAGACCAGCTGGACCGCGTCTACAAGACTACGCAGGAAAAGTACAACGCAGCAATCGACGATATCCGTGAATGCCATGAACGTGGTCAGCCCGTATTAGTGGGCACAACTTCGATTGAAAACTCGGAAATCATTGATGCCTTGCTGGTCAAGGCCGGTCTGCCCCACCAAGTGCTGAATGCCAAGCAGCACGCCAAGGAAGCGGACATCATCGCGCAAGCGGGCCGCAAGGGCATGATCACCATTGCCACCAATATGGCCGGCCGTGGTACGGACATCGTTTTAGGCGGCAATATCAGCAAGCAGGAAGCAGCCATTGAAGCCGATGCGTCTTTGGATGCAGCAGCTAAGCAAGGGCAGCTTGACGCTTTGCATATGCAATGGAAAGCCGACCACGAAGAGGTCAAAGCCTTGGGTGGCCTGCGCATCATTGCGACCGAGCGCCATGAGTCGCGCCGTATCGACAACCAGTTGCGTGGCCGCTCAGGCCGTCAGGGCGATCCAGGCTCTTCGCGTTTCTATCTGAGTCTGGATGACCAGTTGATGCGCATCTTTGCGGGTGATCGCGTACGCGCCATCATGGATCGCTTGAAGATGCCGGAAGGCGAAGCCATTGAGGCGGGCATTGTGACCCGCTCCATTGAGTCTGCCCAGCGCAAGGTGGAGGCGCGTAACTTTGACATGCGCAAGCAATTGCTGGAATACGACGACGTTTCCAACGATCAGCGCAAGGTGATCTACCAGCAGCGCAATGAAATTTTGGATGCTGTTGATCTGCAGGCCATGATTACCGCCATGCGTGAAGACTGCGTGGCCGATTTGGTGCGCCAGCATGTGCCCCCTGAATCGATGGAAGAGCAGTGGAATTTGCCGGCTTTGGAAAAAGCGCTGGCGGAGTGGCATGTGACCGTCGATCTGCAAGCCATGCTCAAAGACTCCGAGAGCATCACCGACGAAGAGATTCTGGAAATCTGCGTGAAGACGGCCAACGATGTCTACCAAGGCAAGCTGGACATGGTGGGCTCTGAGCAGTTCATGAACTTCCAGCGTGCCGTGCTGCTGCAAAGCTTTGACACGAACTGGCGCGACCACTTGGCGGCGCTCGATTACCTGCGCCAAGGTATCCACCTGCGCGGTTTTGCCCAAAAGCAGCCCAAGCAGGAATACAAGCGCGAAGCGTTTGAGCTGTTCCGCCAGTTGATTGACTCGGTAAAGAACGAAGTCACCCGCGTGCTCTTGACCGTGCGCATCCAGCAGCCAGAGCAACTCAATGAAGTGGCGCAAAGTATTGAGCACCACGCGGAAAGCGCCCAAAGCGCCATGCAATACGCCAGCGCTGACGGGGACAAGACCGACAGCTTTGAGTTGCCTGAAGGTATGCGCGTAGGCCGTAACGACCCTTGCCCTTGCGGTAGTGGCAATAAGTTTAAAAACTGCCACGGCAAACTGGTCTGATCTGGCTGGGCGTGCCTTGCACAATCAACACGGGCTGCGGCCCGTGTTTTTCGTTGTGGGGCGTGGTTTGTCCCCATAATTGTCGTTTTACCGTTTCTGTTTTTTCGTAGGAAGCCCTGCAATGCCTGTGAATTTGCCTGTTCCCGTCGCCGCTGACTTGTTTCCCGTTGCGGGCGTGCGTATTGGTGTCACCGAAGCCGGTGTGCGCAAAGCCAATCGCAAGGACGTGAGCGTCTTCCTGCTCGACGAAGGCGCCAGCGTGGCGGGTGTGTTTACGCAAAACCGCTATTGCGCAGCCCCTGTCCAAGTCAGCCGCGAGCACTTGGCTGCGGGCCAAGGCATCCGCGCCATGGTCATCAACACCGGCAACGCTAATGCGGGCACGGGCGCTGCGGGTCTGGCCAATGCACGCGCCACTTGTGCGGCGCTGGCCAAGGAGCTGGGCGTAAAGGCGGAGCAAATCCTGCCGTTCTCCACCGGCGTGATCATGGAAGCACTGCCGGTAGATCGCATCGTTGCTGCTTTGCCTGCGGCCATTGCAGCTGCCAAGGCTGACAACTGGGCTGTGGCTGCCGAAGGCATCATGACCACGGACACCCAGCCCAAGGCGTACAGCCGCCAAGTGCAAGTGGGTGGCAAGACTGTCAACATCACCGGCATCAGCAAAGGCGCGGGCATGATTCGCCCCAATATGGCGACCATGCTCGGCTATCTGGCGACCGACGCCGCCATTGCGCCGCAGTTGCTGCAAGGCCTGGTCAAAGAGCTGGCCGATGGCTCCTTCAATCGCGTGACTATTGATGGTGATACGTCGACCAACGATTCCTTCATCCTGATTGCCACGCACAAGGCGGGCAATGCCACGATCACCGCCTGGGACAGCGCAGAAGGCCAAGCCCTGAAAGCTGCACTGTTGGACGTCGCCCGCCTGCTGGCGCAAGCCATTGTGCGCGATGGCGAAGGTGCGACCAAATTCATCACCGTGCAGATTGACGGGGGCAAGACCGAAGCAGAGTGCCGTTTGGCCGCGTATGCCATTGCCCACTCGCCCCTGGTAAAGACAGCGTTTTTTGCCTCTGACCCGAACCTGGGCCGCATCTTGGCCGCAGTGGGCTACGCCGGCATTGACGATCTGGATCAGACCAAGATTGGCCTGTTCCTGGACGATGTCCATGTGGTGGTGGATGGTGGCCGCAACCCGTCCTATCAGGAAGCCGATGGCCAGCGCGTGATGAAGCAGCAGGAAATCACCGTGCGCGTCGATCTGGGCCGTGGCAGTGCATCACAGACGGTGTGGACCTGCGACTTCAGCCACGACTACGTGACCATCAATGCGGACTACCGTTCCTAAATCGCCTTAAACCGCAGTGCGATGGCAGCAAGGCCCTTGGGTCTTGTTCTGTTTTATGAGCAGCATGCCGTTGATACAGCTTGATTTCAGTTTGAAAGCATATTGAAATCAAGCATCCATAACGGCATATAGCTATAAAAATTAATTCATGGAGATGGCCCTGTGCAAGATGTGATGAACCCTTTGGAGCGTTTGGTCGAGCGCGCTGAGCAATTGATGCAGCGCATTGAGTCGGTGCTGCCGCAGGCGCTGCAAGCGCCGGCCGACTGGAATACCGCCATTGCTTGGCGTTACCGCAAACGTGCCAATGGCTGCGGGGCGCTGGAGCCGGTGCGCCACGTGGGGGCCATGCAGCTGTCGGATTTGCAAAACATTGACGGCCAAAAAGACAAGATTGCGCGCAATACCGAGCAATTTGTGCAAGGCCGCACCGCCAACAACGTGCTGCTGACGGGGGCTCGCGGCACGGGCAAGTCATCGCTGATTCGCGCCTGTCTGCACGCTTATGCACCTCAAGGTTTGCGCCTGATCGAGGTGGACAAGGCCGATTTAACCGATCTGCCCGACATCGTGGACGTGGTGGCGGGGCGCCAAGAGAAGTTCATCATCTATTGCGACGACCTGAGCTTTGAAGAAGGCGAGCCCGGCTACAAAGCCATGAAGTCGATTCTGGATGGCTCGGTCAGCGCGGCCACACCCAATGTGCTGGTGTATGCCACCAGCAACCGCCGCCACCTGTTGCCCGAATACATGACGGACAACCTGAGCACGCAAAAGGGCGACAACGGAGAGATTCACCCCGGCGAAGTGGTGGAGGAGAAAATCTCGCTGTCCGAACGCTTTGGCCTGTGGGTGAGCTTTTATCCCTTCAGCCAAGACGAATACCTGCGCGTGGTGGCGCAATGGCTCTCCAGCATGGGTCTGGATGCCGCCGCCATCGAAGCTGCCCGTGCTGAAGCACTGGTCTGGGCGCTGGAGCGTGGCTCACGCAGCGGCCGCGTGGCCCAGCAATTTGCGCGCGATTATGCCGGGCGTTTGAACCACCAGCCTGCCACGGTACAGCGCATTGCCGATGTGGATGGCCTGGCGGAAGGCGCTGAAATTTGAGATTGAACGAGAAAATTGAACGAGAAAAGAATTGGTGACTGTGACTGCTGTAACTACTCCCGCTCCCGTATCTGCGGAACCTCAACACACCGAAGTCGCCGTGGGCGTGCTGATCCGCGAAAGCGATGGTGCCTTGCTCATCACCAGCCGCCCCGAAGGCAAGCCGCGTGCGGGCTGGTGGGAGTTTCCCGGCGGCAAGCTAGAAGCTGGTGAAACCGTGGAGCAAGCCCTGCGCCGTGAGTTGCAGGAAGAGATCGGCATCACCATCACTAACTGCCTGCCGTGGAAGGTGACGGAGCACGCCTACAGCCACGCGCTGGTGCGTTTGCACTGGTGCAAGATCACGCAGTGGGAGGGTGAGTTTGCGATGCTGGAAGGCCAGCAGATGGCGTGGCAGCAGCTGCCTTTGGAAGTGCGTCCTGTTTTAGAGGGCTCGCTGCCGGTGCTGCAATGGCTCAGCGAAGAACGTGGCTTGCCATTTGATGCCGCAGTCTATGTCGTAGAGGAATCTAAAAAGATAGCTTGATGCCCTGGTATTTTCTTGCTTTCAAAGCCTTTTAGGGTGGAATGCAAGCAATCGCTAGGGCCGGCTGCTATCTTTTGCGATGAGTTTGGGCAGCGTTTCGGGTGTCAATCGACATCGTGGCGTGGGTCGCCATACTGCGCATCTTGTGGCGGAGTTTGCGCAGGCACACGAAATTCTTCGGCTGCCCAGGCGCCCAGATCAATATTTTTGCAGCGCTGGCTGCAAAAAGGTCGCCATGCATTGGTCGGTGCAAAAAGACTGGGCCCGCTGCAGGTGGGGCATTGCACGGTGGGAGGGGTCGAGGTGAGGTCGCTCATGCGCAAAGTCTGGCACAGAGCTGCGCTTAGGCGCAGAGTGTCAGCTCAAAATCCGCGTTTTCTGTGGACGATTGCAGGCTGCCGCTTTCAGTAGAACGTACCAAACGTACCGAAACCATGAGGCGGTTGGCGCTGATCTCCGGCACCAGACCCGAATCAGCGGCAATGCGCAAACGCAGCAACTGGTAGGCCTTGCCTGCAGGCAAGGACTGCTGAAACTGCCCATTGGTGGCAGCCACTTTTTGGGGCGTTCCGGTTTCTCGCAGCAAAGCCAAAAGCAGCGATAACGCGTCCGCCAGCGGTTTGAGGCAAGCGCACCATTGGTTGAGATCATGGATGCGTTGCGCCGCAGGCATGTTTTGCCAGCGGTGATAAGCGGGCAGATCAAAGCTGCTTGTGCCACCAGGAATGCCCACGCGGCTGCGAATGGCCATGAGCCAGTCGTTTTCAGTGAGGGGCTGGCCGGTTTTTCCTGCTTGGGCGTGCAGCTGGGAGTAGCACTGGTCAAGCCGCGCAATGATGTTGTCCAGCATGTCTTGCGCGATGGCCGGGTTGTCGCGCAATCCTTCGAACATGCTTTTGTGGCGATCCAGATCGCGCATCAAATCCGATTTGAGGTCGGCGCGGGATGCCACTTCCATGATCTCGAAGATCGTGGTCAAGGCAAAGTGGTGATCAACCGCGGATTCGCGCGTGGTGAGTTCAAACAAACGCCGAAACAGTTGTTCCAGTCGCAGGTAGGTGCGTAAGCGTTCGTTGAAAGGGTACTCGTAAAGAATCACGCTGGCTTATCCCGGAGTGCGCAGGCGAAAAAGTGGGCGGCTAGAGCACTCGCAATGAAAATAATTCTCAAATTGCGCAGAGCTTGACTGCCATCATAGCTGTAACCACGCTGAAATTGATAGCACTTCATGACCCAATGCAGCTAAATCTACGCCATCGTTATAGATAACGCAGTCTGCAGCGGCCTGGCGCTGGGCGCGTGTAGCCTGTGCCGCAATGATGCGCTCTACCGCCGCGCGCTCTAAACCACTGCGCGCCATCACGCGTTGGATCTGCGTTTCTGTTTCACAGTCCACCACAATGACGGCATCCACTTGCTGGCGCCAACGGCCTGATTCCACCAGCAGCGGTACATCGAATACCAATACTTTGTATCCACACGCCTGCGCCTGCAGCGCCTGGCGCTCGGTCAAACTGCCGACCAAAGGGTGAATGATGGCTTCCAGCCGCTGGCGCGCGCTGGCGTCTTGAAAAATCAGCTGGCGCATGAAGTTGCGATCCAAGGCGCCTTCCGCAGTTAATGCCTGTGGGCCAAACTCCACTTCAATTTGGGGCATGGCCAAACCCTGCGGCTCTGTTAGGCTGCGCGAAATCTGGTCCGCATCGATAAGCGCAGCGCCGTTTTGGGCCAGCATGTGGCCGACCGTGCTTTTACCGCTGCCAATTCCACCGGTGAGTCCTATGCGCTGGGCTCGTTGCATATTCATAGTCCTAATGCACTCCATAAGCTGTACAGAATGGCGTTGTGGCCCCAAAACATGGACACAAAACCAGCGCCGGCAAGGAATGGTCCGAAAGGAATATAGCCACCTTCACGCAAGCCACTGCTGAACTTCATGGCGATGCCTACGATGGCGCCAATGACAGACGAAAGCAAAATGATAGGAATCAACGCTTGCCAGCCAAACCACGCGCCTAGCGCTGCAAAAAGCTTGAAGTCACCATACCCCATGCCTTCTTTGCCCGTGGCAAGCTTGAACGCCCAATACACCCCCCAGAGTGACAGGTAGCCTGCCGCCGCACCCCATACAGCATCGCTGAGTGTGCTTTCTGTCCAGCCTAGCGCAGCGGTCAGGAGGCCGGCCCACAACAGGGGCAGGGTAATGTCGTCGGGCAGGTAAGTGGTGTCCCAATCAATCATTGCCAGCGCCAGCAGAGCCGCACTAAAGCCGCTCCAGGCCCATCCAGTGGGCGTAAAACCCCAGCGATAAATACACCAGGCAAACAACGCTGCTGCGCTGATTTCCACCAAGGGATAGCGAATGCTGATGGATTGGGCGCAGCTTGAACACCGCGCGCGCAAAAAGAGCCAGCTGAGCAGCGGAATATTCTCAAACCACCGCACGCCATGGCTGCAGTGCGGGCAGCGGGAGTGGGGGCGACTCAGCGTGAGTGCTGGAGCCTTGGCTTCGTAAGGCGTGCCCGTCTTGGCCGCTTGGTGCTCTGCGCACTCCGCATCCCATTGTTGCTCCATCATTTTTGGGAGGCGATGGATGACGACGTTTAAAAAACTACCGACGAGTAAGCCTATCAATGCGGCCAAAGCCACAGGGCTCCATGCGTGTAACTCCATCAGACCACCTGTCCCAGCTTGAAAATAGGCAGGTACATGGCCACCACAATGCCCCCGATCAGGCCGCCCAGGAAAACAATGATGATGGGCTCCATCAGGCTGGATAAGCCCGCCACCATTTCATCGACTTCCTGGTCGTAAAAATCAGCGGCTTTGCTCAACATGTGGTCGATGGAGCCAGACTCCTCACCAATTGCGCACATTTGCAGCACCATGGATGGAAATACATGGGCGTTGTCCATCGCCGTAGTCAGGCTCGTGCCGGTGGAGACTTCATGCTGAATTTTCAGCGTGGCTTCTCGATACAAGCTGTTGCCTGAGGCACCGCCCACGGAGTCCAGCGCTTCAACCAACGGGACGCCCGCTGCAAACATGGTGGAGAGTGTGCGAGTCCATCGGGCGACACAAGATTTGTCGATCAGTGTGCCGAACACGGGCAGCTTTAAAAACACACGATCCATGATGCGTTGCATCTTGGGGCTGCGTTGCCAAGCTTGCATAAAAAAGTAAACCGCGCCGCCAATCACACCAAAAATAGCCCACCAGTAAGCGACGAAAAATTCGCTGATCGCCATGACTAGCAGAGTGGGCGCGGGAAGGTCAGCACCAAATGAACTGAAGACTTCTTTGAAAGCTGGAATCACAAAAATCATGATGACAGTGATCACAATCAAAGCCACGATCACTACAGCGATGGGATACATCAGGGCCGATTTGATCTTGCCCTTGATCGCCTCTGTTTTCTCCATGTAGGTCGCTAAGCGATCCATGAGCGTCTCTAAAATCCCTGCAGCTTCACCTGCTTCAATTAAATTGCAATACAGGTTGTCAAAATACCTGGGGTGCTTGCGAAACGCCATGCTCAGTGATGTCCCAGTTTCGACATCAAGGCGGACATCGTTGAGCAGCTTGGCTACGCTTGGGTTGGAGTTGCCGCGGCCCACAATGTCAAAAGACTGCAGTAACGGAACGCCTGCTTTCATCATGGTCGCCATTTGACGCGTAAAGAGCGCAATGTCTTTGGGCTTGATGCGCTTGCCCGCGCGCATGGTGCGCTTTTTGAGCTTCGTCATGAAGATGCCCTGTCGGCGCAGCGACGCTTGCACTTGCGCTTCGCCCGTGGCGCGCATTTCTCCGCGCACCTCTTTGCCTTGGCGATCTTTTCCTCCCCATTCGAAGACAAACTCTTTAGCGTTTGCTTTGCCCGCTGGTGCGTTGGCCATGTCGCGTGCTCCCTCTGCTTATCCTGTTGTTATGCGCAAGGCAGTATTTGAACTTCTGAGTGCTGCTACTGATTGGTTACGGCCAGGACTTCTTCCAAGGAAGTCAAACCATTGCGCACTTTATCTAAACCTGACTCGCGCAAAGACTTCACACCTTCACGCTTGGCTTGTGCAGCAATTTCTAAGGAGCTTCCATCGCGCAAAATAATGTGCTGGATCTCTTCTGAAATTGGCATGACCTGATAAATACCTACACGTCCTTTGTAGCCGTTATTGCATGCGCTGCAGCCCACAGGTTTGTAGGCCACCCAACTGCCATCCAGCTGCGATTCTTCGTATCCCGCCTCTAACAAAGCTTCTTGCGGAATATCGTGCGGCTGTTTGCACTGGGTGCATAAACGGCGTGCAAGGCGCTGCGCGGTAATCAGAATCACGCTAGAAGCAATATTGAAGGGCGCAATCCCCATGTTGCGCATGCGTGTCAGGGTGCTGGGGCCGTCATTGGTGTGCAGGGTAGAGAGTACCAAGTGACCTGTTTGGGCCGCTTTGATGGCAATGTCGGCAGTCTCCAGATCACGAATTTCACCCACCATGATGACGTCGGGATCTTGGCGCAAGAAAGATTTGAGCGCTGCAGCAAAGGTGAGCCCTGCTTTTTCATTGACGTTCACCTGATTGATACCAGGCATGTTGATTTCGGAAGGGTCTTCCGCTGTCGAAATATTCACGCCAGGCTTGTTCAAAAGATTCAAGCAGCTGTACAACGACACGGTTTTGCCGGAGCCTGTCGGGCCGGTGACCAAAATCATGCCGTAAGGGCGCTGGATAGCGTCCAAAAGGCGCTTTTTCTCATCCGCTTCATAGCCCAATGCGTCAATACCCATTTTGGCGCTGTTGGGGTCCAAAATACGAATAACAATTTTTTCGCCAAATAGTGTCGGCAACGTAGAAACACGAAAGTCAATGACACGATCTGGGCCCACTTTGAGCTTCATGCGCCCGTCTTGTGGAATGCGTTTTTCTGAGATGTCCAAACGTGAAATAACTTTAATGCGTGAGGCCAGTTTCTCCTTGATAGCACTCGGAGGGGTCGCTATTTCGCGCAGTTCACCATCAATGCGAAAGCGCACCCGGTAAGTGTGCTCATAGGGCTCAAAGTGCAAATCTGAAGCGCGCATATTGAATGCATCGATCAGCATCTTGTGCAAAAACTTAACGACCGGTGCGTCTTCTACGTCTGCGGCACCAGAGTCCTTGCCATCGGCTTCTATGACTTCTTTGACATCGTCAAACTGAAAGTCTTCACCGCCGCCATAGCCCTCGAGCGACTCTGCAACGCTTTTGTTTGTGGCATCGACCAAGCGCTGGAGCTTGTCGAACTCTGCAATGACCCAGTCAATGCCCATTTGCGAGGCAAATTTTATTTTTTCTGCCACCTCTTTGTCCGAAGGGTCTGCGGTGGCCACCACCAGCCGATTGCCTCGTTTCAGCAAGGGGAGTACTTTGTACCCGGCGCATAGTTTGCTATCCAGCAGATTTTTGGGAAGCCGTGTGGGGTCAATCGCGTCCAGATCTACTAACGGTGTCGCAAAAATCGTGGAGACGTGATGCGCCAGCGCAGGCGCTGACATATGCCCAGAGCTGACCAATTGGGCAACAAAGCCGTGCTTGTTTGACTGTGCTTTGCGCATAACTTCCTGTGCTGCAGCTTCTGTTAGGCAGCCGGCAGCGACCAAGGCCCGAGCAAGGCCTGCTAAAGGCGGTACAGAGGAAGAAAGTGTGTTCATTGACGAAGTCTCTGCAGTCATGGGCCGAGATTAACGGACAATTGATTGAAATGGTCAGCAGATCATCTCTTATCGGGATTGCGCTGCCTAGACAACAAAGCCTGCTGAAGCAGGCTTTGTACGATGGTATTGATAAGGTCGAGGTGAATGCGCCCCCGCCCCGCAATCTCGATCTGCCGGACCTGTGCGTTTAAGGTCTTCCGGCTAGCGTTGCTTCAGTGATGCACCAAAGGGTGTTTTCTCAGCTTAGGTGCGGCGCAGCAGTAGCTGCGCCGCCAAATGTTCCATAGCGTCGGTATATGCATTGCGTGGCAGATGACACAGGGCATCAATCGCACGAACAGCCTCATCGTGTGCAACTTGGCGTGCTGCATTCAAGGCGCCCGTTGTTTTCACAATCGACAAAATAGCGCCCAATTGATCGGCAGAACCTTGTTCGATAGCGTTGCGCACCAGTTGAGCTTCTTCGGCATTACCGCGCTGCATGGCAATAATCAAAGGCAAAGTGCATTTGCCTTCGCGCAGGTCATCGCCCAAATTTTTACCAAGCTCTGCACTGTCACCGTCATAGTCCAAAACATCATCAATGATCTGGAAAGCGGTTCCCAGCGCTTGGCCATAAGTAACGCAAGCAGCTTCTACGTCAGGTGTGGCACCCGCCAAAATCGCCGCAATTTGTGTGCTGGCTTCAAAAAGCTTGGCAGTCTTCGAGCGAATAACGGTCAGATATCCGGCTTCGTCGAGCGAGGCATCATGGGTATTGATGAGTTGCTGGACTTCACCTTCAGCAATGATATTGGTAGCGTCTGACAGTACTTGCAGAATGCGCATATTGCCAACTTCTACCATCATCTGAAAAGAGCGCGTGTGCAGGAAGTCGCCCACCAGTACGCTGGCGGGGTTGCCGAAAGACTCGTTGGCAGTCGGTCTTCCTCGGCGCAGGGTGGATGCATCCACCACGTCGTCGTGCAAAAGCGTAGCGGTGTGAATCAATTCCACCACAGAGGCCAGCACATGCCTTTGGGGATTGGTGTCTCCCAAGACGTTGCTGACCATCAGCAACAAAGCCGGGCGTAATCGCTTGCCCCCAGCGGCGATGATGTATTGAGAAATCTGGCCGATCAAGGGAACACTGGTCGTCAAGCGTTGAGCGATGACTTGGTCTACCGCTTGCATGTCAGCGGCAATCAGAGTTAGCGGATGGGGTGTGGGGTTTGCTGTAGTCAAAGTAGTGCCACCAGAAGAGGCGCTGATTATAGGTATTGCGAAGGCCTGATGAATTAGGGGCTATGAAGGCACATAGACGTGTTATGGGGTTTGTGCGTACAATAGCCGGCTTCCGTAGAAATTCGTCTGCGGAACTCTCAGATTCGAAAGAGGTTTACATGTACGCGGTCATAAAAACCGGCGGCAAACAGTATCGTGTTGCTGCTGGCGAAAAAATCAAGGTAGAACAGATTGCTGCGGACGTAGGCCAGGAAATCGTGATCGACCAAGTGTTGGCAGTCGGCAACGGCGCTGAACTCAAGGTTGGCACACCCCTGGTGTCCGGCGCAACTGTGAAGGTAACTGTTGTTGCCCACGGTAAGCACGACAAAGTGCGCATCTTCAAGCTGCGCCGTCGCAAGCACTACGCTAAATCCCAAGGCCATCGCCAGCAGTTCACAGAACTGCAAATCGTGGCGATTGCTGCTTAATTCCGAAGGAGCTAAGTCATGGCACAGAAAAAAGGCGGCGGCTCTACGCGCAACGGACGTGATTCCAAGCCAAAAATGCTGGGTGTGAAGGCTTTCGGTGGTGAATTGATCAGCGCAGGCTCGATCATTGTTCGCCAGCGTGGCACTAAGTTCCACCCCGGTACCAACGTTGGTATTGGCAAGGATCACACTTTGTTTGCTTTGGTTGAAGGCCACGTGTCGTTTGACACGAAGGGCGCTTTGTCCAAGCACACCGTCAGCATCACGCCTGCTGCTTAAAGCACCACGCGTTATCTGACACCAGCAAAGCCCCGATGCGTCGGGGCTTTGCTGTTTTTGCGGGGGCAAAAATGCCCTTGTGCAGCAGGCCAAGGATGTCCTTGGCTTATGCTTTTAGATCGGCATATAGCATGCCAATCTCTCTAATGAATCACGGGAAAGCCTCATGAAGTTCGTCGATGAAGCCTATATTGAAATTGCTGCGGGCGATGGCGGTAACGGCGCAGCCACGTTCCGACACGAAAAATACAAGGAATTCGGTGGGCCTGACGGAGGTGATGGCGGCCGTGGTGGTCACGTCTATGCCGTGGCCGATGTCAATCTGAATACTTTGATCGATTACCGCTACGCGCGCCGCCATGAAGCGGAACGTGGTGAAAACGGCTCGGGCAACGACATGTTTGGGGCTGCGGGTAAAGACATTACCTTGCGCCTGCCAGTTGGCACCATTTTGTCGGACCAAGAAACTGGTGAAGTACTGTTTGAGCTGCTGACACCTGGCGAAAAAATTGTCTTGGCCAATGGCGGGGATGGCGGTTTTGGCAACTTGCGCTTTAAGAGCGCTGTGAACCGTGCTCCGCGCCAAAAAACACCCGGTCGTCTGGGTGAGCGTTTGACGCTCAAGCTAGAGCTGAAGGTGCTGGCCGATGTCGGTTTGCTGGGCATGCCCAACGCAGGCAAGTCCACTTTTATTTCTTCGGTGTCCAATGCACGCCCGAAGATTGCGGACTACCCTTTCACCACTTTGCACCCTAATTTGGGCGTGGTGCGCGTGGCGGCTGAACAAAGCTTTGTCATCGCCGATATTCCCGGTCTGATCGAAGGCGCATCCGATGGTGCGGGCTTGGGGCACCAGTTCTTGCGCCACCTGCAGCGCACCCGCTTGCTGCTGCACATTGTGGACATGGCTCCTTTTGACGATGGCGTAGACCCTGTGGAGCAGGCCAAAGCCATCGTGCAGGAGCTCAAGAAGTACGACGACGAGTTGTACAACAAGCCACGCTGGCTGGTGCTCAACAAGATGGACATGGTGCCGACTGAAGAGCGTGCCGCCAAGGTCAAAGATTTTGTCAAGCGCTTTAAGTGGAAGGGCCCGGTCTATGAGATCTCGGCGCTGGCACGGGAGGGCACTGACAAGCTGATCAAGGACATCTACAAGCACGTACACGTGGTGCAGCAGGCTGAGCAACCATCTGAAGCAGAGTACGATCCACGTTTTGCTGGCAATGCGCCAGAGTGAAACGCAGCTTGTTCTGCTTCTTGATTAATAGCTGCTAGCCTTTGTGTACCAAGGGCTGGAGGCCTAAAAAGCTCTCAATCATGTCTTCCCGTATTTTGCAAGATGCGCGCCGCATTGTGGTTAAGGTCGGCTCCAGTTTGGTAACCAATGAGGGGCGTGGCCTCGATGAAGGGGCCATCGAAGAGTGGTCACGCCAATTGGCGGCCCTCGTGCATGGTGAGGACGGTGTTCGTCGCGAGGTGATCATGGTCTCCAGCGGCGCCATCGCGGAAGGTATGAAGCGTTTGGGCTGGACGACCCGCCCCAAAGAAATCCACGAATTGCAGGCTGCCGCCGCCGTCGGGCAAATGGGGCTGGTACAGATGTACGAGACCAAACTGCGTGCCTACAGCGTCGGCAGTGCGCAGGTGCTGCTCACGCACGCTGATCTGGCCGACCGCGAGCGATATCTGAATGCGCGCTCCACGCTGTTGACTTTGTTGCGATTGGGCGTGGTGCCGGTGATCAATGAAAACGACACCGTGGTCAACGATGAAATCAAGTTTGGCGACAACGACACTTTGGGGGCTCTGGTGGCCAATTTGGTGGATGCCGATGCCTTGGTCATCTTGACCGATCAAAAAGGCTTGTATACGGCCGATCCCCGCAGCAATCCCGACGCCCAGTTTGTGCACGAAGCGCAGGCGGGTGATCTGGCGCTGGAAGCGATGGCCGGCGGCGCAGGTTCGAGCATTGGCAAGGGCGGCATGCTGACCAAAATCTTGGCGGCCAAGCGCGCTGCAGGGTCGGGCACTTCCACCGTAATTGCTTGGGGGCGTGAGCACAATGCCTTGTTGCGTTTGACGCAAGGCGAAGCCATTGGGACGTTGCTGATCGCGCCTACGCACAAAAACCAAGCGCGCAAGCAGTGGATGATGGACCACCTGCAATTGCACGGCTCCGTCTCCATCGATGCTGGCGCTGTGCGCAAACTGCAGGGAGAAGGAAAAAGCCTGCTTCCTGTGGGCATGGTCGCGGTGGAGGGTGACTTCTCGCGCGGTGATGTGATTGCGGTGCGCGATATGCAAGGCCAAGAAATTGCCCGGGGTTTGGCCAATTACGCCAGTTCCGAAGCGCGCTTGCTGTGCAAGCATGCCTCCAGTGAAGTTGAACAATTACTGGGCTACCGCGGAGAGCCTGAGATGGTACACCGCGACAATATGGTGGTGCATCACTAGATGAGCTTCATCATCAGCTCATAAAAAAATCCCGCTGCGTTGTGAATGCAGGCGGGATTTTTTTATGAGCGCGTGTTGATTTCGCTTTGAGGGTCTGGATCAAAACTGGCACCGGGTGGAAGTTCCATGCCGGGGTTTTGCATCAAACCATGGTGGCGCAGCATGGTGCTGGGCCGTGGTGCTGCAAGAGGTTCAACCAGTCCTTCGCGAGGGCGCATGCCACTGCGTAGATAACGATTGCGTTGTAGCTCGCTGCGCGGAATGTAGCGAGACAGCTCAGTCAGTGCGGTTTCATACACGCCGCGCTTGAACTCCACCACCACATCTAAAGGCACCCAGTAGTCATTCCAGCGCCAGGCATCGAACTCAGGATGATCGGTAGCCCGCAGGTTCAAGTCCCAGTCCTGGCCCAGTAGCTGCAGCAAAAACCAGATTTGCTTTTGCCCTTTGTAATGGCCCCGCGCATCGCGACGTATGTAACGATCTGGCACCTCGTAGCGCAACCAGTCCCTTGTTCTTGCAACCACGCGTACGTGGTCGGGCATGAGACCCACTTCCTCATGCAATTCCCGGAACATGGCTTGTTCAGGGGTTTCGCCCCGATCAATGCCGCCTTGCGGAAATTGCCAGCTGTGGGTACGTATCCGTTTGCCCCAGAACACCTGGTTCTTCTGGTTGAGCAGGATGATGCCGACGTTCGGGCGAAATCCGTCCCGGTCAAGCATAATCGAACCCCAATTTTCTATATTGCGTTCATTATGCACGGCAGTCTGAGCCCAACCAAACTGCCGTCGTTTTATCCCGCTCTGTCTCGCCCATGAAAGCTTCCCAATTTCTCATCTCCACCCTCAAAGAAGCTCCGGCGGATGCCGAAGTGGTCAGCCACAAGCTCATGATGCGGGCTGGCATGATCAAAAAACTGGGTGCTGGTATCTACAACTACATGCCCATGGGCTTGCGCGTGATCCGTAAGGTCGAGGCCATCGTGCGCGAAGAAATGAACCGCGCGGGCGGCATTGAAGTGACCATGCCTGTGGTGCAACCTGCTGAACTGTGGGAAGAAACAGGCCGCTTTGAAAAAATGGGCCCTGAGTTGCTGCGCATCAAAGACCGCCATGGCCGTGACTTCATCGTGCAACCGACTTCCGAAGAAGTGGTGACCGACATTGCACGCCAGGAGTTCAAGAGCTACAAGCAGCTGCCCAAGAACCTGTACCAAATCCAGACCAAGTTCCGCGACGAGCGCCGCCCCCGCTTTGGCCTGATGCGTGGCCGCGAGTTCATCATGAAGGACGCTTACTCCTTCGACAAAGACCGCGACTGCGCCCAGATCAGCTACCAGACCATGCGCGAAGCCTACAAGCGCATCTTTGATCGCTTTGGTCTGCAATATCGCGCGGTGCGTGCGGATTCTGGCGCCATCGGTGGTGACCTGAGCGAAGAGTTCCAGGTAATTGCTTCGACCGGCGAAGACGCCATCGTCTACTGCCCGCAAAGCGACTACGCGGCCAACATCGAAAAAGCCGAATCGCTGGCACCCACGCAGGTGCGTCCTGCGGCGGCCCAAGCCATGAACAAGGTGGCGACACCCGGCAACAGCACCTGCGAAGCCGTGGCTTTGCAGCTGGGTCTGCCTTTGAGTCAAACCGTGAAGTCTTTGGTGCTGGCGACTGACGAACTGAACGAACACGGCGAGATCATCAAGACCCAAGTGTGGTTGCTGCTGCTGCGTGGCGACCATGAAATGAACGAGATCAAGGTCGGTAAGATCGATGGCTTGGCCAACTTCCGTTTTGCCACGGTCGGTGAAATTGAAGAGCATTTCGGTTGCCAGCCTGGCTACCTGGGCCCCATCGGTTTGAAAAAGCCTGTGAAGCTGGTGGTGGACCGCGATGTGGCTGTGATGGCCGACTGGGTGTGCGGTGCCAATGAAGTGGACTTCCACATTACTGGCGTGAACTTTGGCCGCGACCTGCCAGAGCCTGAAGTCATTGCCGATCTGCGCAATGTGGTCGCCGGTGACAAGTCGCCTGATGGCGCTGGTGACTTGGCCATTGAGCGCGGCATTGAAATTGGCCACGTGTTCTATCTGGGCACCAAGTATTCGGAGGCCATGAAGGCCACCTTCCTGGGTGACAACGGCAAGCCCCAGCACTTTGAAATGGGTTGCTATGGCATTGGCGTGACGCGACTGCCTGCCGCCGCCGTGGAGCAAAGCCATGACGAGCGCGGCATGATCTGGCCCGATGCGATTGCGCCGTTCACCGTGGTGATCTGCCCCATTGGCATGGGCCGCAGCGAAGCGGTCAAGGAAGAGGCCTTCAAGCTGTACAACGCGTTGCTGGCTTTGGGCGTGGATGTGATTTTGGACGACCGCGACGAGCGCCCGGGCGCCATGCTGGCTGACTGGGAGCTGATCGGTGTGCCGCACCGCGTGGTGCTGGGCGACCGTGGCCTGAAGGAAGGCGTGGTGGAGTACCAAGGCCGCCGTGATGCCGAAGCCACCAAGATTGCACCGGCTGATGTGCTGGCGCATTTGAAGGGCAAGCTGGGTTTGTAATTCACTGCAGCCTCTATAAAAAGCAGCTTTGGCTGCTTTTTCTGCGTTGATGAGGTCGTACATCTCTTTCACACTGGCAAATTGGCACCTGCACTTTAAAAAGAATCTATGAGGGACTTTGCCGCCATCTACAACACACGCCGCCAATGGCTGGGGCTGGCCGCTGCATGCGTGGGGGCGGGCGCATTGCCGGTACAGGCGGGTGCGCAGTTGGAGGAGCCGCTGGCCGATTCCGTGCGCAGCGCCTTGAGTGCGGCTGTGACTGATCTGGCACCGCCAGAGCCTGTTTTTGCCTCAACCGATGCGCGCATTGAATATTTGCGCTGGCTGACCGCCATGAGTGACCGTCTGCAGCGCCGCATGTCCGATTGGGAGGCACGCCGCGATTTTTTGCAAACGGTGTGGTACGAGGCCAAGCGCGCAGGCTTGGAAGTCTCGCTGGTCATGGGCTTGATTCAAGTGGAAAGCGGGTTTCGCAAGTTCGCCGTGTCCGTTGCTGGGGCGCGCGGCTTTATGCAGATCATGCCGTTCTGGATGCGGGTGATTGGCGATGGCGATGCGGGCAAGCTGTTTCACCTGCAGACCAATGTGCGCTTTGGCTGCGTGATCCTGCGCCATTACCTGGAGCGCGAAAAGGGCGATTTGTTCATGGCGCTGGGCCGCTACAACGGCAGCCGCGGCAAAGATAAATACCCCAATTTGGTGCTGGGTGCGCAAAAGCACTGGCATTTCGATGCGAACGCGCCCCAGAAGGCATAAAAAACAAGAGAATAAAAAAGAGAGCATCACGCCCTTGTCTATCAAGCAGTCGAGCGTTTAAAGATGCTCAAAGCTTTGAAATACAAGGGCGTGATGCTCTCTTTTTTTGGAGTGCCAGTTGCAAGTTCGCAGCGAATTCAAGGAACTCAGGGAACGATAGGCCCCTGGTCGGGTGGAGTTTCCATTTTTATCCGCAAAAGTGCGGCGGGTGAATCTGGAATCGGCTGCGTACCTGCTGAACCTGTCGTGCTGGCATAGGGCACGGGTGCGTCCGGATCGAGCTTGAGCACCAGCACCTGGTCGATACGGTAGCTGTCCACGTCCATCACCTCGAACTTGTAGCCACCCCAGTTCACGCTGTCCGTGCGGCGCGGCACCCGGCGCAGCATCACCATCAAAAAGCCCGCCAGAGTTTCGTACTCTTCCTCGTGCGGCAGCCCTTCCAAATCCAGCACGCGCATGACGTCGTCAATGGGCGTGATGCCATCAATCAGCCAGGAGCTTTCGTCGCGCCGAATGATTTGTTCTTCGTCATCTGGCGAGACCAGATCGCCCATCACCGTACTCATCACGTCGTTCAAAGTGACCACGCCGACCATCAGGCTGTATTCATTCAGGATGGCCGCAAAGTCTTCGTGCACTTGCTGGAACTGGTCGAGCACTTCGGTCAGCGTCAACTTGTCAGGCACGATCAGGATTTTGCGAATCAGGCTGTCGTCTTGCAGCGAGATGGGCTGGTTATTGAGGACGCGCTGGAACAGGTCTTTGGCATCCACGTAGCCAATGATGTGGTCGATATCGCCGTCGCACACGGGATAGGTGGAGAACGGCTCTTCCGCAATGCGGGCCCGGATCACGTGGTCGGGGTCATCCCGCAAGAAGTAGGCAATGCGGTCACGTTGCGTCATGGCAGAGGCCACCGTGCGCGTATCCAGCTCAAAGATGTTGGCAATCGCCTGCTGCTCACGGTAGGCCAGCACACCGGCGCGGGCACCATCTTCGGTCATGGCCAGGATGTCTTCGGTAGTGATTTGCTCGTTGCGCTTGTCCGGCAGACCCAGCAGGCGAATGAGCGCATCGGTGATGCGGCCGTAGAACCAGACAATCGGCTTGAACACCGTCATGCACCATTGCATGGGGCGCAGCACGCGCACCAGCAAGTATTCCGGCTCAATCATGCTCAGTCGACGCGGAACCAGATCGGCAAACAAGATGAACAGCGAGGTGATGAGGAAAAACGAGATCAAGAAACCCACGTTGTGCGCGGCGGTTGCGGGCATCCACAAGCTGAGGAATTCCGTCAGCGCTCCACTGATGGCGCCTTCTCCCACGATACCGCCCAGAATGGCGATGGCGTTTTGCCCCACCTGTACCACGGTGAAGTAGTCACCAGGCTGTGCTTGCATCTGCATGGCTTTTTCTGCGCGGGGGTCACCCTCGTCTGCCATCTGACGCAGACGCAGGCGGCGGGAAGCGGCCAGGGAAATCTCTGCCACAGCGACAAAAGCGCTGGCGGCAATGAGCACAATAATGATGAATAGGCTTTGGGTGAGCGTCATAAGTCAGAGGGGTGGCTGGTGACGGCCAAGTGTCACCATTGTGCATGCCTCCTTTGCATGCTGGCATTCGTACAAACTCCGCACCGCTGCCCTGCGGTCGAGAACGAAAAAACCGCCCCTGAGGGCGGTTTTAGATAAAGCAGGGGCCATGCCAGCATTGCTGGTTTGAAGGCTTGGCATGGGTCCCAAAAGATGCATAGGCGCGGTGATCAGGCTTCGCCGTTGATCACTTGCTGCAGTTCGCCGGACTCGTACATCTCCATCATGATGTCTGAACCACCGATGAATTCACCCTTGATGTACAGCTGGGGAATGGTGGGCCATTCGCTGTAGTCCTTGATACCTTGGCGAATTTCCTGGTCTTCTAGCACGTTCACGGTGGCGATGGCTTTGGGGTCTACACCGCAAGCTTTCAAGATCTGAATGGCACGGCCCGAGAAACCGCACATGGGAAAGCTGGCGCTGCCCTTCATGAACAGCAGGATGTCGTGGGTTTTGACCAGTTGGTCGATACGTTGTTGTGTGTCGCTCATGGAGTTCTCCTTGCAGGGCACTGGCATTTTGGCAGCCAGCTTTACCTCAGATTATTTCACTGTATTGCTACGCCGGCTGACAGCGGGGTTTGGCCGCCCGTGCAACGCTCGATGCCGGACAAGTCCTGGCGGCTGTGCACTTGGGTAAAACCGGCTTGGCGCAGCAATTGCTGCACGGCGCCCGCCTGATCCCAGCCGTGCTCCATCAACAGCCAGGCACCGGCTTTGAGGTGCTGCGGGGCCTGGGCAATGATGGTGCGAATGTCGTCCAGCCCATCTGCGCCGCTGGTCAGCGCTTGGCGTGGCTCATGGCGCAGGGCGGGCATGTGCGCATCATCTTCACGAATATAAGGCGGGTTGCTGACGATGACGTCAAACGTTCCTTGCACCTTTTTCAGCCACGACGACTGCACAAATTGCACGCGCAACCGGAGCCGCTGTGCGTTGGCAGAGGCAACATCCAGTGCATCTTGGCTGAAATCCACCGCAGTGACTGTCGCGTCTTTGCGTTGGCTTTGCAGCGCAAGGGCAATAGCGCCGCTGCCAGTGCCTAAATCGATCACCGTGGGTGAAACGATGTTTTCAATGACATCCAGTGCCCATTCCACCAAAGTCTCTGTATCAGGTCGCGGATCGAGGACACGAGCGTCGATGTGCAGCGGCAGGCCGAAAAATTCTTTGCAACCCGTCAGGTACGCCACTGGCACGCCGTCTTGGCGTTGCGCACAAAGCGCCTCGAACTGCGCTTGCTGCGCAGGCGTGAGGCTATCGCTGTCGTGCGTCAACAACCAGGCACGTCCTGCATCGGGCTGGCCCAGCACATGCAGCAGCAGCATTTGTGCGTCAATGCGCTCCATGCCTTGGCGGTGCGCATGAAGCAGGGCTTGTTGCAAAGTCAAAGAAGGGTTCACGTACGTTATGGGTGAGGGGCAGGCAAGGGCATGGCCTTGACTTGGAGGTGCAGTGTGGCCGATGGCGGCAAGCATACAAAAAGGTATGTCGATAGCCCTGAGGGGCTACTGACATACCTTCGCATTCACACTATTTTTAGCCTCTAACCCTTATGCAATAAGGGCTAGTAGCTATGGCTTTTGAATCTTTCGATTACGAAGCCTTGACGGCATCAACGTTGCGCAAGCGGATGTGCAGCTCGCGCAATTGCTTTTCGTCCACCGGCGAAGGCGCTTGCGTCAGCAAGTCTTGTGCGCGCTGGGTCTTGGGGAAGGCGATCACGTCGCGGATCGACTCGGAGCCGGTCATCAGCGTGATCAAACGGTCCAGACCGAAGGCCAGGCCACCGTGGGGAGGCGCGCCGTACTGCAGCGCATCCAGCAGGTAGCCAAACTTGGCGCGCTGGTCTTCGGGCGAAATGTTCAACGCGGCAAACACCTTGGCCTGGACGTCGGCACGGTGGATACGCACCGAGCCACCGCCCAGCTCCCAGCCGTTCAGCACCATGTCGTAGGCCTTGGCGATGCACTTGGCGGGATCGCTGTCCATCAGGTCTTCATGGCCATCCTTGGGCGAGGTGAAGGGGTGGTGCACGGCCACCCAGCGGCCGGTTTCCTCGTCATGCTCGAACATGGGGAAGTCCACCACCCACAGCGGTGCCCACTTGTCTTCGAACAGACCGCTCTTCTTGCCGAATTCGCTGTGACCCACCTTCAGACGCAGGGCGCCGATGGAGTCGTTGACAATCTTTTCCTTGTCGGCACCAAAGAACAACAGGTCGCCGTCTTGCGCGCCGGTGCGCTTCAAGATTTCGGCAATCGCGGCATCGTGCAGGTTCTTGACGATGGGCGACTGCAGACCTTCACGGCCCTTGGCCACTTCGTTGACCTTGATCCAGGCCAGACCCTTGGCGCCGTAGATCTTGACGAACTCGGTGTAGCCGTCGATTTCGCCACGCGAGATCGAAGCGCCACCGGGTACGCGCAGGGCCACCACACGGCCACCCTTGGTAGTCGCGGGCGTAGAGAACACCTTGAAGTCCACATCACCCATGCAATCGGTCAACTCAGTGAATTCGAGCTTGACGCGCAAGTCTGGCTTGTCCGAACCAAAGCGGAAGGCCGCGTCCTGGTACGTCATGATGGGGAACTCACCCAGATCCACGTTCAGCTGCTGCTTGAACACTTCCGTGATCATTTGCTGGAAGATGGCGCGAATTTCTTCTTCATTCAGGAACGAAGTTTCGCAGTCAATCTGCGTAAATTCAGGCTGGCGGTCCGCGCGCAAGTCTTCGTCGCGGAAGCACTTGGTGATCTGGTAGTAACGGTCAAAGCCGGACACCATCAGCATCTGCTTGTACAGCTGGGGCGACTGGGGCAGCGCAAAGAACTGGCCGTCATGCACACGCGAAGGCACGAGGTAGTCGCGCGCGCCTTCGGGGGTGGACTTGCCCAGCATGGGGGTTTCAATGTCGATAAAGCCCAGCTTGTCCAGGTAGTTGCGCACCTGAATCGAGGTCTTGTAACGCAGCATCATGTTGCGCTGCATTACGGGGCGGCGCAGGTCCATCACGCGATTCGTCAGGCGCACGTTTTCGGACAGGTTCTCGTCATCCACCTGGAAGGGCGGAGTCACGGCAGCGTTGAGCACGTTCAGCTCATGGCACAGCACTTCGATCTGGCCACTTTTGAGCTTGTCGTTGGTGGTGCCAGCAGGGCGTGCACGCACAATGCCCTTGACCTGCACGCAGTACTCGCCGCGGATCTCTTCAGCCACCTTGAACATTTCAGGGCGATCGGGGTCGCACACCACCTGCACATAACCTTCGCGGTCGCGCAGGTCAATAAAGATCACACCACCGTGGTCACGGCGACGGTTCACCCAACCGCACAGGGTCACGGTGTCGCCCATCAGGGCTTCGGTCACAAGACCGCAATATTCAGAGCGCATGGCCATGGTCTATCTTCCTGCGCCTCAGGGACGCGCTTTTTAGGGTTGTTATCGTTCTTCGTTGGAAACAGGCAGGGGCGGAGGTGCCACCACACCCATCGAAACGATGTACTTGAGCGCAGCTTCCACGCTCATATCGAGTTCCACACAGTCGCTTTTGCGCATCATGACAAAGTAGCCACCGGTGGGGTTGGGCGTGGTCGGTACGAACACGCCCACATATTCATCACGCAAGTAGGCCGCCACCTCTCCGGCAGGGTTGCCGGTGATAAAGGCTACCGTCCACACGCCTTCGCGAGGCCATTGCACCAGCACGGCGGTGCGAAAAGCATTGCCGCTGTCGGAAAACACCGTATCAGAGACCTGCTTGACGCTGGAATAAATCGAGCGTACCACCGGGATGCGGGTGATGAGGCTGTCGCCCCAAGCCACCAGCTTGCGGCCTACGAAATTGCTGGCAATCGCGCCAATCGCAAGCAGCACCAGCAGTGTCAGCACCACGCCGAAACCGGGAATGTGCATGCCCAGCAAACGGTCGGGTTGCCAGTCGCCGGGCAACAGCAGCAGGGTTTGGTCCAGCGTGCTGATGATCCAGTGCAGCACCCACACGGTGATGACACCGGGAACGATGACCAGTAAACCCGTGAACAGCCATTTACGCAGTGCAGCCATGACTTGCTTTAAGCCTCCGCCACAGCGCTCGCGCTGCCACCCGCGTCACCTGCAGCGGGAGCCGAAGCAGTGGATGCTGGAGCAGGGGTGCTGCTGCCTTTGAAATCTGTGGCGTACCAGCCCGTGCCTTTGAGCTGGAAACCAGGGGCTGTCAATTGCTTGGAAAATGCAGCTGCGCCGCAGCTTGGGCAATCGGTCAGCGGATCGGCAGTCATTTTTTGGAGGACATCCTTGGCGTGGCCACAGGCGCCACACTTGTACGCATAAATCGGCATAGCTTCAGATTGGCTCGGTAAAAGGCTTGGGACAGAATTTGATAAACCTTCGATTATAGGCAGCCCTGCTTTTTGTCCGTCACAAGTGGGCTTGCGGCAGGCACAAGAAAGGGCGCCGGAGCGCCCTTTGGCTGTCATGCTTGCTGCATCAGTCGATGGTGGAGCCTTGGTAGTGCTTCACTTCTTCTTGTGCATTGGTCACGTACTGGGGCAGCAGAGAACCAGAGACCATGCCGAAAATCGCGCCCATCAAGCCCGCCAGTTGCTGCGGGAAGGCATCGGCCCAGCCGGGCACGGCCCAGAAGGTCAACCACGTGCCAATGCCCAGTACCACTGCGGACAGCGCGCCCTGCGTGGTCGCACGCTTCCAGTACAAGCCAAAGACCAGCGGCACAAAAGCGCCCACCAGCGGCACTTGGTACGCGCCCGAAACCATTTCATAGATCGAGCTGTCCTGCATGGTGATCGCGTAGGTCAACACGCAAGCGGTAAAACCCACCACCGACAGGCGCATGGCTTTGAGGGTTTGCGCATCACTCATGCCGGGTTTGATATTGCGCAGGATGTTTTCCACGAACGCCGTGGACGGTGCCAGCATGGTGGCCGAAGCTGTCGACATGATGGCCGACAGCAGGGCACCAAAGAAGGCAATTTGCAATGCCAAAGGCATGTGTTGCATGACCAAGGTGGGTAGGATTTTTTGGGGGTCATCGCCCATCAGGGCCGCGGTTGCCTCGGGCATGATCAATACGGCTGCGGTCACCACAAACATGGGAATGAAGGCAAACCCAATGTACAAAGTGCCCCCAATCACGGGGCCCCATACGGCCACTTTTTCGTTTTTGGACGACATGACGCGCTGGAACACGTCCTGCTGGGGGATGGAGCCCAGCATCATGGTGATGGCGGCGGCAAAGAAAAACAGCCAGGTCTTGCCGTCCGCATCTTTGGGGAAGAACTGCATCTTGCCTTCGGCCACAGCGTAGTTAATAACTTTGTCTGAGCCGCCGGCCAAATCTGCAGCAAACCACGCAATGGCGATCAAGCCAGCGCAAATCACCACCATCTGCACCAGATCGGTCATGGCGACCGACCACATGCCACCAAACAGGGTGTAGATCATCACAATCAACGTGCCCAGCACCATGCCGGCCACAATTGAAATCGCACCGTCGGTCAGCATGTTGAACACCAGCCCCAGCGCCGCGACCTGGGCCGCTACCCAGCCCAGATAGCTGAAGATGATGATGATGGAGCACAGCACCTCAATCGTCTTGCCAAAACGCAGGCGGTAGTAGTCACCGATGGTGATGAGGTTCTTTTTGTACAGCTTGTAGGCAAAGAACAGACCGACCAAGATCAGGCACATGCCCGCGCCAAACGGGTCTTCGACGACACCGCCCAGACCTTCTTCGACAAATACGGCGGACACGCCCAGCACCAATTCGGAGCCGAACCAGGTCGCAAACGTGGTGGCCACCACCACGTACAGGGGCAGGTTGCGCCCAGCAATCGCATAGTCTGCGGTGTTGTTGACGCGACGTGCTGCATACAGACCAATGCCGATCGATATCAGCAGGTAGGCGGCGATAAAGGTAATCAGCATGCTTGCTGCTCCCTGGCTAAAGAAAGAGTGGGTTGGAAGAAAATTTGAGGCGCGATTATGGCCACTTGCCGTGGCTGCGCACGCGAGAAAACGCACACTGTCTGCTTCAGGCGACAAATAAAGAAGAGCGCCCTGCCCTTGCTTCTAAAGGCTTTGTGGGTCATAACACCCTGAAAGCCTTTAGAAACAAGCGCTAGGCGCTCCTATTTATTTGCAGCTAAGTGCTTGCTCATGCAGCAAGTGCCGTATTGAGCCAGCTTTAGAAAATCCGAATTCTCGTAAGGATTTGTATTGCCAACATTCCGAGGACAAACCCGAGTCCTCCATACACCAGTCCCTGCAGCAAACGATTGGTACGCCGCTGCTCACGCAGCAACTCCTGAACCAACTGTTGGTCTTTGCCATTTTTCTGCTGCAAAAAGCTGTAGACCAAACGCGGCAACTCAGGAATGAGCTTGGCGTAGCGCGGTGCCTCCGCTTGCAGCTCACGCCAAAAGCGCTGCGGGCCCATTTGCTCGAGCATCCACTTTTCCAGAAACGGTTTGGCGGTGCTCCACAAATCCAGATTGGGATCGAGCTGGCGACCCAGACCTTCGATGTTGAGCAGCGTCTTTTGCAGCAGCACCAGTTGCGGCTGAATCTCCACCTGAAAGCGGCGCGAAGTCTGGAACAGGCGCATCAGCACCATGCCCAGCGAGATTTCTGCCAGCGGGCGGTCAAAGTAGGGCTCGCACACGGCACGGATGGCCGCTTCCAGCTCTTCCACCCGCGTGGTGGCAGGCACCCAGCCACTTTCAATGTGCAAGGCGGCAACGCGCTTGTAATCACGGCGAAAGAACGCCAGGAAGTTTTGCGCCAAATACTCTTTATCGAACTCGGTCAGCGTGCCGACAATGCCAAAGTCCAGCGAGATATAGCGCCCGAAGCTCTCAGGCTCCAAGCTCACCATAATGTTGCCGGGGTGCATGTCCGCATGGAAGAAACCGTCGCGAAACACCTGGGTGAAAAACAGCGTCACGCCATCGCGCGCCAGCTGCGGAATATCGACGCCAGCTTCGCGCAGACGCTCGATCTGGCTGATGGGAACGCCTTTCATGCGCTCCATCACCATCACTTCGGTGTGGCAGTAATCCCAGAAGATTTCCGGAATCAACACCAAATCCAGCCCCTCCATATTGCGGCGCAGTTGCGCGGCGTTGGAGGCTTCGCGGATCAGGTCGAGTTCATCGTGCAGGTAGTTGTCAAACTCGGCCACCACCTGGCGGGGTTTGAGGCGCTTGCCATCGCTCGATAGCTTTTCGACCCAGCCGGCCATCATGTGCATGAGGGCCAAGTCTTTGTCGATCACCGTTTTCATGCCGGGGCGCAGCACTTTGACAGCCACTTCACGCTCGGTGCCATCGCGGTCGCGCACCGTGGCAAAGTGCACTTGCGCAATCGAGGCGCTGGCCACGGGCGTGCGATCAAACTGCGCAAACACTTGGTCAATCGGCTTGCGGAAGGCGCGTTCAATCGTGTCGACGGCAATTTGTGACTCAAACGGCGGTACGCGGTCTTGCAGCTTGGCCAACTCTTGCGCCACATCAGGCGGCAGTAAGTCGCTGCGCGTGGATAGCACCTGGCCAAACTTCACAAAAACCGGCCCCAGCTGCTCCAGCGCTTCACGCAGGCGCACGCCGCGCGGGGCGTCCAGCTTGCGGCCAATGGTCAGTATGCGGCGCAGGCGGTGAAGCAGCGGCTGCTTAAAGCCCGACAGCACCAACTCATCCAAGCCATAGCGCAGCACCACCCAGACGATGGTGAAGCCTCGAAAGAAGCGGCTCATGGTTGCTGGCGATCAGCGTCGCTGGCGACGATGTCCGTCTTGCGCCCGCCTACAAACTGGCGAATCGCGCCGGCTACCGTGCGGCCCAGGTTGGCGATGGTGTGTGCTGGGACATCGCCCATGATGCGGGCCATGTCTTCTTCGACATCCCATTGCACGTTGTCCACCAGCCAGTTGATGTCAGCCGCCAGTTGCACGTCGCCTTCGATGCGCAGATTGGGCTTGCCGCCAGTTAACGCAGCCTGCGCCATTGCCAGCGGATTGCTGTCGGTGATCTCCAGTTGCAAGTCGGGTACTGCGTCTTCAGCGGCAACGTTGAGCAAACCAGCAGGTGTGACCACCAGCGCCAGATTGAAGTTGCGCCAATGCACGCGGGCCACGCGTCCCTTTTGGCGCACCAAGCGCTCCATCGCCTCGCGTTCCTGCATCAACACATGGTTGAGAAACAGCACAATGCGCTGCTGGGTTTCGTGGACGAGCCAGTTTGGAGGCTGCACGACTTGCACCGCGCGTTCGACCAAACCGTTCAGGAATGAAAAAGGGGACTGTGTTGCCATAGTCCCCTGATTATTCCTGAAGTAGAAAGTTTTTTAGCCTAAAGCCTGTAAACCCGCTACGAGCCAGCCACTGGAGTTGTCTTTGGGCTTGCTCATGTTCCAGACTTCACGGAAGGGCGCAGGGCCTGCAGAAGCGTCTTCGCGGATCATTCCCGAGAATTCCACACTGGCCATATAGGCGGCGCCCAGGTCCTCAATACCCAGCAACTGGGCTTCGATCATGACCACTTCAGTCTCATTGACTTTGCCAGCATTTTCAGTTTCACGCTCTTGCAATTGTTGCTGAATTTCGGCCAGCATTTCATCCGTCATCATGGAGCGCAGGGTGGAAATATCGCCCTTGTCCCATGCCGCCTGCAAGGTGACGAAATTGCGCTTGGCAGCGTCCAAGAAGCTATTGGCATCAAAGCCAGCGGGTACATCCCAGTGGGCGTTGGCGGCTGTGCCGCTGACTGCGGCACCAATCATGGAGCCTTGTGCGCCGGGAATTTGCTCCCAAGGGCGTGCGGACGCATCGTTGCCCACGTTATGCGGTTTGTATTGAGGGGGCGTGGTGACCGCCTCGGGCGCGACAGGGGCGCCAGCGCCTTGAAAAGCGAAGGGCGTTGCCGCAGCACGTGGGCTGATTGCTGCTTTTTTGTTAGCGCGGGCACGCAAGATGGCACCAATGACCACCATGACGACCATCGCCAGCAAGCCGAACATCAGCATGTTGGCAAACGCTTCACCAAAACCCAGTGAATTGGCCAGCCACGCCAGGCCCAGACCCGCGGCCAAACCGCCGAGCATGGCACCCCAAGGCTTCTTGGGTGCAGCCGCTGCTGGTGCACCGGGTCTTGCGGCGGCATTGTTTTGTTGTTGCGCGTTTTGCTGCTGCGCAGGGCGGGCAGGAGGCGCTGCTGGAGGTGTGGCCTGGCGCTGCGTCACATTGCTGGACTGTTTGCCAAAAGAGCCACCGCCGCCCATGCGCTTGGCCTCTGCCAGAGGATGCATGACGACCAAAGCCGCCGCTAATGTCACTGCCCACACCTTTTTCATCGCTATCTCCGTCTGAGTTTTAAAGTAACCGTTGCTTAGCCAAACCCGGCCAAAAATACATGCATGGGGACGCCTTCCCTTGTTAGCACTTGATACCCACGTGCAGCGCGACGATGCCGGCTGACATGTTGTGATAGTCCACATGGCCAAAACCGCTTTGCTGCATCAAGGCCTTGAGTTCTTCCTGGCCAGGGTGCATGCGAATCGATTCCGCCAAGTAACGGTAGCTGGCATCGTCACCCGCCACCATCGAGCCCATCTTGGGCAGGACGCTGAAGGAATACCAGTCATACGCTTTCTCCAGAGGCTTGGCCACTTTGGAGAACTCCAGCACCAGCAGCTTGCCGCCGGGCTTCAGGACGCGGTTCATTTCCTTCAATGCGACGTCTTTGTGCGTCATATTGCGCAGGCCAAACGCCACACTGACGAGATTGAAGTGGTTGTCGGGGAAAGGCAGCTGCTCAGCATCGCAGACCAATGTAGGCAAAATGATGCCTTTGTCCGTCAGGCGGTCACGCCCGACGCTCAGCATGGCTTCATTGATGTCGGTGTGCACCACCGTGCCGCTGTTGCCGACTTTCTTGGAAAACGCCATCGACAAGTCGCCCGTGCCGCCGGCAATATCCAGCACCTTGTCGCCTTCGCGCAAGTTGGCCACCATCACGGTGTAGGCTTTCCAGGCACGGTGCAGGCCGCCCGACATCAGGTCGTTCATGACGTCGTACTTGGACGCTACCGAGTCAAACACGCCACGTACGCGGCTTGCTTTCTCTTTTTCATCGACCGATTGAAATCCGAAGTGTGTGCTGCTCATAAGCTTGAAATGTAAGCAGGGCGGTGCTGTGGGTACAGCGACAACCCCGTGACACCACGGGACATGCGGCGTCTGTAATCAGAAGACCTTCTGGGCAGGCAAGCCATAAATGGCCTACTTTTCCAGCTACGGTAAATATAGCATCGACCCAGCCAGAGGCTAAAAACCCAAGGATTTCACCTGTGACTGCGATGCATCACTGGACTTTAATTGCAGCCACAAGCACCACTGCCACAACCGCCGTCGCTGCTGGCGGGTGCATCTGCGCCGCTACTGCCACAGCCGCCACCTGTGCCGCAGCTGCCGCCGGACTTGCTGGCCATGGGCGCGTCGCGGTCTGCACCTGCCGCTTTGATGCGGGCAAAGTACTCTGCCCACAACGCGTCCTGTTTAGAGCCCAGTTCGTACAGATAGTTCCAGGTGAACAAGCCGCTTTCGTGCCCGTCACTGAAGAAAGGCTTGATGGCGTAGTTGCCCACTTGCTCAATATTGTCGATGGTGACCAAGCGCTTGCCGGTTTGCAGCACTTCTTGCCCTGGGCCGTGACCTTGCACTTCGGCCGACGGCGAGTACACGCGCATCAGCTCAAAAGGGATGCGGAAAGTTTGACCATCTGAATAGCCGACCTCCAGCACGCGCGAGGCGGCGTGTACGGTCAGCGATTGGGGAAAAGGCATGTCTGCCATGGAAGCTACCTATCTCAAACAATAGCGGCTTGCCGTTGATATGGCTGCATTTCAGCAATAAAGCTTGCTGAAATCAAGCATTGTTAACGGCAAGCTGCTCACATTTTTAAGCCCACGCAGCCAACGCTTGGGCAATGGCTGCATCGCAGGCCGCGATTTCTGCTTGCAATTGTGCTTCGCGGGGCAAATCGCGTTCACGCAAGGGGCTTGCCCAGACAGAGGCCGGAAAGTGGCTGTCCCAGTCATAGCGCGCAATCACGTGCCAGTGCAGGTGCGCCACCATATTGCCCAGCGCCGCCAGGTTGACCTTGGTAGGTGCAAGCCGGGCGCGCAGCACGCGCTCCACCTCAGCGACCACGGCCATACAGGTATTGCGATCTTGCTCAGACAAGTCCGACAGTTCTGCTGCATGTGCTGACCAGATCACGCGGTAGAAAGCGGGAAAGCCCGCTTCTTCGGCACGGATCACCCGCAACTGAGCACCTTGCCAGACGGGCAGGCCGCCCGCTTCTTGGCACAGCACGCAGGCTGCCGTTTGGTGCGCCGCCATTACAGCAACACCCGTTCAATGCCGCCGGCGTTGGCGCGCGCTACGTACTCCGGCATCCAGTTGTCGCCCAGGATCTGCTTGGCCATCTCAACGACGATGTAGTCGGCTTCCAGCAGGCCGTTTTGCAGGTCGTTGCCGTAGCGGTTCAGGCCTTGCAGGCAGCTGGGACAACTGGTCAGGATCTTGACGTTGTCGGTGGCGCCCACCGAGCCATTGGCGCGCAGCTCGGCTTCGCCCTTGAGCAGCTCACCTTCCTTACGGAAGCGGATTTGCGTGGAGATATCCGGACGCGTGACGCCCAGCGTGCCCGATTCGCCGCAGCAGCGGTCGCTCTTGATCACGCCTTCGCCCACCAGGGCCTTCACCGTTTTCATGGAGTCTTGCAACTTCATGGGGCTGTGGCAGGGCTCGTGGTACAGGAAGCCGCCTTGGCCGCCCGGCAAGGTAATGCCTTTTTCGAGCAAGAACTCGTGGATGTCGATGATGCGGCAGCCGGGGAAGATCTTGTCGAAGCTGTAGCCCTGCAACTGGTCGTAGCAAGTGCCGCAGCTCACCACCACGGTCTTGATGTCCAGGTAGTTCAGCGTGTTCGAGACACGGTGGAACAGCACGCGGTTGTCCGTGATCATCTTGTCGGCCACGTCCATTTGGCCCGAACCGCGCTGCGGGTAGCCGCAGCACAGATAGCCCGGGGGCAGCACGGTCTGCACGCCGGCATGCCAGAGCATGGCCTGCGTGGCCAAGCCGACCTGGCTGAACAAGCGCTCAGAGCCGCAACCGGGGAAGTAGAACACCGCCTCGGTATCGGCCGTGGTGGCCTTGGGGTCGCGAATGATCGGGACGTAGTCCTTGTTTTCAATGTCCAGCAGCGCACGTGCGGTCTTCTTGGGCAGGCCGCCGGGCAGCTTTTTGTTCACAAAGTGAATCACCTGCTCTTTGATGGGCGCCTTGCCCACGGTGGCGGGCGGGCGCTTCATCTGCGGCTTGGCCACGGCGTGCAGCAGGTCCGACGCCATGCGCTGCGCCTTGAAGCCAATGCCCACCATGCCCTTGCGCAGCAGGTTGATGGTGTCGGGGTTGGTGGCATTGAGCATGGCCATGGCCATCTTGTTGCCTGGGTTGAAGCTCTTTTTGCCCATCTTGCGCAGCAGATTGCGCATATTCATGGTTACGTCGCCAAAGTCGATCTTGACCGGGCAAGGTGTGAAGCACTTGTGGCAGACCGTGCAGTGGTCGGCCACGTCTTCAAACTCCTGCCAGTGTTTAATGGAGACGCCACGGCGGGTTTGCTCCTCATAGAGGAACGCTTCCACCAGCAGCGAGGTGGCCAAGATCTTGTTGCGTGGCGAATACAGCATGTTCGCACCCGGAATGTGCGTATTGCACACGGGCTTGCACTTGCCGCAGCGCAGGCAGTCTTTGACCGAATCAGCAATCGCGCCAATGTCGGACTGCTGCATGATCAGCGACTCGTGGCCCATCAGGCCGAACGACGGCGTGTAGGCATTCGTCAAGTCCGCGTACATCAGCGCTTCCCGCGGCGACTCGGCCGGCACCAGGCCATTCTTTTCGCGAATCAGCTTGCCACGGTTAAAGCGGCCATGGGGGTCGATGCGCTGCTTGTAGTCCGCAAAGGGCTGCAGCTCTTCGTCGGTCAGGAACTCCAGCTTGGTGATGCCAATGCCGTGCTCGCCCGAGATCACACCATCGAGGCTGCGCGCCAGCACCATGATGCGCGCCACAGCCTCGTGGGCTGTTTGCAGCATCTCGTAGTCGTCGGAGTTGACGGGGATGTTGGTGTGCACATTGCCGTCGCCGGCGTGCATGTGCAGCGCCACCCACACGCGGCCCTTGAGCACGCGCTGGTGAATGGCGGTGACTTCCGCCAGGATCGGTGCAAAGGCTTCACCGGCAAAGATCAGGTCCAGCGGCTGGCGAATCTGCGTCTTCCAGCTGGCGCGCAAAGTGTGGTCTTGCAGCTCGGGGAACAGCGTGGCCACATTGGCCAGCCAGCCGCCCCACAGATCGCGCACCTCTTGCAGCAAGGCAATCGCCTGGTGCACGCGGTCTTCCAGCAGCTCGGCGGAAGGAATTTCGGCGGCACCGTCTTGCTTGCCCAAAGGCAGGTTCCCTTTTTCAAAGAAGGCCAGCAAAGCGTCGCAGAACTTGAGCTTGTTGCGCAGGCTTAACTCAATATTGATGCGCTCGATGCCGTCGGTGTACTCGGCCATGCGCGGCAGCGGAATCACCACGTCTTCATTGATCTTGAAGGCGTTGGTGTGGCGCGAGATGGCAGCGGTGCGCTTGCGGTCCAGCCAGAATTTCTTGCGCGCCTCGGCACTGATAGCGACAAAGCCCTCGCCGTTGCGCGAATTGGCAATGCGCACCACTTCGCTGGTTACGCGCGCCACTTCATTGGCGTCGTCACCCACGATGTCGCCAATCAACACCATCTTGGGCAATTTGCCATTGCCTTTTTTGGACTTGGTGGCGTAACCCACGGCCTTCAGGTAACGGTCATCCAGATGTTCCAAGCCCGCCAGCAGCACGCCGCTGCGCTTTTGCTCCTCGAACATGTAGTCTTTGATTTCGACGATCGAGGGCACAGCGTGCTTGGCGTTGCCAAAGAACTCCATGCACACCGTGCGCACATGCTCGGGCATGCGGTGCACGATCCAGCGTGCGCTGGTGATCAAGCCGTCCGTGCCTTCTTTTTGCACCCCGGGCAGGCCCGACAGGAATTTGTCGGTCACGTCCTTGCCCAGACCTTCCTTGCGGAATTTGTGGCCAGGGATGTCGAGGCGCTCGGTGCGCAGCGGTGTCTTGCCGTCGGCTTTGAAATAGCGCAGCTCAAAGCTGGCCATCTCGGCATCGTGAATCTTGCCCAGGTTATGGTTCAGGCGCACCACTTCCAGCCACTCGGCATCGGGCGTCACCATGCGCCAGCTGGCCAGGTTGTCCAGCGCCGTGCCCCACAGCACGGCCTTTTTGCCACCGGCATTCATGGCGATATTGCCACCAATGCACGAGGCTTCAATCGAGGTGGGATCGACGGCAAACACAAAACCGCCACGCTCGGCCGCATCGGCCACGCGCTGGGTCACCACACCGGCTTCCGTCCAGACCGTGGGCACAGGCTGCTCCAAGCCGGGCAGCATGACGTGTTCGACTTCGGTAATGGCTTCGAGCTTTTCGGTGTTGATGACTACCGAGCGCCAAGTCAGCGGGATGGCGCCGCCGGTGTAGCCCGTTCCACCCCCACGCGGGATGATGGTCAGCTCCAGCTCGATACAGCCCTTGACCAGCAAGGCCATCTCTTCTTCCGAGTCGGGCGTCAGCACCACAAACGGATATTCCACGCGCCAGTCGGTCGCATCGGTCACGTGGCTGACGCGGGAGAGACCGTCAAACTTGACGTTGTCTTTGTGCGTGAGCTTGCGCAGCGTCTTGCGCACGCGCTGGCGCAGCTCCGCGGCTTCCACAAACATCTGGTCAAACTCGTGCACCGCACGGTTGGCAGCGGCAATCAGCTCGCACACCAAGGCATCGCGCTGGACGTTGTCATCGGGCAAGCGGCGCTTTTCGACGTCCGCCAGGCGATGCTGCAGCGCCTCGACCAGCAGCTTGCGGCGGTCAGGGTTGTCCAGCAGATCGTCTTGCAGATAGGGATTGCGCTGTACCACCCAGATATCGCCCAGCACTTCATAGAGCATGCGGGCGGATCGGCCCGTTTGGCGCTCTTGGCGAAGTTGGTTGAGCACACCCCAAGCAGACATACCTAACAGCCGGATCACGATCTCTTTGTCAGAGAACGAGGTGTAGTTGTAAGGGATTTCTCGGAGACGGGCGGGTTCGGCTGTGTGGTTTATCACTACGGCCTGCGCAATCGGAGCATTCATGGATGTAGACCGGGTTGGGCGCTGTGGGCGCACCTTGAGTCATGGGGGAGCCAATTTTATGCCAGCGCTTCATCTGTTTCTTCCCTCACCCTAGAGACCTCGCAGCAGCCTTGTTAAAGGCTTGTGCTATGAATTTGTGAGTTTTTTGCAACTACGCAAAACCCACAATTACGAAGCGAAAAAATCAAATAAGAAAAAAGAAAATTAACAAATTCGAACGTTTAAGAAACCTCCCTTCTAGAATGACAACGCCGTTCGCTCAAGGGCTTGGCCTCTGGCCTTCCCTACTTTCTTGAAGTACGGTAATAGCCATCTAGCTACACAGTGGCTGGATGACTGTCATAAAAATGCCATCTTCTTACCTAAGATAGGTGGCACTGAGTATCTACACCCTAGAGGAGCTTCCTTCATGCAATACAAGCAATTGGCAATGGCCGCAGCTTTGGCCGCCACCACCATCGGCGCTGCCAATGCAGCCACTGAAATTCAGTGGTGGCATTCGATGACCGCCGTGAACAACGAATGGGTTGGCGATCTGGCCAAGCAATTCAATGAAAGCCAAAGCGAATACAAGGTCGTGCCCACCTTCAAGGGTGTGTACGACGAGTCCATGACAGCGGCCATCGCGGCCTTCCGCTCCGGCAATGCACCGCACATTTTGCAAGTGTTCGAAGTGGGCACCGCCACCATGATGGCCTCCAAGGGCGCGACCGTGCCTGTGGGCAAAATCATGGCCGATGCCGGCGCCAAGTTTGACCCTGCTGCCTACATCCCCGCCGTGGCCGGTTACTACACTGCCCCCAATGGCCAGATGATGAGCTTCCCGTTCAACAGCTCCACCACCATCTTCTACTACAACAAAGATGCTTTCAAGAAGGCCGGTCTGGACGCAGAAAAGGCGCCTAAGACATGGCCTGAAGTGTTTGCTGCTGCCAAGAAGCTCAAGGAGTCGGGCCATAGCTGCCCTATGACTCTGGCCTGGCAGGGCTGGACCCAGCTGGAATCCTTCTCGACTTGGCACAACGTGGAGATGGCCACGCACCAAAATGGTCTGGGCGCTGAAGGCTACAAGGCTCGTCTGAAGGTGAATTCGCCTTTGCACGTCAAGCACATCGACAACCTGGCCGCTGCCGCCAAGGCCGGTGAGTTTGTCTACAAGGGCCGTGCATCGACTGCACAAGCCTCGTTCACGGCAGGTGAATGCGCGATGATCCAGACATCGTCGGGCTTCTACGGTGACGTGGCCAAGAACGCCAAGTTCTCCTACGCATTGGCTCCCTTGCCTTACTACGATGACGTCGCTGGCGCACCACAAAACACGGTGATCGGCGGCGCTTCGCTGTGGGTCATGGCTGGCAAGAAAGCCGAAGAATACAAGGGCGTAGCCAAGTTCTTTGAATTCCTGTCCAAGCCTGAAGTGCAAGCTGCTTCGCACCAGCGCACCGGTTACCTGCCAGTCACCATGGCATCGTTCAAGCTGACCGAAGACTCGGGCTTCTACAAGAAGAACCCCGGCACTGATGTCGCTGTGAACCAGATGGTGCGCAAGGTCACCGATAACTCGCGCGGTATCCGTCTGGGCAACTATGTACAGATCCGCACGATCGAGGACGAAGAACTCGAGCAAGTCTGGGCTGGCAAAAAGACCGGCAAGGAAGCGCTGGACTCCATCGTCAAGCGTGGTGATGAACTCTTGGCCCGCTTTGAGCGCGCAAACAGCAAGTAATCCAACTTGAAACATTACAGGGGAATGCTTGGTAATTCCCCTGTAACTCAACTTGAGCCAACTGATTTTTCTAGCAGATTGCCCGCGCGCTAGGCACAATACGCGCACATTTCACTCAAATCAAACTTTCGACTCGATTCGTTTTGACGCGATTTGAGCAAGTTGCTTGAGCTGGTCCCCACTATCCCCCGCGGCCGTCTAAAGGTCTCGGCGGTTTTTTTATTTGTGACCCCCATGGAAAAACGCGTACTTTTCCGATCGCAATGGCTACCTTGGGCATTGATCCTGCCCCAGCTGCTCATCATTGCCATTTTCTTTTTCTGGCCCGCCGGGCAAGCTGTCTTGCAGTCTTTCCAAATGGAAGATGCATTCGGCATGAGCACCGAATGGGTTGGACTTGAAAACTACCGCAACCTCTTTAGCGACCCTACCTACCTGAATGCCTTTCAGCGCACTGCGCTGTTCTCGGTGCTGGTCGCAGGCATCGGTATTGCAGTTTCTTTGGGCTTGGCTATTTTTGCGGACCGCATCATCCGCTTTGCCATGATTTACAAGACCTTGCTGATCGTGCCTTACGCGGTGGCCCCGGTGATTGCCGGCGTGCTGTGGGTGTTCATGTTCTCGCCCTCGATTGGCGTGGTCACGCACTACCTGGGCAAGCTCGGTTACGAGTGGAACCACCTGATGAACGAAAACCAGGCCATGGCACTGATCGTCATCACATCGGTGTGGAAACAGATTTCGTACAACTTCCTGTTCTTTCTGGCAGGTTTGCAATCCATTCCCAAGGCGCTGATTGAAGCGGCTTCGATTGATGGTGCCGGCCCATGGCGCCGTTTCTGGAACATCCAGTTGCCGCTGCTGTCGCCCACCACGTTCTTCTTGCTGGTCATCAACATCGTCTACGCCTTCTTTGACACCTTCGGCATCATTGATGCCGCCACGCAAGGTGGCCCCGGTCAATCAACATCGATCCTGGTCTACAAGGTCTACCAAGATGGCTTCAAGGCGCTGGACCTGGGCGGCTCGGCGGCCCAGTCCGTGATTCTGATGTTGATCGTGGTGGTACTCACCGTGATCCAGTTCCGTTATGTGGAAAAGAAGGTGCAGTACTAATGCGCGCGCTCACCACTTCCACCGCTTTGCCTCTTGTGAATCTGGAGTCCAACCATGGTTGATCGCAACCCCTGGCTCAATATCATCTCGCACGCCGTGCTGATCTTTGGCGTGGCCATCGTGGCCTTCCCGCTGTATCTGGCGTTTGTGGCCTCGACCCATACGGCCGATGCCATCGTGCAGTCCCCCATGCCCCTGCTGCCGGGCATCCACATGTGGGACAACTACAAAGAAGCGCTGATTGGCTCTGGCAAGCTGGGCTCTAACACCAATGTGATTCACATGATGTGGGTGAGCTTTGTCACCGCCATGATCATCACCGTGGGCAAGATCGCCATCTCGCTGCTGTCGGCATTTGCCATCGTGTATTTCCGCTTTCCCTTCAAGATGCTGTGCTTCTGGGCCATCTTCTTGACGCTGATGCTGCCTGTGGAAGTGCGTATCTTGCCCACTTACAAGGTGGTGGCAGATTTGGGCTTGCTCAATAGCTACGCGGGCTTGTCGCTGCCGCTGATTGCTTCGGCCACCGCCACTTTCCTGTTCCGTCAGTTCTTTTTGAGCGTGCCGGACGAGTTGGTGGAAGCGGCCCGCATCGACGGCGCTGGCGCCATGCGTTTTTTCAAGGACATCCTGGTGCCTTTGTCCAAGACCTCGATTGCTGCGCTGTTTGTGATTCAGTTCATCTACGGCTGGAATCAGTACCTGTGGCCGCTGCTCATGACCACCTCGGAAGACATGTACCCCGTGGTGATCGGTATCAAGCGCATGCTGGCCGGCGGCGAAGCCGCCGTGGACTGGAACCTGGTGATGGCAACCGCCATTTTGGCCATGCTGCCCCCGACTGCGGTGGTCATGCTGATGCAAAAGTGGTTTGTCAAAGGCTTGGTGGATACCGAGAAGTAAGTCTCGCCCCACTGCCCCTGTCCACCGTCTTTTGACCCATTGAACGAATACCTGGAATTCCTGTCATGGCATCCATCTCTCTGAAAAACATCGTCAAACGCTACGGCACCGGCAAGACCGCTGTGCCCGTGATCCACGGCGTCAACATCGACATCAAAGACGGCGAATTCGTCGTACTGGTTGGCCCTTCGGGCTGCGGCAAGTCCACGCTGCTGCGCATGATTGCCGGCTTGGAAGAAATCACCGGCGGCGACCTGCTGATTGGCGACAAAAAGGTCAATGACCTGGAGCCCGCCAAGCGCAACATCGCCATGGTGTTCCAGAACTATGCGCTGTACCCGCACATGACCAACTACGAGAACATGGCCTATGGCCTGAAGCTCGCCAAGGTGCCAGAAGCGGAAATCAAGCAGCGCGTGGACAAGGCCGCCAAAATTTTGGAGCTGGGCCACTTGCTGGACCGCAAGCCACGCCAGCTGTCTGGTGGTCAACGCCAGCGTGTGGCCATGGGCCGCGCCATCGTGCGCCAGCCGCAGGTGTTTTTGTTTGACGAGCCCTTGTCGAACCTGGACGCCAAGCTGCGCGGCCAGACCCGCATCGAAATCCAGAAGCTGCACGCTGAACTGGGCATTACCAGCCTGTTTGTGACGCACGACCAGGTCGAAGCCATGACGCTGGCGCAGCGCATGGTGGTGATGAACGGCGGTAATGTTGAGCAATTTGGCACGCCTGAAGAGGTTTACCACACGCCCGCATCGACCTTTGTGGCCAGCTTCATCGGCTCGCCCCCCATGAACCTGCTCAAGAACGCCTCGGGCGGCAAGACTGGCCAGATCATGGGTATTCGCCCTGAGCACATTGATCTGGTGGATGTCGGTGGCTGGGCTTTCACCGTGGATACGGTCGAGCTGCTGGGCGCCGAGCGCCTGCTGCACGGCACCGTGGGCGGCGAGATGGTGACCGTACGTGTCGAAGAAGGCAAGGCCTACCCCAAGGCGGGTGAGACTGCCCAGATCCTGGCCCGCGACGACCGATTGCACTGGTTCGACGCGGAAACCGGCAAGCGCGTGTAATTACCACGCTGCAAAAAGAGAGCCCTGGTGGCTCTCTTTTTACGTGGCGACGATGCATTCTTTTGTTGTTGATTGATGGAAAGCGAAGGACGCACACCCATGTCCCAAAACCTCGCAAACTGGCCTTATCCCCGCTGGGTCGCACACCGCGGCGCTGGCAAGCTGGCGCCGGAAAACACCATGAGCGCCTTCCGCCTGGGCGCAGCGCACGGCTATCGCATGTTTGAGTGCGATGCCAAGCTGAGCCAGGACGGCGTACTGTTTTTGCTGCACGACGCCACGCTGAACCGCACCACCAATGCGCAAGGCACGGGCGGCGATCTGAGCATGGGCGAGATTGCCCAACTCGATGCCGGCAGCTGGCATTCGCGCGCCTATGCTGGTGAGCAGCTACCCACGCTGGAAGCGCTGGCGCGCTGGTGCCTGGCCAACCATTTGTGCCTGAATGTGGAAATCAAGCCCACACCCGGCCAAGAGCTGGAAACTGGCCGTGCGTGCGGCGCGTTGATGCAGCGCATCTGGCCCAAGAGCATCGTGCAGCCGCTGTTTACCTCGTTCAAGCCGGAATCATTGAAGGGCGCGATGGAAACTGCGCCGCACATTCCGCGCGGCCTGCTGGTGGACAAATTCGCCGATGGCACGGGCGATGCCGACCTGAAGATAGCAACAGACCTGGATTGCCACGCACTAGTGCTGAACCACGCTTTGTGGGATGCCGCCTTGGTAGCCAAGGTGCATGGCGCAGGCCTGCGCTGCAGCAGCTACACCGTGAACGACGAATGGGCCGCGCAGCGCCTGATCGATCTGGGCACCGACGGCATCATCACCGACCGTGTGGATCTGTTCAGCCCCGCGCAAACCGGTGCAGTGCTGTAAGTGCTGCAAGCCTTGCTTTGATACTCACTTAAAAATAGCAACATGCCGTTGTGTTAGCTTGCTTTCAGATAAGAAGATATCGGAAACAAAGCTAACACAAGGGCAAGCTGCTATCAAAATGCAAAAGGCCTTCCTGGATGGCAAGGCCTTTCTTTGTTGCAGCCATCGCGGTCAACGGGGCTGTAAATGCTGCATTTCACCGCGCACATACTGCGCCACGGTCTGCATCACGCTTTGCAGATGTTGCTGCAGTGGCGCAAAACCGGCGTTGGGCTCGCGCGTGTCTTCGTTCAGGTAGATGCAGCGGTTGATCTCAATTTGCAGACTGTGGCGCTGGTACTGAGGCTGGCCGATGCGGCCAATCAAGGCCACGCCTTTGTACGGCTCGTTGTAGGCCACGCTATAGCCTTGGGCTTGCAGCGCATCGCCGATCAGGTGAATGAACGCCGGATCGCACGTGGTGCCATCGCGGTCACCCAGCACAAAGTCCGCCAGCTGCTTTTCGGGCGTGCCCAGGCGCTGGTACACATCGCTGGGCATGGAATGCAGGTTGATATGCCACACACCGCCAAAGCGCTGCATGCTCCACTGAATGGCTTTGGCCAGTTCTGCGTGGTAGGGGCGCCAGTAATGGGCAATGCGCTGTTGCACTTCAGCCACACTAAGCTTGCGCTCGTACATGGGCGTGGATTGGCCCGCCTGGTTGATCTTCTCCCAGATTAAACCCAGGCCCTGCTGCGTTTTTACGCTGGGCGTCAGTGGCTCCGGCCAGGTGCCATCGAGCATTGCGGGGTTGAGGTCTTCTTCCTCACGGTTGGGGTCGATATAGGTGCGGGGGAATGTGGCCTCAATCAGCGTGGCGCCGTACTGGGGGAACTGCTCCCACAGCGTATGTACCAGTGTGTCTTCGCCCCGGCGCAGCAGCGCCAGCGGCACTGCTGCGCCAAAGTCCGCAGGGTAGGCCGTGCCGCTGTGGGGTGAGTCGCACACCAGCGGTAACACCTCACCCTGCGGCGGATGCACCAGCACTGGTGCATCCGGGCGGGGCTTCAAAAAGTCAGGCAGTGCTTGCATCAATCAATTTTGATGTTGGCGCGCTTGGCCACAGCGGTGTAACGGGCAATGGCCGTGTCAATTTGCTTGGCAAACTCTTCGGGGGAATTGCCCATGCCTTCGCCTGCAATTTCCTTTTGCTTCTTCTGGAAGTCAGGGTCTTGCATGACCTTGTGCGCTGCAGCGTTGAGCTTGTCGATGATCGGCTTGGGTGTGCCAGCAGGTGCAACCAGACCGAACCAGCCGCCGTCGCCCATGTCGGGGTAGCCCAGTTCGGTGTAGGTGGGCACATCCGGCAGCATTTCCGTGCGCTTGAGGGCCAGCACAGCCAGAGGGCGCAGCTTGCCGGCCTTGATGTTGGTCAGCGAAGACGACAGGTTGTCGGTCATGGCGTTGACCTGTCCACCCAGTGCATCGTTCAACGCCTGGCCTGCACCTTTGTAAGGAATGTGCAGCAGATCGATCCCGGCCAGGTTCATGAAGTTTTCAATATTGGCATGACCCAGTGAGCCTGTGCCGGGCGAGGCAAAGGTGTATTTGCCCGGCTCTTTCTTGGCCAGCGCAATGAACTCTTGCATGGTGTTGGCTGGCACGCTGGGGTGCACCACAAATACGCTGGGTACCGCCATCACGTTGGTGATGGGGGCAAAGTCTTTCTTGGCGTCATAGGGCAGCTTGCTCATGATTGCCGGGTTGGCACCGTGGGTGGAAACGGTGGCCATGCCAATCGTGTAGCCATCGGGCGCGGAGCGCGCAATTTCGGTCGCGCCAATGGAGCCGCCTGCGCCGCCCTTGTTTTCGATCACCACCGACTGGCCCAGGATGGGGCCCATCTTGTCGGCCAGCAAACGCGCCACGATGTCGGTGGAACCGCCTGCGCCAAACGGCACAATCAGCTTGAGCGGGCGGCTGGGGTAATTGTCAGCGGCCAGCGCAGCAGGAGCGAAAGCGGCCAAAGCAGCGGCAGCAGCCACCGAGGACAACAGGGTGCGGCGCAGATTCATAGGGTTTCTCCTTGGGGTGTGCATTGGTATGAGGATTACGCACACATTCTTTTGCGCAAGTGTCGTAATGAAAAGAGACAAAAAAACAAGCATCCATTACCAAAGGTAATAATTGGCAGCATGCGCTTGCAGTCTCCCTCCATCTCTGAACTCCATGCCTTCGCCCAGGCTGCGCGCTTGGGCAGCTTTACTCAGGCCGCCGATGCGCTGCAAGTCACGCAAGGGGCGATTAGCCGTGCCATTGCCCGGCTGGAGGAACATTTGGGATTCGCCGTTTTTGAGCGCCAGGGGCGCCGCAGCGTGCTGACCACTGCGGGCCGGCAGTACCTGGACGCCGTGGGGCCTGCCATTTTCACTATCGAGTCGGCCACCCAGGCCATGCGCCGCAAGCGCGAAGGGCGGCATGTGCGGCTGTCCATGCCGCCTACGTTGTTCAGCCATTGGCTGATTCCGCGCCTGCCAGATTTCACCGCCCAATATCCGGGCACAGTGTTGTCGTTTGCGCCCTACCGGCGCGATGATCCGCTGACATCCCCGGACATTGATGCATGGATACGCATAGGTGCCATGCCGTTTCCCGATACTTTGCAGGCAGATTACTTGGTGGGCCGCGATCTGGTGCCTATCTGTCAGCCGCAAGACGCCTTAAGCATCTGTCGCCCGCAGGATTTAATGCACCGCCCGCTGCTGGCGCACACCAATTACCCCGACAACTGGGCACGCTGGTTTGAAAAAATGGGTTGCGATGGCCCTTATCCCGCGCCTGCGGCTGACTTTGAACTGGTAGGCATGCTGGTGCAGGCTGTGATTGCCGGCATGGGCGTGGCCGTGGTGCAACGCTGCCTGATTGAAGATGATCTGGTTGCAGGGCGTGTGGCGATACCAATCCACCGGCCTTTTCAGATTGAACGCGGGTACTTTTTGTGCCAGCCCGCATCGCGCCCGGCCTCACATGCCTTGCAGGACTTTCAGCACTGGCTGCTGCACCAAGCCCAGCAAGACGTGGCGCGCCATACACATACAGTCAAAACCTTAACTGCGCCAGCCGCCTGACATCAGCCACTGGCAACTGCCGGTGGCCAGGAGCAGCACCGCATAGGTGCCCATGCGGCCGTCTTGTCCCGTCAGCACCAGGCCCAGTGCAAGCACCAAAACGCCTAACAACGCATTCACGCTGGCCATGTGATACCAAGGTAGTAAGTGTGCTCTTTGGCGCCACACCAGGCGCGCCCCGCCAGCCAGCGCCACAGAGACGAAAACTGCAGGCGCGACAAAGTTCAACAGGTGATTGAGGAAGTCAAGGAAGGGCATAGAAATGACACAGATCAAGTCTTTGGGCTGTAGGACAGCACAGAAACGGTACAAATTTTATAATCACGCCCTATGGCAGTCTGGGCACTCGGCATCAATCACAACACGGCACCGTTAGATCTACGGGGCCGTTTTGCGTTCGCCATCGATCAAATCGCACCCACGCTGCAGGGTTTGCGCGAGGCGTTGACCAGCGCCACACGCCACCCTGAGGTGGAAACCGCCATCCTCTCCACCTGCAACCGCACTGAAATTTACTGTGCCGCAGGTGCGCCAGCGCTGGAGCATACCTTGGGCTGGCTGGCCCAGTCGGGTGGCGTCAGTCCGGATACCTTGCGCTCGCACTCCTATTTACTGGAAGAGGGCTCCGTGGCCCGCCATGCCTTCCGCGTGGCTTCGGGTTTGGATTCGATGGTGCTGGGCGAGACCCAGATTCTGGGTCAGATGAAAAACGCTGTGCGCGCCGCCGAAGAAGCCGGCGCACTGGGCTCCACCCTGAACCAGCTGTTTCAACGTAGTTTTGCGGTGGCCAAGGAAGTGCGCTCGTCCACCGAGATTGGCGAACATTCAATTTCCATGGCCGCTGCCGCTGTGCGTCTGGCCAGCCAGCTGTTTGAAGACCTGAGCAAGATTCGCATTTTGTTTGTGGGTGCGGGCGAGATGATTGAGCTTGCTACCACGCACTTTGCCGCCAAGAACCCGGCCCACATCACGATTGCCAACCGCACCATGGAGCGTGGTGAAAAACTCGCCAGCCGTTTTGGTGCGAGTGTGATGCCTCTGGCGGAGATTCCCGAGCATTTGCACGAGTACGACGCCATCATCAGTTGCACGGCATCCAGCCTGCCCATCATTGGGCTGGGGGCCATTGAAAGTGCGCTCAAAAAACGCAAGCGCCGCCCCATCTTTATGGTGGATTTGGCCGTGCCGCGTGACATTGAGCCGGAGGTAAAGCACCTGCGCGACGTGTACCTGTACACCGTGGACGATCTGGCCAGCGTGGTGAGAACTGCACAAGAGCAGCGCCAGGCGACGGTGGCGGAGGCTGAAGTCATCATCGACGCCGGTGTGCTGAACTTCGTGCAGTGGATGAATCAGCGCGCCCAGGGTGGCGTGGTGCCCCTCATCCAGCAGCTCAACGCCCAGACGGATGCGTGGCGTGCGCTGGAAATTGCGCGTGCCAAAAAGCTGATCTCCAAGGGTGAAGACATGGACGCGGTGCTCGACGCGCTGACACGCGGTCTGACCCAGAAAATGATGCACGGCACGCTCTCTGCCCTGCACAAAGGCACGCCCGATGAGCGCGCCCAGACGGTGGACACCGTCTCCAAGCTGTTCCTGCGCTCTGGCAAGTCGGGTCAGCGTTAGCGATTCTGTGCTTCGGCTTTCATAGCCAAACAAGCCTCTAGCCCTTGCTGCACAAGGGCTGATAGCTACGATTTTATGTAGCCAATTCTTTTCCCAAGACTGACCATGAAACCATTCCTGCGCACCCAGCTGGAGCGCTACGCCCAGCGACTCGAAGAACTGGACTTTCTGCTCTCGCGCGAAGACATCATGGGCGATATGCACAAGTACCGCGCCATTTCGCGCGAGCATGCGGACGTCACTGCGGTGGCCGGACGCTATGTGCGCTACCAGCAGTGTGAAGCCGACATCGCCACGGCCCGCGAAATGCTCGATGACCCCGACATGGCCGAGATGGCGCGCGATGAAATTGCCCACGGCGAGCAAGAGCTGATCAAACTGGAAGATGACTTGCAGCGCCTGCTCTTGCCCAAAGACCCGGACGATGCGCGCCCTGCCTATGTGGAAATCCGCGCCGGTACGGGCGGTGATGAATCGGCCCTGTTTGCGGGCGATGTGGCACGCATGTACACCCGCTACGCCGCCAATGTAGGCTGGAAAGTGGAGATCATGAGCGCCAACGAAAATGAAATTGGCGGCTACAAAGAAGTGGTGCTTCGCATTGAAGGCGAGAACGCTTATGGCGCGCTGCGCTTTGAATCGGGCGGCCACCGCGTACAGCGCGTGCCGACGACCGAAACCCAGGGCCGCATCCATACCAGCGCCTGCACCGTGGCCGTGATGCCTGAGCCCGATGAAACCGTGGCCATCACGCTCAACCCGGCCGACTTGCGCATTGACACCTTCCGCGCCAGTGGCGCTGGCGGCCAGCACATCAACAAAACCGATTCGGCCGTGCGCGTGGTGCACTTGCCCACGGGCATCGTCGCCGAGTGCCAGGACGGCCGCAGCCAGCACAGCAACAAGGCCAAGGCCCTGCAAGTGCTGCAAGCGCGTATCCAGGAAAAAGAACGCAAAGAGCGCGAGGCCAAAGAAGCGGCGCTGCGCAAGGGCTTGATCGGCTCGGGCGACCGTTCTGACCGTATTCGCACCTACAACTTCCCGCAGGGCCGCTTGACCGACCACCGCATCAACCTGACGCTGTACAAGCTGCTCAACATCATGGAAGGTGATCTGGGCGACGTGATTGAAGCCTTGAAGCAAGCCCGCGAAGCCGAACTGCTGGCAGAGCTGGAAGTCAACAGCTAAGGCCGCTTTGCCCAGCAGAGCGGGCAGGGCGGTGGTGCTGTCCTACGTGCAGGACGTGGGGCTGGCTTGCGAGCCAACGGTTTTTTGCTTGGCATGCTTGGGGAAGACCATCCAAGTGTTGATGTGACCCCGAGTGTCTGGGAAAGCTCTCTCTTCATTGCCCGCTATCCTTATTGCATGACCATTGAGTCCCTGCCCCCCGTTCCGGAAACGGAAACCACCGAGTCCGGCATCATTTTGCCGACTGAACCCGGCATTTTGCGTGTCGCTACCTACAACATTCACAAGGGCGTGCAAGGGCTGGGGCCTGCGCGCCGCCTGGAGATTCACAACCTGGGGCTGGCGGTCGAGCAACTCGATGCCGACATCGTCTGTTTGCAGGAAGTGCGCAAGATGAACCGCCGGGAAGCTGCCTACTTTTCCAATTGGCCGGAGGTGTCCCAAGCGGAGTTTCTGGCCCCCGAAGGCTACGAGGCGGTCTACCACACCAACGCCATCACGCGTGACGGCGAGCACGGCAATGCCCTGCTGTCGCGCTGGCCGGTGCGTGACATCAAGCACCTGGATGTGTCGGACCACCGCTTTGAGCAGCGCGGCCTGCTGCATGCCGAAATCATGTTCCAGGGCCGATCCCTGCATACGGTGGTGGTGCATCTGGGCCTGATTGCTGGTAGCCGTGTGCGCCAGATTCACCAATTGCACCAATTCATTGAACGCGAAGTACCACCCGGTGCGCCCGTGGTGGTGGCCGGAGACTTTAACGATTGGGGTAATCACATCAAACGCATGCTGGGCGGCTTTGGCATGTATGAATACGAGGGCGATGCCAGCACGCTGACCTACCCCTCGCGCCTGCCGCTGGCACAGCTCGATCACGTGTATGTACGGGGTCTGGAGCCGGTCAGTTTGATCGTGCCGCAAGGTCGGATCTGGTGGCGCATGTCGGACCATTTGCCTTTGATTGCGGAGTTCAAACTCTGAGGCGATTGTGAAATCCTTGGCCCCTGTCGGTGCGCTCATTCACTGTTACCATGCCGCCCATGTTTACAGATTTGCTTGCCGCATCCGACAAAACGCCCGCTGCTGACGCTCAGCAAGGCACCCCCGTATCCGTGAAGATTCGCGAGCGGGTGCAGGCGGCAGGGCGCAGTTTTCACGCCAACGAAAATATTGCCGACTTCATCGAGCCCGGGGAACTGGATTTGTTGCTTGACGAGGTGCAAGTCAAGATGCAGGGCGTGCTCGACAGCATGGTCATTGACACGGACAACGACCACAACAGCCAGGCCACAGCACGCCGCGTGGCCAAGATGTACCTCAAGGAAGTGTTTGCCGGGCGTTACCATCCGCAGCCTTCGATCACCGAGTTTCCCAACGGCAAGCACCTCAATGAGCTGATGATTGTCGGCCCCATTACCGTGCGCAGCGCTTGCAGCCACCACCTGTGCCCCGTCATGGGCAAGGTCTGGATTGGTGTGATGCCCAACAAGAACACGAACGTCATTGGCCTGTCCAAGTACGCGCGCCTGGTGGACTGGGTGCTGGGCCGTCCGCAGATTCAGGAAGAAGCCATCATTCAACTGGCAGACTTGATCATGGAAAAAACCCGTCCTGACGGGCTGGCCGTGGTGATGGAATGCTCACACTTTTGCATGTCCTGGCGCGGTGTACGCGAGAAAGACAGCAAGATGCTCAACTCCGTCATGCGCGGTGCGTTCCTCAAAGATCCCACTTTGCGCCGCGAATTTCTGGCCCTCATCCCTGGTCGACGCAGCGACTGAGGCAGTGGCTACGGCGCAGCCCGGTGCCCGCTTTCCATAATCCTGTTTGCACAAGTCGCCTGCATGCTGGATAGCGCCTGCGCCGCTGCCGACAATCCAAGGCTTTGCGCTGCTGCCGGAAAGCTTGACTGCCATGCCAACTCCTGATGCCTTGATCGCCTTTTTCGGTGTTGCCGTCTTGCTGGCACTGAGTCCCGGGCCGGACAATCTGTTTGTGCTGGTGCAGTCGGTACAACGCGGCTGGCGTGTGGGGATGTGCGTAGTGCTCGGGCTGTGTCTGGGCGTGCTGGTGCACACCGTGGCGGTGGCCTTGGGTCTGGCAGCCGTTTTTGCGGCCTCAGAGAACGCCTTCATCGCCCTGAAATGGAGTGGCGCAGCCTATCTGCTGTGGCTGGCATGGGGAGCGCTGCGTGCGCCCTCGCAAGTCAGTGCCGCGCCACAAGCGGGCTCTGTGCAGCCGCTGGCATGGCAAGACGCCCTGCGCATGGTGGCGCGTGGCACGGTGATGAATATCACCAACCCCAAGGTGCTGATTTTCTTTCTGGCGTTTTTGCCCCAGTTTGCAGACCCCGTGCGCGGCAGTGTGGCGCTGCAAATCGCCTGTTTTGGCGTGGTGTTCGGCCTAGCCACCTTGCTGGTGTTTGGCGCGATTGCCTGCTTTTCCGGCGCATTTGGCGCAGTGCTACAGCGTTCAGCCAGTGCGCAGTGGTGGCTCAACCGGCTGGCGGGTGTGGTGTTTCTGGGTCTGGCGCTGCGGCTGGCCACGGTGCAGCGCTAAGCATGCATTGAAAAATGATAGCTGCTTGCCTTTCAATATAAACGGGTTCAGATAGAAAACTATCTGAACCCGTTTTACATACAGGGCAGGGTGCTACCTTTTATGACCAGCTCAGCGACGATAAATCGTTCACAAAGATGGGCATGTCTTTCCACAGGCCACGCAGGTTTTTGTTGGAAATCGTCACCCATTGCGGCTGGTACAAGAAGCCGTGCACGGCATCGTGGGCCAGCAGGCGCTGCGCCTCGCCCAGCAGGCGCGCACGGTCCGTCGGTTTGGGGGCATTCTGGATTTTCTCGAACAAGTCCTGGAACGGCTTGGAGTTGTAATTCCAGTAGTACTCAGGTTTGGCAAAGTTGCCCAAGTCAAACGGCTCGACGTGGCTGATCATGGTCAGGTCGTACTGCTTGTTGCCGTAAGTGCCAGAGAGCCACTGTGCCCATTCCACGTTCTGCAGTTTGACCTCGATACCCACCTTGGCCAGCTGTGCGGCAATGATCTCACCGCCTTGGCGCGCATAAGGTGCGGGCGGCAGCGTCATGGTCAGCTTCAGGGGCAGCTTGACACCGGCTTCCACCAGCAAGGCTTTGGCTTTCTGCAGATCGTGCGGGTTGATGCCGGTGGTGTCCACATAGCCAAATGCGCCGGGCACGTAATGGCTGCCAATCGGTACGCCATAGCCTTCTGCGGCACCTTCAATGATGGCCTTGCGGTCAATGGCGGCAGCAATGGCTTTGCGCACGCGCACGTCATCGAGCGGTTTTTTGCCGTTGTTAATGGCCAGAATCGTTTTGGCGCGCGAGCCGCTGATGGTGACTTGAAAACGCGGGTTCTTTTCAAACTGCGGCACGCTGCGCGGCGTGGCCCGCGGGAAGGCATCCACGTCGCCGGCTAGCAACGCCGCCACTTGCGCGGCAGAGTCGGGAATAAAGCGGAAGGTGGCGCGCTTGATGCGGATCTTTTGCGCATCGCGAAACTCAGGCCACGCCACCAGCGTGATGGAGGCGCCTTTTTGCCATTGCCCCAGCTTGTACGGGCCGGTGCCCACCGGGTTGGTGGTGTTGGTGGCAGCGCTTTTGGGCTCCACGATGATGGATGTGCCCTGGCCCATGACGAACAGGAAGTCAGGGTCAATTTCTTCGGTCACCAGCTCTACGGTGAAGTCGTCCACCGCACGCACTTTCATGCTGGCAAATGTGCGCTTGTCTTTGTTGGTGCTTGTTTCGCCACCGGCGCGTTCAAACGAAAACTTCACCGCCTGGGCGTTGAACGGCTCACCGTTTTGAAACTTCACGCCCTTGCGCAAACGGAAGGTGTAGGTTTTCAAGTCTTGCGACACCTCCCAGCTTTCTGCCAGCAGAGGCGAGACGCTGCCATCCGGATTGATCTTGGTGAGGGTCTCAAAGACGTTGTACTGTGTGATTTCGGCAATCGAAGACGAGGCGCTGGCCGTGGGGTCCAGCACCGGAGGCTCCAGCGTGAGTGCCAGTGTCACTGAGTCTTTTTTCCCTGACTGCGCAAAGCTGTGCAGCGGCAACAGTGCTGTCAATCCCGTTAAAGCGCCAGATGCTAGCAAGCTGCGACGATGAATCATGGTGAGGTGTCTCCGGAATGTCTCAGTGGATCGATCAGATAAAGGCCGCCCGCACTGTGCCGTGCGGTGGAGCGATAGCCCGCTTTTTACACCAAGTTAGGGCTTGCTTTGGATCGCAATTGACGCAGTGCGCGCGCGCGGCCCGGAACGATCTGCGGTACGGCGTTCAGCAAGGTTTGCGTGTAGGGATGGCGGGCATGGGTAAATAGCTGTTTGGGCGAGCCTCGCTCCACAATGCGGCCCTGTTGCATGACCACGACTTCCTCGCACAAGTGGTTGACCACCGCCAAATCATGGCTGATGAGCAGGTACGTCATGCCAAAACGCTGTTGCAGATCCAGCAGCAAGTTGAGCACCTGGGCCTGTATGGAGACATCCAGCGCACTTACGGGTTCGTCGGCCACGATCAGCTTGGGCCGTGTAATCAGGGCGCGGGCAATGGCAATGCGCTGGCGCTGGCCGCCGGAGAATTCATGCGGGTACTTGTCCAGATCCTGGCTTTGCAGGCCCACCTGGTGCAGCGCTTCACCCGCCTGCTCGCGCTGCTCTGCACGGCTGGTACGACTCAAGGCCTGCAAGGGCTCCGCCACGATGCGGGCCACGGTCATCCGTGGATCGAGGGAGCCGTAAGGGTCTTGAAACACCATCTGGTAGTTGCGCCGCGCTGCGCGCAGTGCCTTGCCGGAGAGGGTCTGGATGTCTTGCCCATCCCACAGCACTTGTCCGGTGGAGGGCGTGTCCAGCGCCATGGCCAGGCGTGCGAGCGTGGATTTGCCAGAGCCAGATTCCCCCACAATGCCCACGTTGCGCCCGCTAAAGACGCTCAAATCCGCCTCTTGAAGCGCATGCACTTGCTGCGGCGCCTGCCACAACTGGCGGCGAGGCAGGCGATAGGTTTTGCCCAAGCCCCTGGTTTGCAGCAAGGGGGCGCGGAGATCATCGGGGGTCATTTCCAGGCCTCGGTATTGCCGGGGCGCATGGCCTCGGGGCGCAGGCAGCGCGCCTGGTGTACGCCCAGGCTGCTGTATTCGGCCTCCTGGGGCTGAAAGCTGGGAATGCCTACGCGCTGCGGCTGGTTGTCAAAGCAGCGCTCCTGCGTAAACGAGCAGCGACCGGCAAAAGTGCAGCCACGGGGCAAATCTTTGAGCGCCGGCACGGTGCCGGGAATGGTGAGCAGATCAAAAGGCTTGCCGCTGGGCTGGCGTGGCACATCCAGGCGCGGGCGCGCCGCCATCAGGCCACGTGTGTAAGGGTGGGCCATGTGGCGAAAGATGGCTGCGGTGGGGCCGCTTTCCACAATCTGGCCGCCATACATCACCAGCATGTCATCGACGTTCTGAGAGATCACGCCCAGATCGTGCGAGATGAGGATGAGCGCCATATTGCGTTCGGCCGCTACATCGTTGATCAAGTCCAATATTTGCTGCTGCACAGTGACATCGAGCGCCGTGGTGGGCTCATCGGCAATCAGCAAATCGGGCTCACAAGCAAGTGCCATCGCAATCGTAATGCGCTGGCGCTGACCGCCGGAGAACTGGTGCGGGTAGTCGTTCGCGCGCGCAGACGCATTGGCAATACCCACGCGCTCCAGCAAGCCTATAGCGGCCTGGAGGGCTGTTTTTTTGTCCAGACTCTTGTGCAGCAGCATGGGCTCTGCCACTTGGCGGCCAATGGTGTGGACTGGGTTGAGTGCGGTCATGGGCTCCTGAAACACCATGGCCATGCGGTTGCCGCGCATGCTTTGCCATTGGCGTTCTGTGTAGCCAATCAACTCTTGCCCTTCCCACAAAATACTGCCCGTGGCGCTGGTGTTTTCAGGCTGCAAGCCCATCAGTGTCTGCACCGTCAGCGATTTACCGCTGCCCGACTCCCCAATGATGCCCAGCGATCTGCCGCGTTCCAGTTTGAACGACAGATGCCGTAGCGCTTGCACAGCGCCTTGACTGCCGCGCACAAAGAGATTCAGACCGGTGACTTCAAGCAATGGCATAAGTTGGTAAGAATGACTTAACGCTGGCGACGCAGGCGCGGGTCCATCAGGTCGCGCAGGCCATCACCCAGCAAATTCAGGCCCAGCACCGACAGGGCAATCGCTACGCCGGGAAATACGGCCAGCAGCGGAGCTTGAAACATCAGCGTCTGCGCATCACTGAGCATGCGGCCCCAAGAGGGTTGGGGCGGCTGCGTGCCCAGGCCGAGGTAGGACAGCGCTGCCTCCGCCAAGATGGCCAGCGCAAACTGGATCGTGGCCTGCACCGTCAGCACACCCAGGATATTAGGCAATACGTGCTGCAGCGTAATGCTCACGCGGTTTTTTCCACAGGCACGCGCCGCCAAAATATATTCGCGCCCCCATATGGCGTTGGCTGAAGCACGCGTAATGCGCGCAAAGGTAGGGATATTGAAGATGCCAATGGCGATGATGGCATTGACCATGCTGGGGCCAAACACCGCGGTCATCATGATGGCCAGCAAGATCGCAGGGAATGCAAAGGTGAAGTCAGACAGCCGCATGATGACTTCTTCCACCCAGCCGCGCAGGGCAGCGGCCACTAGGCCCAGGGTGACGCCTGCGCACAGCCCAATGCCCACCGCCACCACCCCCACCGCAATCGAGTTGCGAGCGCCGACCATGATTTGAGAGAGCACATCGCGGCCATAGGCATCGGTGCCCATCCAGAACTGTGCACTGGGTTCAAGCAGCCGCGCATCCATGTTCATGGCAGAGGGGCTCCAAGGTGTCCAGAACAGAGAGAGCAGGGCGCAGCTGAGCAGTACCAGCGTCAGTAAGCTGCCAAGGACAAAACTAGGGTGACGCAAGCCGCGCTGCAGAAAAGAGCTTGACTGGCTCATAGGTCGCTGGCTTTCACGCGCGGGTCAATGGCGGCATACAGCACATCGACCAAAAAATTCACGAAGATCACCATGGTCGCCAGCAGCATCACGCAATTGCGCACCACGATCAGATCGCGGTTGGCAATTGACTGAAAAATCAAACGCCCCAGCCCGGGGAGGTAGAAGACATTTTCTACCACGATGGTGCCTGCCAGCAGATTGGCAAACTGCAGGCCCATGACGGTGATGACAGGAATCATGGCGTTGCGCAGCACATGGCCCCACAGCACGGCGCGCTGGCTCAGGCCTTTGGCGCGGGCCGTGCGTACAAAGTCTTCACGCATCACCTCCAGCACGGCAGAGCGGGTGATACGGGCCAGAATGGCCGCTTGCACGACTGCCAAAGCAACCGCAGGCAGTAGCAGTGCTTGCAGGGCGGGCCAAAAACCGCCGCCCATTTCGGTGCTCCAGCCGGGAAAACCGCCCGCCGAGAACCACTGCAGCTTCACCGAAAACAGCAGGATCAACAAAATGGCAAACCAGAAATTCGGAATGGCAATGCCCAATTGGGCCAGTCCCATGATGCCCACATCGCCCAGCTTGTTGTGGCGCGAAGCGGCATAGACCCCTACCAGCAAGGCCAGCACGGTGGTCAAGGCCATGGCCATGATGGCCAAGGGCAGCGTCAGGCTCAGGCGTTCTGCCACCAGCTCCCAGACCGGGGAACCATAGGCATAACTATTGCCCATATTGCCGCTGAACAAGCCCTGCACCCAATCTGCATAGCGCTGCAGCGCTGGCTGGTTCAAACCCAATTGTTCTGCCATGGCCGCAACCGCTTCAGGATCGGCATCGGCACCCATGAGAACTTGGGCCGCATTGCCCGGCAAAATTTCGAGCACGGCAAACACCACCACGGATGCGCCGAGCAAGGTCACCCACAGTGAGAAAAGGCGTTTGGCGAGAAAAGCACTCATGAAAGCAAGGCCGGGCGGAAAGAGGGCTCCGAGCATAGCGTCAAATCTCATAGCGCAAAGCATGGATGTGCCCGCAATGCATACTGGCTTATCGGCGGCCAGCCCATAATTGCCAGATGTTCCGTGTGTTAACTACCCCAGCGTGGGCTGAACTTTCAGCCCCGCGCCAGTGCCAAGGAGGCGTGCTGTGGCACTGATGATTACCGAAGAATGCATCAATTGTGATGTGTGTGAACCTGAGTGCCCGAACGACGCTATCTATATGGGGGAGCACATCTACGAGATCGACCCCCTCAAATGCACCGAGTGCGTAGGGCATTTTGATGAGCCGCAGTGCATGCAGGTCTGCCCGGTTTCCTGCATTCCCGTGCACCCGGATTTCGTCGAAAGCCCCGCCACTTTGCTGCAAAAGTTCGAGCAGCTACAAGCGCAAGCTCAAAAAATTTAAGCTGAAAATATAAGTGAAATAGGCGTCTAGCCCTTATGTATAAAGGGCGAGTAGCTATCGTTTATTCTTTTAGCGTGCTTGCAGTGCCAGCTTCCTCCGGCACAGGCTGGCGCGGTGGCTTGGGGCGCGGCGGCTTGTTGGTATTGATCTGAGCCGTAGCCTTTTCCATCTCCCCCGCAACAAGCAAGGGCCAGGCTTTGAGGCTGCGGTCGATCTGTTCCTGAATGGCATTCCACTGGTCTTGGGGCGGCTTTTTGAGCACCCAGCCTGAGACATCGCCTTTTTGTCCAGGATGCCCAATGCCCACGCGCAAACGCCAGTAGTCCGGGCTCCCTAGCTGGCTGTGAATGTCACGCAGGCCATTGTGGCCGCCGTGGCTGCCGCCTTTTTTCAGCTTGATCTGACCGGGTTCAAAGTCCAGTTCGTCGTGGATCACGAGGACTTCTTCAGGCTTGATCTTGAAAAAACGTGCCAAGGCGCCGACGGACTTACCCGACAGGTTCATGAACGTTTGCGGCTGCAGCAGCCACACCGCTTGCCCCTGCACATTAGCGCGAGCGACCAAACCCCAGTAACTGCGCTCAGGCTGAAGCTGTACTTTAAGTTCTCGGGCCAAGCCATCCACCCACCAAAAACCAGCGTTATGGCGGGTATCTTCGTATTCCGGGCCGGGATTGCCCAAGCCCACAAACAGTTTGATCATGTGAAGATTATCCAGTCAGGCACCCATGCGTTGCGTAGTCCAGCAAAACAAATGGCCCACTGAGGTGGGCCATTTGTTTTGCTCACAGCCCCAAAGGGCTGTAGCGGCAGGAAGAGAAAAATTACTTCTTCTTCTTCTTGTCTGTAGCAGCAGCAGCCACGGGTGCAGCCACGGCAGCTTCAGGCAACTTGATCGCAACCAGAACGGGGTTCTTGTTTGCGCCACGGGCAATGATCTTCACGCCAGTAGGAGCCTTCACAGTCTGCAGACCGGGGACGACCTTGGAAGTCAGCTTGGACAGGTCTACCGAGATGAATTCAGGCGTCTTGGCAGGAGTAGCCAGCACGGACACTTCTGTGATCAGAGGAGTCACTGTACCGTTTTCAGTTGCAACAGCAGGCGACTGTTCAACGTTTTCGTAACGCAGAGCCACCTTGGATTCAACCTTGGTGTTCTCGTCCACGCGCTGGAAATCAACGTGCAGAATTTGAGGACGGAAGGGGTGGTATTGCACGTCGCGCAGCACAACCTTGGTGGCTGTTCCGTCGATGTCCAGATCCAAGATCGAAGTGTGGAATTCTTCCTTCTTCATTGCATGGAACAGACCGTTGTGCTCGATTTCGATCTTTTGTACGTCTTGGCCAGCGCCAAAAACGATACCAGGCGCCTTGCCGGAAATACGCAGGCGGCGGCTCGCACCCGTACCTTGCAGATTACGTGCTGTTGCAGTGATTTGCATAACTAACTCCAATATGAGCGGACCGCGACCAGTCCCGCTCGGTTTAAAACCCAAAGCCAAAGCCTTGGATGAAGCTCCGGAAAACACAAGCCTCCCGAAGGAGGCTAGGCATTTCCCGAAGGAAAAAATTTAGTCCTGGAACAGACTGCTCACCGAGTCACCGGTGGAGATACGCTGCATGGTCTCTGCGAACAGAGGGGCCGCAGACAACTGGCGAATCTTGCCACACGCCTGGGCAGCAGGGCTCAAAGGAATGGTGTTGGTCACCACCACTTCGTCCAGTGCGTCGCCTTCAGAAATGCGTTGGATCGCAGGGCCGGAGAAGATAGGGTGTGTGCAATAGGCATACACCTTCTTGGCACCACGTTGCTTGAGCACTTCGGCAGCTTTGACCAGAGTGCCAGCAGTGTCAATCATGTCGTCCATGATCACGCAGTTACGGCCATCAATGTCGCCAATCACGTGCATCACTTCTGACACATTCGCCTTCGGACGACGCTTGTCGATGATGGCCAAATCGCAACCCAGTTGCTTGGCCAGTGCGCGTGCGCGCACCACACCACCTACGTCAGGAGATACGACGATCAGATCGTCGTATTTCTTCTCGTTCAAATCCTTCAGCAGAATGGGCGAGGCGTAGATGTTGTCGACGGGAATGTCAAAGAAGCCTTGGATTTGGTCGGCGTGCAGATCCATGGTCAAAACGCGGTTGACACCCGCGGCTTGCAACATATTGGCAACTACTTTGGCGGTGATGGCCACACGGGTCGAACGCACGCGGCGGTCTTGGCGGGCATAACCAAAATAGGGGATCACGGCGCAGATGCTTTGTGCAGAGGCGCGCTTTAACGCGTCCACCATTACCAACAACTCCATCAGGTTGTCGTTGGTAGGAGCGCAAGTAGGTTGCACCACAAAAACATCGCGCGTACGCACGTTTTGTTTGATTTCTACAGTGACTTCACCATCAGAAAAACGGCCAACATCGGCAGCGCCCAAGGACGCACCGAGGTGTTTGGCGATTTCTTCGGCCATGCTGCGATTAGCATTGCCAGTAAAAACCACGAATTCGGAATTATTGGATTGCATGAGCTTCCCAAGGGTTGGGTTTGCTTAAACGCATAAAGATGTTTGGCAGGGGAGGAAGGACTCGAACCCTCGCATGCCGGAATCAAAATCCGGTGC
>JADKLW010000080.1_pt1 | contig 59297 bp, 53 predicted proteins | sample 8641881 | NCBI WGS metagenome assembly JADKLW01 (sample SAMN16272185, study PRJNA661076) | feces metagenome | isolation source: fecal sample from diarrhoea affected cattle B | host: Bos taurus | place: South Africa: Lokaleng Village, Mahikeng | collected 2019-09
GCAATCAGCTTGCCGACCGTTTCGGGGGTAGCCGCAACGCGGTTCTCTCCCTCGATACGCTCGCGGACGATCGCAATTTTCATGAAAGTCTCCTGCCCGCCTGCCCGACGGACAGGCTCGATACGAATGCCTGTAGGCGCTGGATGATCAGGGATTGATCAGGAAATAGAGGATGATCATGGAGACTGCCCCCACGCCGATGGCCCATTTCACCGCCGTTATGAAGCCATTGTAGGTCGCCTCGTGCTGGACGTAGTCCATCGGCGACTCAAGCTGTGGCTCGGAATGATGTTCGGGGCGGATCTTGGCCATGTCGTCCTCTTCAGTCCACTCGTCAAAAGTCTGTCGGTCGAAAGTCGCGCCTCAGGGCGAGGTGGCTTCCAGCTCGTCGATCAGTCCCTCGATCATGGAAAGACCGAGCGACCAGAATTGAGGATCTTTCGCGTCCAGCCCGAACGGCTTGAGCAGTTCGGAGTGATGCTTGCTTCCCCCGGCCTTGAGCAGCTCGAAATAACGCTCTGCAAAGCCCTCACTGGCCTTCTCATACTGTGCGTAGAGCGAGTTCACAAGGCAGTCACCGAAGGCATAGGCATAGACGTAAAAGGGCGAATGGATGAAGTGCGGGATATAGGCCCAGAAGATGTCGTAGCCTTCATTGGCGATGATCGCATCGCCGAGCGATTCCCGCTGCACATCCAGCCAGATCTGATTGATCTCTTCGGTCTTGAGTTCACCCTGCCGCCGCGCCGTGTGGACGCGCCGCTCGAAGGTATAGAAGGCAATCTGCCGAACCACCGTGTTGAGCATGTCCTCGACCTTGCCCGAGAGGAGGGCGAAGCGCTGCTTCGGGTCCGTCGTGTGGTTGAGCAGGTGCCGGAACGTCAGCATTTCACCGAACACCGACGCTGTCTCGGCCAGCGTCAGTGGTGTATTCGCAAGGATGGGCCCTTGCGCCGCCGCCAGCCGCTGATGCACCCCATGCCCCAGTTCATGGGCCAGCGTCATGATATCGCGCGAACGGCCGAGATAGTTGAGCATCAGGTAGGGATGGGCGCTCGGCACGGTCGGATGCGCAAAGGCGCCCGAGAGCTTGCCGTCGCCGGTTGGCGCGTCGATCCAGCCGCTGTCGAAAAATGGCGCGGCCACCTCCGCCAGTTGCGGCGAGAATTTGCCATAGGCCTCCATCACGGTGGATTTTGCACTCTCCCAATCCCAGATCCGCTCGTCGCTGGTGGGGAGCGGCGCGTTGCGGTCCCAGGCGTTGAGCTTGTCCTTGCCGAACCACTTCGCCTTCATCTTGTAGTAGCGGTGGCTGAGCCGCGGATAGGCCTCCTGCACCGCCTCCTGCAGTGCGTCGACCACCTCGCGCTCGACCGAATTGGCCATGTGGCGGCTGTCTGCGATGTCTTCATAGCCGCGCCAGCGGTCCGAGATTTCCTTGTCCTTGGCCAGCACATTGGTGATGTGGGTGAAGAGGCGGCTATTGTCCTTGAGCGTTTTGCCCAACGCCTTGAAGGCAGCCTCGCGCTTCTTCTCGTCCTTCTCGCTCAGCAGGTGGAGCGTCGACTCCATGTTGAGCATCTCGCCATCCACCTCGAATTGAAGGCTCGAAAGCGTCTCGTCAAACAGCCGGTTCCAGGCCGAATAGGCCGTTACCGACTTGTCGTGAAACAGCTCCTCGAGCTTGTCGTCGAGTTGATAGGGCTTGGCCTTGCGCAGTTCGGCAAACCAGGTGCGGTAGCGCGCCAATTCGCTATCCGCCTCGAAGGCGGCTTCCAGATCGGCATCCTCGATGCGGTTGAGCTCCAGTTCGAAGAACAGGATCCTGGTCGAGAGGTTGGTCAGCGCCTCATTGGTATCGCCCATGAACTTGGCGCGATCCGGGTCGGTCGACTTCTGCGCATATTGCAGGAAGGCAAACGAGCCGATCCTGCCGCTGAGATCACCCAGCTTTTCGCTGTCCTTGATCGCGTCGATCAGCTTGCCGGCCTTGGTCAGCTCGCTCAGCTTGCCCTTGTAGGTCGCCTCGAAGCGCGCTGCGTCCGCTTTGGCCTTTTCAAGGTCCGCCTTGAATTCTGCGCTGTCACCGCCCGGATAGAGATCGGCGAGGTCCCAGACCGGCAGGTTGCCGAACTGGTTGTGGCCCTTGGGTGCGGCGGCGGTCATGGCTGTTCTCCGGCTGGTCCGATTTGGCGCGGACCTTAGCCAGCAGGGCCCGGCCTGTGAAGGGCGAGCTCTTAAATCATGCTATGCTCTACTGGGTCGGCATTTCAGCAACCGGGGTCTGGTTGGATGCCGGGGAGACCGATCCCGTCCCCATCTTGCCGTTGCCCATCATCACGAGACCGCCCACGACCAGCGCGCCGAGTATCCAGAGCGTACCGGCAAGCAGTGCAAAGCCCTCGATGAAGTCCAGACCCGAATAGCGGCGATGTTCCATGACAGTGCTCCTTTCTCCAGCAACACCCACCGGCATGCTTGGGTTGCCTTCATCAAATCAGCGCATTGAAATCGCCATGATTAATCCACTCTTAAGCCCCTCCGCCCATCCTCCTCCCAAAACGGCACACGATTCGATGCCGCATCAAGAAGACTGGAGTTTGGATGACGCGTATCCTGGTAGTCGATGATGATCCGGTTCAGTTGCGCCTTACCGCCGAAGTGGCGAACCGCGCCGGCTTCAAGCCGCTGACCGCCACCGGCGGTGAGCAGGCGCTCGCCATCCTGCGCGACGATCGCAATATCGGCGCCATGATCCTCGACCTCGTGATGCCTGATCTCGACGGCATGGGCGTCATGGATGCCATGCGCCGCGAGGGTCTCACCACTCCCGTCATCATCCAGACCGCCAACGCCTCGCTGGAAACCGTGATTTCGGCCATGCGGAACGGTGCCGCCGACTATTTCGTCAAGCCCGTGGCGCCCGAGCGCCTCGTCATCTCGCTGCGCAATGCGATCAAGCTCGATGCCCTCGAGGCCGCCATCCGCTCGGAACGCGCCCGCCGCAGCGGTACCTTCAGCAGTGCCGACATGATCGCCAAGGCGCCGGTCATGGCGCGTGTCCTGACACTCTGCGGCAAGGCTGCAAGATCCAACATTCCCGTGCTGGTCGAAGGCGAGACCGGTGTCGGCAAGGAACTCATTGCCCGCATCATCCAAGGCAGTGGCGAGCGGGCCGGCAAGCCCTTCGTCACCGTCAACTGCGGCGCAATCCCGCCTAACCTCGTCGAGTCGGTGCTGTTCGGTCACAAGAAGGGGGCCTTCACCGGCGCCGTGGCCGACCAGCAGGGCAAGTTTGCCGACGCCCATGGCGGCACGCTGTTCCTCGACGAGGTGGGCGAGCTGCCGCTCGACACCCAGGTCAAGCTGCTGCGCGTGCTGCAGGAGGGCGAGATCGAACCCATCGGCGCCAGCCGCCCGGAACGGGTCAATGTCCGCGTCATTTCCGCAACCAACCGGCGCCTGCTGAACCTCGCCAAATCCGGCGAATTCCGCGAGGATCTCTACTATCGCCTCAACGTCTTCCCGATCTATGTGCCGCCTTTGCGGGAGCGCATGGATGATGTGCCGGCGCTGGTCGCCATGTTCATCGCGCGCTTTTCGGCGGAGGCCGGCAAGCGCGTACTCGGCATCTCCCCGGCCGCGCTCGATCTGCTGATGGCCTATGACTGGCCGGGCAATATCCGCCAGCTCGAAAACGCCGTCTATCGCGCCATCGTGCTGACCGACGGGGCCTTCCTTGAAACGGTGGATTTCCCGCAGATCTTCGCGCAGTCCGCTGGCAAGGAACAGGCCATCCGCGCCATCGAGGCGGCCCCGATTCCTGCAGAACCGACCCATATCGACCTGGCCTCCGCCCGCCAGCGGGCCGCCTTTGACGCTCCGCCTCCCCCGCCCGACCGCTTCCTTGCGCCAACCGGTGAAATCGCGGCGCTGTCCGAGATCGAGCGCGCCGCCATCGTCTTCGCGATCGAGCATCACGGCGGCCGCATGTCGCGCGTGGCGCGAGCGCTGAAAATCGGTCGCTCGACGCTTTATCGCAAGCTGCACGAATACGGCCTTGCCGAAGAACTGATCAACGACGCGGCTTAGTTCGGCTTCGTGACGAATCGGCTACTGTCCCTTGGGGCAGGGAGCCAGCAATGACAGCGTTGATCGAGGCCCGGGGCGTATCCAAGCGTTTCCGGCAACACCGTCGGTTTCCCGGTTTCCTGGGCGCCTTCAAGACATTGGTGACCACCGAATATACGGAAGTGGCGGCGGTTTCCGATGTCAGCTTCGACATCGCCGCGGGCGAGGCTGTGGGCTATCTCGGCCCCAATGGCGCCGGCAAGTCCACCATGATCAAGATGATGACGGGAATTCTGGTTCCCAGCGCCGGCGTGCTTTCGGTGCTGGGGCGAACGCCGCATCTCGAACGCATGGCCAACGCCCGCCAGATCGGGGTGGTCTTCGGACAGCGCAGCCAGCTCTGGTGGGATCTGCCGGTGATCGACAGCTTTACCCTGCACCGGCGCATCTATGACATCCCCGAGGCGCGTTACGCCGACAATCTAAAGCGCTTCAGTGAGTTGCTCGACCTGACGCCGTTTTTTGACCGCGCGGTACGCCAGCTCAGCCTGGGCCAGCGCATGCGCGCCGAAATTGTCATGTCGCTGCTGCACGACCCGAAAATCCTGTTTCTGGACGAACCCACCATTGGCCTCGACGTCGTCGCCAAGGACGCGGTGCGGCGCTTCCTCGCCGAAATCAACCGTGAGCGCGGCGTCACCATCATCCTCACCACGCATGACCTGCAGGACATCGAAACCATCTGTCCGCGCCTCATCATGGTGGATCACAGCAAGCTGATCTTTGATGGTGAACTGGGCCGACTGCGGGGTGCACTGGGCTCTGCCCGCCGCCTGACGCTCGAATTCGCCACCGATCCGGGTCCTCTGCCTCTTGCCTCGGCCACGCTGATCACTGACGAGGGCCTGCGCAAGCACTACCTGCTCGAGCGCGAGGATGTGTCGCTCGTGGCCATTCTGGCGGAGGTCGGCAGCCGCGATCTAAAGGATGTCGCGCTGCACGAGCCTGATATCGAGGAGGTAATCCGCACCTTTTATCAGCGCCGCAATGCCGGTGCGGTGCCTTCATGAGCGCCTATCTCGCCTTTGCGCGCAGCGGTTTCCTCAGCAGCCTCGCCTATCGCAACGAGGTCTGGGCCAACATCTTCGGCAAGCTGGTGCAGGTGCTGGCCCGCGTCGCCATCTGGCTGGCCGCCTATGGTGCGATCACCACCATGGATGGGGTCAGCATCGAGGAGATGATCACCTATGCCCTGCTGGGGGGCGTCGTGCTTGGCGCGACTCGCTATGATCGCATCGTCCGTCAGGTCGGTACTGCGCTCAAGACCGGCGATGTCGCCGTCTGGCTGCTCAAGCCGGTGCATTATCCGCTTTATCTGCTGGCCCTTGAGGCGGGCATGACGGCCTATACATTCCTGCTGGCCGTAGTGCCGACCATTGTCATCGTCGCCCTGCTCTATGGCATGCTGCCGCCGGCTAGCCTGTTTCACGGCGTGATGTTCATCCCCTTCTGTGGGCTGAGCTTCATCATCCATTTCCTGACTGCCGCGCTGTTCGGCCTGCTGGCCTTCTGGCTGATGACCGTTTTCTCGCTGGAATGGCTCCTGCAGAGCATGGTCACTCTGCTCTCGGGCCTGCTGGTGCCCTTCTGGTTCTTTCCCGAACCCTTCGGGACCATAGCCAGCCATCTGCCACTGGCCTGGCTGGTCTACTATCCGTCCAGCGTCTGGCTGGGCCGGCTCGATCCCGGCATGACGCTGGCCTATTTCGGACTCGGCATCTTATGGGCCACCCTCCTGGCCCTGGCACTGGCAACGCTCTGGCGCCGCGCCTCCTCCCGCATCACCGTGCAGGGAGGCTGACATGCTGCATCAACTCTCATTGCTGCCGCTGCTGGTCAGGATGTTTGTCAAGTCGCAGATGGAGTATCGCGGCGCCTTCTGGCTCGACCGGCTCGCCCAGATCGTCTCTTATGGCACGGTCATGCTGACCATCTGGCTGATCATCCAGAAATTCGAACTGCTCGGCGGCTGGAACTGGCCGGAACTGGCGCTGCTGTTCTCGTTCCAGCTTCTCGCCTATTCCATCGGCGCCTCGCTGAGCTTCACCCAGTTGCGCGATCTCGAGGAACTCGTGCGCCTGGGCACGCTCGATGCGTTGCTGACCAAGCCCATCTATCTTTGGGCCTACCTCGTCTTCTCCGGCCTCAATGTCGGCTATGCCGGCCATATCATGCTCGCCGTTCCCGTCCTCGCCTGGGCGCTGGCTTTCGCAGGCATCGACTGGTCGCCCGGCGCTGCCCTCTATCTGGTCGCCAGCCTGCTGAGCGCCACCCTCGTGACCGGCGCCATTCTTACCATGATCGGCGCCACGGCGCTGATCTGGGTCCGCTCCAGTCATCTGTTCTCCATTTTCTTCGGATTTTGGGAGCTCACGCGCTATCCGCTCAACATCTTTCCCCTCGGCATTCAGGTGGTCATGCTGACCGTCGTGCCGCTCGCCTATATCAGCGCCGTGCCGGTCGCGGTGCTGCTCGACAAGCCGGTGCCGCTGCTGGGTGATATGGGCGGCCCGTTGGCCCTGCTGGCCGGTCCGATCCTGGTTGTGCTTGCCATTCTCCACTGGCGCTATGCCCTGGGTCGCTACCAGGGCGCGGGCGGCTGAGGCAGCCTTGCCACAACAGCACCTGCGATCCTGCTGCCCCGCTCCGAGCCTTCCCCGATCCGCCATGAGTGGTCACTCGTCTTGCTGTGCGTCGGAGCGTGACGATATTTCCCGAGCCGAGACAAAATACAGGGTTGCGTAAACAACCCGTCCAGATGAAAACGAGAACTGGCCCTCTGCCCTGAGCGTGCTTCGCAATCCAATATCGGAAGGTCCCCGCCGCGACGATGACGCCATCTATCCTGCTCACCCTGATTTTGCTCCTGCCGTTCGTGGCGAGCCTCGTGGCCGCCGTTCTTCCCTCGACGGCGCGCAACAGCGAAGCCTGGTTGGCCGGAACAGTGGCAGTGGTGGGACTGGTGGCCATGATCTGGCTGTTTCCGCACGTCGCCAACGGCGCCATCATCCGTCAGGAAATCAACTGGATACCGTCGCTCGGCCTCAACCTGGTCCTGCGCCTTGACGGATTTTCCTGGTTGTTCGGCATGCTGATCACCGGGGTGGGATTCATGGTGGTGCTCTATGCGCGCTACTACATGTCCCCCAAGGATCCGGTGCCGCGCTTCTTCGCCTTTTTCCTCGCTTTCATGGGCTCGATGCTGGGTCTGGTCCTGTCCGGCAACATCATCCAGCTGGTGATCTTCTGGGAACTGACTTCGATCACCTCCTTCCTCCTGATCGGCTACTGGTTCCATCTCGCTCAGGCACGCGATGGTGCGCGCATGGCCCTGACGGTCACGGGTCTTGGCGGGCTTTGCCTGCTGATCGGCATGCTGATCATCGGCCATATCGTCGGCAGCTATGACCTCGACGTGGTCCTCGCCTCCGGCGACACGATCCGCGAGCATGCGCTCTATCTGCCGGCGCTGCTGCTGGTGCTGCTCGGCGCCCTCACCAAGAGCGCCCAGTTCCCCTTCCATTTCTGGCTGCCCCACGCCATGGCGGCGCCTACCCCGGTCTCGGCCTATCTCCATTCCGCCACCATGGTGAAGGCAGGCGTTTTCCTGCTGGTCCGCCTGTGGCCGGTCATGGCTGGCACCGACGAATGGTTCTGGATCGTCACCTCCGCCGGCATGGCCACCCTGATCTTCGGCGCCTATGCGGCCATCTTCCAGACCGACCTCAAGGGCCTGCTGGCCTATTCGACCATCAGCCATCTCGGCCTGATCACCACGCTTCTGGGCATGTCGACGCCGCTGGCGACCGTTGCCGCGATCTTCCACATCGCCAACCACGCCACCTTCAAGGCCTCGCTCTTCATGGCCGCGGGCATCATCGACCATGAAACCGGCACCCGCGACATCCGCAAGCTGAGCGGCCTGTTCCGCTTCATACCATTCACCGCAACGCTCGCCATGGTGGCTAGCGCCGCCATGGCCGGCGTACCCCTGCTCAACGGCTTTCTCTCCAAGGAAATGTTCTTTGCCGAGACGGCCGCGCGCGATGCCAATCCCTTCGTCAATGTCGCCCTGCCACTCGGCGCCACCTTGGGCAGCATGTTTGCCGTGGTCTATTCGCTACGCTTCGTGCATGGCGTCTTCTTTGGCCCGCCACCGCAGGGGCTGGACAGGGTACCACACGAGCCGCCCGCCTTGATGCGCCGGCCCATCGAAATCCTGGTCCTGCTCTGCCTGATCGTCGGCGTCATTCCCGGCATCACCATCGGCCCCTATCTGGCCGCGGCGGTGGTCTCGGTAACCGGGCCGGAAACGCCCTATTACAGCCTGTCGGTCTGGCACGGCCTCAATTTTGCCCTGGCCATGAGCGCCGTGGCACTGGTGGGTGGCGGGCTGCTTTACTGGGCGCTGCATGGCTACCTGGCCAAGGGCATCGACGGCGCGCCGGTCATCCGCAGGCTCAAGGGCCAGCGCATTTTCGAGCGCATCATGCTGAACGTGACGCAGAAGTGGGCGCGGCGCCTCGAGAGCATACTCGGCACGCGTCGGCTGCAACCGCAGCTCTTCATGCTGTTCCTGTTGGCGGTCGGACTGCCGGGTGCTGTTCTGATCGGCCGGCTTGGCCGGATCGATACGCCCGTTACCGGCTTTGACCCCGCCTTTGCCTTGCTGTGGGTCATCGGTATCGTCTGTGCCGTGGCTGCCGCACAGCAGGCCAAGTTCCACCGCCTGGTGTCGCTCGTCCTGCTCGGTGGCACCGGCATGATTACCTGCACCACCTTTGTCTGGTTCTCGGCGCCGGATCTGGCGATCACGCAACTGCTGGTCGAAATCGTCACCACAGTGCTGATCCTGCTGGGCCTGCGCTGGCTGCCCAAGCGCGTCGAGGACCTGGGCGACGACACCCTCGTCCAGCGTGCGCGCCTGCGGCGCTACCGCGATCTGGTACTTGCCGGCGCCTGCGGGATTGGCCTGGCCCTGGTTTCCTACGCGGTGATGACGCGCGGCATTCCGCCCGGCATCTCTGAATTCTTTCTTGAAAATGCCTATAGCCTTGGCGGCGGCACCAATGTCGTCAACGTCATGCTGGTCGATTTCCGCGCCTTCGATACACTGGGCGAGATCACGGTGCTTGGCATCGTCGCCCTGACCGTCTTTGCCGTGCTGCGCCGTTTCCGCCCAGCCAGCGACTCGGTCGACAAGCCCGAGCAGCAGCAGATCCAGAACGCCTTCGACGTCGAAGCTCCGGAACGCAAACCCGGCGACACGGTCAACGAGTACCTGCTGATCCCCGCCGTTATCATGCGCTGGATGTTCCCGGTGATCATCGTGCTGTCGGCGCATCTGTTCCTGCGCGGCCACGACCAGCCGGGCGGTGGCTTCGCCGCCGGCATCGTCATGTCGATCGGCTTCATCCTGCAATACATGGCTGGCGGCACCCGCTGGGTGGAAGAGCGCTTGCGCATACTGCCGGTTCGCTGGATCGGCTCCGGCCTGTTGCTGGCCCTGCTTGTGGGGGTTGCTTCCCAGCTGTTGGGCTACCCCTTCATGACCACGGCCTTCCAGTATGCCGACATTCCGTTCATCGGCCGCGTGCCCATGGCCAGTGCGCTGGTCTTTGATCTGGGCGTGTTCGGCCTTGTCGTTGGCGCGACCGTGCTGATCCTGATCGCCTTGGCGCACCAATCGGTGCGTGCACCCAGGCCGGCGCGAAACCCGGCACCGGTCAAGGTGCCCGAAGTCTCCCCCGATGCTGTCGTGGAGAGCCACTGATGGAACTCGTCCTCGCGCTCGGCATCGGAGTCCTGTGCAGCTGCGGCGTCTACCTGATGCTGCGGCCGCGTACTTTCCAGGTCATCATCGGCCTCTCGCTACTGTCCTATGCCGTCAACCTCTTCATCTTTGCCATGGGTCGACTGGCCATGAACGGCGCACCCGTAACGGGCCGGTCCGACATCGATCCCGGCCAGTTCACCGATCCCGTGCCGCAGGCGCTCGTACTGACGGCCATCGTCATCGGCTTCGCCATGACGGCCCTGTTCCTTGTCGTGCTGCTGGCTGCGCGCGGGCTGACGGGCACCGACCACGTTGACGGCAGGGAGCAGCGCTGAACATGACCAGTCTGCTTGACCACCTGATCATCCTGCCCATCCTGCTGCCGCTGGCGACGGGAGCATTGCTGCTGATGTTCGACGACCGCCAGCGCGTCGCCAAGGCCGTCATCAACTTCACCGCCACGCTTCTGCTCGTCGTCATCGGCGTGCTGCTCGTCTCGCGGGCCGCCGAACAGGGCGTCGATGCGGCCGCGGTCGCAAGCTATCCGCTGGGCAATTGGCCTGTTCCCTTCGGCATCGTCCTTGTCGCCGACCGCCTGTCTGCCATGATGGTGCTGTTGACGGCCATTCTGGGCGTTTGCGCACTCGTCTATTCCCTGGCGCGCTGGCATGCGGCCGGCCCGAGCTTTCACAGCCTGTTCCAGTTCCTGTTGATGGGCCTGGCTGGCGCCTTCCTCACCGGCGACATCTTCAACCTCTTCGTGTTCTTCGAGGTCATGCTCGCGGCATCCTACGGGCTGGCGCTGCACGGGGTTGGTGTCGCACGCGTCAAGGCGGGGCTGCACTATATCGCAGTCAATCTGGCCGCCTCCTTCCTCTTTCTCATCGGCGCAGCCCTGATCTATGGCGTCACGGGCACGCTCAACATGGCTGACCTTGCTGCCAAGGTGGCGACCGTCCCCGAGCTTGATCGCGGCCTGCTCGAAGCGGGAGCCGCCATACTGGGCGTTGCGTTCCTGCTCAAGGCCGGCATGTGGCCGCTCGGCTTCTGGCTGCCGACCACCTACGCCGCCGCCAGCGCGCCCGTGGCAGCACTGTTTGCCATCATGACCAAGGTCGGCGTCTACGCCGTGCTGCGGGTTTCCACTCTGGCCTTTGGCGTCGAGGCCGGCGCATCGGCGGGCTTCGGCCAGACCTTGCTGCTGGTGGGTGGCCTCGCCACCATCGCCTTCAGCGCCGTTGGCGTTCTGGCCTCCCAGACCACCGCGCGCCTTGCCGGCTATTGTGTTCTCGTCTCATCGGGAACAGTGCTGGCCGCACTGGGCATCGGCAATGCCCAGGTGACCGGCGGGGCGCTCTATTATCTCGTCGTCTCCACCCTGGCGATCAGCGCCTTCTTCCTGCTCGTCGAACTGCTGGATCGGGTGCGAGTGGAAGGTGCCCACGTTCTGGCCGTCACGCTCGAGGCCTATGGCGACGACGACGAGGAGACCGAGCAGGATGAGGTCGGCCTCACCATTCCCGGCGCCCTTGCCGTGCTTGGCGTGAGCTTCTGCATCTGCGTCCTGCTGCTCGCGGGCTTCCCGCCCCTGGCCGGATTCCTCGGCAAGTTCGCCATCATCTCCGCGCTCTTCAATCCTGAAGGCCTGACCAACCCAGCTCCGATCACGGCGTCGAGCTGGTGGCTTGCCGGGTTGATCATCTTCTCGGGCTTTGCCGCTCTCGTCGCCTTGATGCGGACGGGCATCAACACGTTCTGGGTGACCATGTCCGAGAGCCCTGCCCCGGTCCGCGTGCTCGAAATCGCGCCGGTCCTGCTGCTGCTGGGCCTGACCGTCGCCATGACGATCCAGGCCGAGCCGGCCATGGCCTACATGGATGCCCTGGCCGAGGCGCTCTACGCGCCGGCGCAGCATGTCGGCGACATCTTGGCGACACCGCTGGTGGTTGAGGTCGAAGGAGCCGTCCCATGATACGACGCATCCTGCCCTTCCCCCTGGTCACCCTGGCGCTCATTCTGCTCTGGCTGCTCCTGCAGCAGTCCTGGGGCCTCGGCCAGATATTGCTCGGCACCGCCATTGCCATATTCGCAGGCCGCGCCTTTGCGGCACTTGATCCCGAACGCCCCCGGGTTCGCCGTATCGGCAGCATTGTCCGACTGGTTGCGCTGGTGACGGCAGACATCCTGCGCTCCAATATCGCGGTCACCCGCATCGTCCTGCAGGGCCGCCATCATGAGCAGACCTCCGGCTTTCTCATGGTGCCGCTGACCCTGCGCGACCGCAGCGCGCTGGCGATCCTGGCCTGCATCATCACCGCCACCCCGGGTAGCGCATGGCTGGAATATGACGCCGCGCACGGCGTGGTGCTGATCCATGTCCTCGATCTGGTTGACGAGGACGCCTGGATCGACACCGTCAAGAACCGCTACGAACGTCTGCTGCTGGAGATTTTCGAATGAGCTTGGTGATCCTGCATTGGTCTCTGCTGCTGTCGCAGGTCCTGCTGGGCCTGGCCATGGTCGCCGCCACGACGCGCATGATCCGTGGCCCGCGCGCGCAGGACCGGATCCTGGCTCTCGATGCCTTCTACGTCGCCGCCATGCTGATGCTGGTGACGTTCGGAGTTCGCATGGGCTCCACCGTGTATTTCGAGGCCGCTTTGGTGATCGGTATCCTCGCCTTCGTCAGCACGGTTGCCTTGGCCAAGTTCCTCATGCGCGGCGAGGTTATCGAATGATCGAGATACCGCTTTGGGCTGCCGTGCTGGTCGGGCTGCTGTCGTTGATCGGCGCCACGCTGACACTGGTTGGCTGCATCGGCTTGGCCCGGTTCGAGAGCTTCTACGAGCGCGTCCACGCCCCGACGCTGGGCACCAGCTTCGGGGCTCTGGCGGTCTTGTTGGCCTCGATCCTCTATTTCTCCATCTCCGGCCAGCGCCCGGCGCTGCATGAAATACTGATCCTCGTCTTCGTCTCGATCACCACCCCGGTCACGCTGATGCTGCTGGCGCGTGCTGCGCTCTATCGCGATCGCGCCGAACGCAACGGCAACGTGCCGCCCTCGGCCGGACAGGACACCGTCGTGCGCCCGAGCGGCCGTCTCTAGAAAGCCCCCATCCCTAGTTGCACCGACGTCACAGGCCACGCTCACAAATCTGCGAGCGATTGCTCCCGTTAAGGTTTGCAGAGTATTGAGTTTTGGCGCGGGATGGTCCCGCTGAGTCCGGTGCAAGGGCTTGGTGGAGCGGCCTTGCAAGCGTTACCGCGCATGGAGTTCAGATGAACAAGATTCTGGTCTGCCTGATCGCCACCACGTTCGGTGTCACCGGTATTTTGCCTGCCGCCAGCCAGGAAGTAGCGGCACTTGCAGCCAGCCCGATCATCATCGCTCCGCCCCAGACGCCGATCGCGCGCACTATCAAGGCCGGCCTTTCCGCCACCTATTATGGCTCCGTCGAGGATGGCGCGACCGATAGCGAAGCGCAGAAACTCTATTTCTTCTATGGCAGCCGTCATTTCGAGCCCATCTGGGTCGAGACGAAGCCGGATGGCACCGTCGCCTTTTCCGAACCGGCCCGCCAGATACTCGAGATTTTCGAGAAGGCCGAGAGCGAAGGCCTGCGGCCACGGGACTACCTCACCCCCGATCTGGACCCCGCCGGTGCCAAGGGCGACCCGCTCAAGCTGGCAGCGCTCGAGACTGCTTTCTCCGCCGCCACCCTGCGCTATGCCAGTCACATCTATACGGGTCGTATCCGCCCGCAGTCGGTCGATGCCAATTTCGACATAGCGCCCAAGAAGCTGGACGAAGCCGCATTGCTGGTCGAATTGGCGACCAGCCCCGATCCGGTTGCGGTGCTGGCCGCACTTGAGCCGACCCATCCTGAATTTCTCGCCCTCAAGGCAGCGCTCGCCACGTTCGAGCAGACCGATGCAGATCGCCCCGCGCCCATCGCCGAGGGCCCCACGCTCAAGCCGGGCATGAGCGACCCGCGCGTCCCTGACTTGCGCAATCGCCTGGGCGTGCCTCCCGCAGATGGCCTCGTCTACGACGATACCCTGGTCGAAGTGGTCAAGACCTTCCAGGCCAGCCTCGGTCTGGACGTCGATGGCGTGATGGGCCCCGCGACGCTGGTCGCCCTCAATGGTGGCGTGCCGATCACCAAGGCCGATATCCTCGCCAATATGGAACGCTGGCGCTGGATGCCGCGCGACCTTGGCGAGTTCAACGTTCTGGTGAACATCCCCGAATTCCGTCTCACCATCAACCACGATGGCCAACAGGCCTATACAACCCGCGTTGTCGTCGGCACCACCAAGAACCAGACGCCGATCTTCTCGGACAATATCCGCCACATCGTGGTGAACCCCTACTGGAACATCCCAAGCTCGATCATCAAGGGCGAGGTCGCGCCGGCCGTGTTGCGCAATCCCGGCTATATCGACAACCAGAACATGGACCTGCTCTATAACGGCACCCCGGTCAGCCCCTGGCAGGTGGATTGGACCCAGGTCAGCACCACCAACTTCCCCTTCCGCGTCCGCCAGCGTCCCGGCGCCGGCAATGCGCTCGGCCAGATCAAGTTCCTCTTTCCCAACAAGCACGACGTCTACCTGCACGACACACCGTCCAAGTCCCTCTTTGGCCGCTCGTCGCGCGCCTTCAGCCACGGCTGTGTCCGGGTCGAGAACCCCATGGAATTTGCCGATGCCCTGATGGCCAACGAGGCCAATATCAGCCGCGCCTCGCTAGAGGCCATGTTCGGACCGTCCGAGCGCTGGGTTAATCCACAGAGCCAGATTCCCGTCCATATCGCCTATTTCACCCTGCGTGCCGAAGCCGATGGCACGCTCAGGTCCTTCGGTGACGTCTATGGTCACAATGCCAAGCTGATCGCCGCCATGGGGCTGGACCGCCCCGCTATCGCGCCCGAGATCGTCGCTGATGCAACGCCCATCGTGGACGAGCTGTCGCCCTGATCGATGCTCGTCACGGCCGCCCAGCGCGGCCTGCGCTAAGGTTCTGTTTACAATTTCGCCTTGGTTGCGCCCGGTTTTCCCCTTAATACAGCAGACGTGAGGGGTCCGGAACGGGCCGCTTGTGATCTCGACAGCGTTAACAAAATCGATTGTTTTTGACGCTAACCTACGATCACAACTGGCAATAACCGGGCAGTGTATAGCGTGACGGGGACTTCCTTCTTGCAACGGCACCGTATCGTGCGGCTTCTTCTTGCCGCCCTTGTGAGCATCACCGTCATCCTGCCGCAGGCTATCACGCCGGCAGCAGCGGCGTCCGAACGGGCCCTCTATCTCTATTATACCCACACCAAGGAAACGGCGCGCATCGTCTTCAAGCGCAACGGGCAATACATCCAGTCCGGCCTTAACGAACTCAACCAGTTCCTCCGTGACTGGCGCCGCAACGAGCCCGCCAAGATGGACCCGCGCCTGTTCGATCTGGTCTGGGAAGTCTATCAGGAAGTCGGCGGCACGCAGCCGGTGAATGTCGTCTCGGCCTACCGCTCGCCCGCCACCAATGCCATGCTGGCCAAGAACTCCTCCGGCGTTGCCGACAATTCCCAGCACATGCGCGGCACCGCGATGGATTTCTTCATTCCCGGCGTGCCGCTGCCCAAACTACGCGCGGCCGCCATGCGCAAGCAGGTTGGCGGCGTTGGCTATTACCCGACTTCGGGCAGCCCCTTCGTTCACCTCGATACCGGTTCCGTCCGGGCCTGGCCGCGCATGACTCGCGCCCAGCTCAAGGACATTTTCCCCGACGGCCGCACCATGCACCTGCCCACCGATGGCAAGCCGCTTTCCCAGGAGGGCTACCAGGTTGCCATGGCCGAGTGGAAGCGCTGCCACGCCTATCCTTGCAATGGCTCTTCTTCCGGCACCCAGGTAGCTGATGGCGGCAACGGCCGCTCGCTGATGGACCTGTTCTTCGGCAACAAGAACCAGCCCGCCGGCGTCAATGCCGCGGCCCCTGCCGCTGCCTCCGTTCAGGTTGCCGCAGTCGCGCCGCGCCAGGCGACACCGCAGGCAGCCCCGTTCCCGGCCCCCCGCCCCGCCGCTCTGGCCGGCGCCGTGGCGCCGATGGCAGTGGCCGCAGCGCCCATGCCGGTCGCCATTCCTTTCTCGACGACCGGCAGCGCGCCGCTCGATCCTTCCGAGCTGACCAGGGTGGCTTCGGCCCCGATGCCGGCGATGAAATCTCAGGCTCTCCAGGTCGCAACAAGTTCGGCACTTCCCGCCGGGGACGCCGTGACCGCCCTTGCTGCGCTGACCGCGCCAGTGCCCCAGCCGCGTCTCATCATGAGCGATGAGTCCCGGCCCGAGGCGATGACGGCCTACGCGCCGCAAGCGCCAGAAGCCCAGCGCGCCCTCGAAATGATCATCGAGCGCGAAACCACCGCCTCGGCCCCCGCTGTCGTGCCAGCGCAGCGCCCCGCCATCCTCGTGCCGGCTACTGTCGATACCGGAATGCGCACGGCGTCATTGGGCATCCAGCCCGCCGTGACTGCACCGGCCAACCTGTTCAGCACCACCTTCAGCGCCACAACGCAGAACGCACCGGTCGCCGCGGCCCTCGCCGAGCACATCGCCAAGCGTCCCGTACCCGGTGCCATGCGCAAGCCCGAAATGGTCGCGCCGGACCTCGAGCATATCGCCGATATCTTCGTCGCGCCCGCCGCCCTCACCTCGGATCACTTCGCTACGATCTGGGATCACGACGAGGCCGATTTCGACCCTACCGCCGAACTGGGCCGCTATGTCACGGTCATGGCAGCTGGCGATATTCCGAACGGGCTGTCCCATACCGGTTTTGTAGCTGTCCCACCCGTGGCTCTGGCGTCGAACTGACGTCCTTTCGCTCGCGGTAAGTTGCAGCCATCCCCTATCCTGCTGCGTTGTCTCTCCGGCGAGCGCGTGTTGCAAAGCCCGCGTCCCGCGCCTAAAGAATTGGAAAGGGCCGACAGCGGCGTATCGGCCCGGACACCGCAATAACTCAGGATGGAGCGGTCACCGCTCGATGCCGTCTTGGCAAAGGACTTTCTGCTTGGCCGACAAGCCCGTCACTCCCCTGCTCGATACCGTTCAGTCCCCTGCCGATCTGCGCGCCATGCCGCGCGAAAACCTGCGTGAACTGGCCGACGAGCTGCGCGCAGAGATGATCGACGCCGTGTCGGTCACGGGTGGCCACCTCGGCGCCGGCCTGGGCGTTGTCGAACTGACCGTCGCCCTGCATGCCGTATTTGATACGCCCCACGACCGCATCATCTGGGATGTCGGCCATCAGGCCTATCCCCACAAGATCCTGACCGGCCGTCGCGACCGCATGCGCACCCTGCGCCAGAAGGACGGGCTCTCCGGCTTCACCCGACGTGCCGAAAGCGAATATGACCCGTTCGGCGCCGGCCATTCCTCCACCTCTATTTCGGCCGGCCTGGGCATGGCTGTCGCCAGCAAGCTCATGGACAGGCCCCGCAACGTCATTGCGGTCATCGGCGATGGCGCCATGTCCGCCGGCATGGCCTACGAGGCGATGAACAATGCAGGCGCCATGGACGCGCGGCTGATCGTCATCCTCAACGACAATGACATGTCGATCGCCCCGCCCACCGGCGCACTCAGTGCGTATCTGGCACGGCTGGTGTCCGGCCCGGTCTATCGCGGCACCCGCGAGGCGGCCAAGAACCTCGTCAGCAAGCTGCCCCCCTTCCTGCACGAGCCCGCCCGCCGCACCGAGGAATTCGCCCGTTCCTTCTTCACCGGCGGCACGCTGTTCGAAGAGCTGGGCTTTTACTATGTCGGCCCCATCGACGGGCACAATCTGGATCACCTGCTGCCCATTCTCGACAATGTACGCGACGCGGCCGAGGGCCCGATCCTTGTCCATGTCGTTACCAAGAAGGGCAAGGGCTATGGCCCCGCCGAGGACTCGGCCGACAAGTATCACGGCGTCTCCAAGTTCAACGTCATCACCGGCGCCCAGGCCAAGGCCGTTTCCAACGCGCCCTCCTACACCAACGTGTTCGCCGAGAGCCTGATCCAGGAAGCCAATGACGATCCGCGTATCGTCGCCATCAACGCGGCCATGCCGTCAGGCACTGGCCTCGACAAGTTCGGCGAGGTCCACCCGACGCGCGTCTTCGATGTCGGCATTGCCGAACAGCATGCGGTGACCTTTGCGGCCGGCCTGGCCAGCGAAGGCATGCGCCCGTTCTGCGCCATTTATTCCACCTTCCTGCAGCGCGCCTATGACCAGGTCGTGCATGATGTGGCCATCCAGCACCTGCCGGTGCGCTTTGCCATCGATCGCGCCGGCTATGTCGGCGCTGATGGCCCCACCCATGCCGGCAACTACGACGCAGCCTATCTCGGCGCCATTCCCGGCATCGTGCAGATGGCCGCCGCCGACGAGGCCGAACTGCGCCACATGGTGGCGACCGCTGCGGCCTACGACGAGGGCCCCATCGCCTTCCGCTATCCGCGCGGCGAAGGCCTGGGCGTCGACATGCCTGCCCGCGGCCAGAAGCTGGCCATCGGCAAGGGCCGCATCGTCCGCCAGGGCTCAACCATAGCGATCCTCAGCTATGGCACCCGGTTGGGCGAAGTTCTCGCCGCCGCCGATCGTCTGGCGGCGCTGGGCCTCAATCCCACCATTGCCGATGCGCGTTTCCTCAAGCCGCTCGACGAGGAACTGATCGCCAATCTGGCGAAGACCCATGATGTGCTGCTGACCACCGAGGAAAGCTCGGTCGGCGGCTTCGGCAGCCATGTCGCGACCTTCCTGGCCTCCAACGGCCTGCTCGATGGCAAGCTGCGCTTCCGCCCGCTGATGATCCCCGATCGCTTCGTTGAACACGCCAGCCAGGCCGACATGTATGCCGATGCCGGGCTCGACCGCGCTGGCATCGTGGCGACCGCCCTGACCACTCTCGGTTATGACGAAGCCGCCATGGCCGCAGCGCTGAGCCAGATCAGCTGACCTCGCCTATTTCCAGGTAAAGGCCCGCGTCACCGCGTAGTTGAACACCGAGCTCATCACCGCGCCCGAAAGGCCGGCAATGAAGGTCTGGTGGTCCCACTGGTAGATCGCGTTGGCGACCGAGATATTGGCAATCCCGCCCAGCGCACATATGCCGCAAAAGCTTAGGAAGCCCGTGATCAGTCGTGTGCCCCGCAGCTTGCGGTCGGCATAGGTGAGATTGTTGTTCAGCAGGAAATTCCAGGTCATGGCGATCAGCGTCGCCCCGATCTGCGAGACGATGAACGTCAGGCCCAGCGCTGTGAAGCCCCAGAGTGCTGCCAGGTGCACCACGACGCCCGTCCCGCCGACCAGCCCGAATAGCAGGAAGCTGGGCGGCAATACCCCGCCGGTCAGCTTCGAGAACCACAGGCCGAGATACTGGATGACGATGAGCGGGTTCATCTTGCTCTCGCCGGCGTGGCGCGGCCGGAACGTATAGCCCACCTCGTGGATCTTGAGCGGCGCGCCCATCCGCGCCGAGGTGACGATCAGGTCGATCAGGATCTTGAAGCCATCGCTGGCCAGCTTCGGCGCGGCCTCGAGGGCAGCCGCACGCCGGACGAGGAAAAACCCGCTCATCGGATCGCTCACCGCTTGCCCGGCAATCATGCCGGCCAGACGGTTGGCCAGGTTGCTGCCCGACAGTCGCTTCTGGCTCAATCCCTCGCCCGCCGAACCGCCTTCCGCGAAACGCGAACCAACGACAAGGTCGGCACCAGCCAGTGCTTTTTCCAGCATCCGGGGCAGAATGGCCTCGTCATGCTGCAGGTCGGCATCGATCACCGCGACATAGGGGGCCGCCGTCACCGCCATGCCCTCGACGCAGGCCGAGGCCAGGCCGCGGCGCCCAAAGCGCCGCAGGCAGCGGATATTGGCATAGATCCGGCTCAGCTCATTGACGAGGTCGGCAGTCCCGTCGGGGCTGTTGTCGTCAACGACAATCATCTCCCAGGCCGTATCGCCAAGGGCGATGGCGACCTTCTCGTAAAGCAGTTCGATATTGCCCCGCTCATTGTAGCTGGGCACGATCACCGCCAGCTGCGGAGGTCGGAAACTGGTATTGGATACGACAACGGGAGTAGTGGTAGGGCCGGTCGACATCTGCGGGGAACCCATAGCTCGGCAGTCCATTTCTGCCAGTCGCTATAAAGCGTGAGGCGCTGCCTGGTTGCTCGCAAAGTTGCCATGGCTGCCCTGCATGGCGCGCAGATGTCGCCAACGGCGCTTTGTGCAATGTCACGCGTTGAGCGGGTTCAGGGAGGCACCGTGCGTAACATCAGCAGCGATCACCGAGACAGTCGGCTGCCGCTTTTCGTCCTCCTGCTGCCGCTGCTCTTTGTCGTGAGCGGCACGCTCATCCGCTTCCTGGCCTTTCGCTACGCCCAGCCCGATACCGAATGGACCCGCTATTTCCAGGCGCTCTGCCGCTGGGATTGTGGTTGGTATGTGCGGCTGGCCCGGGAGGGGTACGATCCCTTCCCCATTCCCGGCCGCATCAATGCCGGCAACTGGGCCTTTTTCCCCTTCTATCCCATGCTTGTGGGCGCCATCGGCAAGCTGGTGCCGCTGCACACCATCGTGCTGGCGAGCCTGATCTCTATCACTACCGCCTATGCCGCAGTCGTCGTGGCTTGGCCCCTGCTGGGCCGCAACCTGCGCGCCTATACCCTTTACGCCGCCTTCATGCTCAGCGGCCCGGTCTCGTTCTACTTCACCACCTTCTTCACCGAGGTGATGTTCGTCCTCCTGACCACGCTGACCTTCCGCTCCCTTGCCCGCGGCAACTATCGCGCCGCAGGCACGGCCGCCGGGCTGCTGTCCGGCACCCGCATCGTGGGCGTCTTCGCCTCGCTCTCCATTGGCCTGCAGGCCTTGCTCGACTGGCGCCGCGGCACCGGCTCGTGGCGCGGCCTCGTCGCGGGCCTGCTCGGCCAGCCGTTTCTGATCCTCGCCATCTTCATCGCCCCGCTCGGGCTTTTCGCCTATATGGGCTTTCTTCACTTCTGGATCGGCGACGGGCTGGCCTTCAGCCATGTTCAGCGCGCCTGGGCGCGCCAGCTCGGCAACCCTGCGCTCTATCTTTGGCGGGGTCTGGTAAGTTGGCCCTCCACTCCTGGCCAGTTGCTCAGCGCCTCCCAGATACTCGCCCTTGCCGCCATTGGCGGCTTGAGCCTGACCGCCGTGCTTGCCTGGCGCCGACAATGGGCCGCGGCGCTGTTTTCCCTTTTCTGCATCATCATCCCGCTGGCGGCCGGCCTTGCGTCCATGCTGCGCTTCATGGCCGCCCTGGCGCCGGTCGTCATAACGCTGATGACCCTGCTCGCGCATTGGCGCTGGCTCTTTGTCATCAGTCTTGCCGCCATCCTCGCTGGCGCCTGGTTCGTCACTCTCGCCTGGCTGGGAAGCAATATTGCGCTGGTTTGATCGCCATCCGCTGGCCCTTGGCGCCTACGCCCTGGCGGCGCTGCTCGCCCTGTTCGAGCTTGCCATGCTCTGGCAGGCGCTCAATCCGGACGTCCCCGACACCTACCGCGCCTACTATATCGACCACAGCACGACCTGCCTGCCCCAGCCGGTGACCGGCGCCTATCGGCTCGGCACGCTTGTCGACTTTCGCTCCGGTGGCGACGAGACCCGCGAACTGCGACCCTGCGGCTGGGACGGACCCGCCGGCGATGGCGTCCATTCCATCGGCGAGCGCTCCCAGCTGCAGTTCCATGTCGGCGAGCCTCTGGATTTGACGCTGGCGCTGGAACTCACCGCCGTCACCCTGCCCGGTCCCGACCGGCAACATGTTCTGGTCTCTGCCGATGGCCAGCCACTGGGCGAACTTGTCGTCACGCCGGGCCAGACCGGGCAATTCGCCCTCGACATTCCCGCCACGGCCGTTGACCAGAGTGGTCGCCTCACCATCACGCTCGATTACCCCGACGCCATCAGCCCCGGTCCGCGCACCGCCAATACCCACTGGCGCGCCATCAAGCTCTCGGCCGCAAGGCTCGCGCCCCGCTAAGGCTGACCACCCGCGGACACGAAACCGCCCGGCGCCATGACGGCGGCCGGGCGGCAGAATTTCCATCAATCGGCTGGTTTCCGGCTCAGTCTTCGGGCGGCGCTGCCACCATGCCGAGTGCGGCCATGTAGAGTTCCAGGATCGCTTCCTGCTCCGCGCGCTCATTGGCATCCTGCTTGCGGATGCTCACGATTTTGCGCAGGATCTTGGTATCGAAGCCATTGCCCTTGGCCTCGGCGTAGATTTCCTTGATGTCGGCCGCAATCGCCGCCTTTTCTTCTTCCATCCGCTCGATGCGCTCGATGAACGCCCGCAACTGATCCTGGGCAACGCTATCTTCGACGGCCATGGACACATTCCTTTCGTTTCGTGGCCTCGTTCAACCGCACAAGGGCGCCTCGTTCAACCCCTTTGTCAGCCAATCCACATGGCTGCGAAGTTGCATACCCGCATTTCCGCCAAATCGCGCCATTAGCCATTGACCATCGTCTCCCCATGGGCTCAAAGAAGGCACGTTTTCCCGATGTTTGCTGGCACCAGATTGCATATTTCCCGTCTCGGCATGACCCTGATCGGCCCGCTGTTCGCCAGCTTCGCCTTTTTCGCCACGCCGGCTCATGCCGACCTGCGCATCTGCAACGAAACCACCAATCTGGTTTCGGTGGCCCTGGGCTATCGCGCCGACCGCGGCTGGATGAGCGAAGGCTGGTGGCAGACCCCGCCGGGCGACTGCCGCGTGCTCTATCAGGGCGACCTGGAACGGCGCTTCTATTACATCTTCGCGGTGGACGATATCGGCGGGGGCGCATGGGATGGATCGGTTTTCATGTGCACGCGTGACGAAACCTTCACGATATTCGGGGTTGAGGATTGCCTCGCCCGGGGCTATGAGCGCACCGGGTTCTTCGAAATCGATACACAGAACCGTACCGACTGGACTTTGCAGCTGACCGAGAACGCTGCCGGACCAGCAATCGTGGGTCCGGAAGGTAGCGAAGACCTCGAAGACCCGGCATTCCTTGTCGATCCCGACGACGTCACCATGGACGAGGCGCAGGACGACATAACGACGCAAGAAACGGACACGCAATGAGACGCATGAGACGCGCGAAGATCGTCGCCACCCTCGGGCCCGCAAGCCACGAGGAAAAGATGATCGAGGAACTGGCCAAGGCCGGTGCGGACGTGTTCCGCATCAATATGAGCCACGCCAGCCACGACGTGCTGCGCCAGACTGTCGAGCGCATCCGCAATGTCGAGAAGCGCCTTAATCATCCCCTGGGCATCCTGGTCGACCTGCAGGGTCCCAAGCTTCGCGTCTGGAAGTTTGCCGAAGGAGCAGTCAACCTCATTGCCGGCCAGAAGTTCACTCTGGACAGCAACAAGGACGACAACGGTAATTCCGAGCGCGTCTACCTGCCCCATCCCGAAATCATCGAGAGCGTCTCGGTCGGCGACCGCCTGCTGCTCGACGACGGCAAGCTGCAGCTCAGGGCCACCAAGGTCGGCAACGGCGCCATCGAGACCGAAGTCGTCTATGGCGGCAAGCTTTCCGACAAGAAGGGCGTCTCCCTTCCCGATACGCTGCTGCCCACCGGCGCACTGACCGAGAAGGATCATGCCGATCTGCTCGCCGGCCTTGCTGCCGACGCCGACTGGATCGCGCTGAGCTTCGTGCAGCGTCCAGAGGACATCATCGACGTCCGCAAGATCGTCCAGGGCCGCGCCGGCGTCATGGCCAAGATCGAAAAGCCCCAGGCCATCGATCGGCTCGAAGAAATCATCAAGCTCTGCGACGCCATCATGGTGGCTCGCGGTGACCTCGGCGTCGAGCTGCCGCTCGAAACCGTGCCCGGCCTGCAGAAGCGCATGATCCGCATGGCCCGCCGCTACGGCAAGCCTGTCGTGGTCGCGACGCAGATGCTGGAATCCATGATCACCGCGCCGGTCCCGACCCGCGCCGAAGTCTCGGACGTCTCGATCGCCGTGTTCGAAGGCGCCGACGCCATCATGCTCTCGGCCGAATCCGCTTCCGGCGCCTATCCCGTCGAAGCCGTATCGACCATGAACAAGGTCGCGGTCGCCGTCGAGAGCGATGCCAATTACCGCGGCATCATCCGGGCCGCCCATACCGAGCCTGAGGCCACCGCCGCCGACGCCATTTCGGCCGCGACGCGCCAGGTGGCCGAAACGCTCGATCTGGCTGCCATCGTCACCTATACCGCCTCCGGCTCCACCGGCATCCGTGCCGCGCGTGAGCGGCCCAGCAAGCCCATCATCGTGCTGTCGCCCAACATGCGCACCATCCGCCGCATGTCGGTGGTCTGGGGCGTCCATTGCGTCCAGACCGAGGACGCGGTCAATCTCGAAGACATGGTCGATCGCGCCTGCGTCATCGCCTATCAGGAGGGCTTTGCCCGCCCTGGCGACCGCATCGCCATCACCGCCGGCATTCCGCTGGGCACGCCTGGCGCCACCAACATGCTGCGCATCGCCTTCGTGCGCCAGGACGGCGCCGGCTCGAGCTGAGCGCGTCCTCTAACCTGTCGAACAAAGGCCCGCGACACTGTCGCGGGCCTTTGTGTTTTCAGGATTCGAGCAGCGTCTTGAGCGCCAGGAAATCGGTGGTGAGCCACTCCCGCTCGGAGTCAAACTGCTCTCCAGGTTCTTCTGCCTCCTGCACGGCGGTATGGATCAATATCGTGCCGTCTCCTGCGGGCAGAAGTCGGGCGTAACCCTCGTGCATCGTCCGGCCGTTCAGCGACACCTTGTAGTCCAGCACATGGAACGGATTGGGCCGGGTGAAGTGCAGCATCACCCTGCCTTCGGGTCCATCGAAGGACCAGACCAGCAGGCCCGCCTTGGGCTCGTGCTGGCCATTGCGGGCGAACGTCCAGCGACCCAGATTGGCGGGGTCGCAGACGAACGCGTAGACTTCGCCGATGGGCCGCGCAATGTGGACGCTCAGCGTCTGCGCCTTGGGCATGAATGCACCTTTCATGTCGTCGGCGGCCAATTGGCCTGACGCAGGGCGCCGATCAAGTGCTTTGCAGGCCCTTTTATAACCTGGGTTAATAGACCCGTGCGCCGGCTGTGCAATCGGTGAGGCGGCAATAAGTAACTGGAAACCGGTTCATCGCCATGCTGTTGTCACGGCACAAAAAACAAGGCCCGCTTGCGCGGGCCTTGTTTTTTGAACGTCGGTGAACGTCAACTCAGCCCTGGCGGGCCTTGAAGCGCTTGTCCACCTTGTTGATGATATAAACCCGGCCGCGACGGCGGACGAGCTTGTTCGCGCGGTGGCGAGTCATCAGCGCCTTCAGCGAGTTGCGGATCTTCATCGGTTTATCCTCAGGTCAAACAAAATGGGCGCCACAGCGCCCGAAAACTTGTGGGCATACATAGGGAAAAGGACTTGGCCTGTCAACGCGCAACAGCCGGGGAATTTGCCCTTTTCACCCCGCTTTCCTGCGCCGTCGATCGGACAGGCAATGACAGGGCTCCGTATACGGCTAGACCCCTAATACGGCCTCTTGCGGCACTTCGATTTCGCGCCACCGGTGACAGGCCACCAGCCGGTCATTCTCCAGTCGCTCCAGGGGTGGCCGCTGTTCGGCGCAGTAGGGCTTCGCGAACCGGCACCGCGTGCGGAAGGTGCAACCCGATGGCGGATTGATCGGCGAGGGGATCTCGCCCTTCAATGCATCGATATTGCGGGCGCGCGCCAGTCTGGGATCGGGGATCGGCACCGCCGTGAGCAGCGCCCGCGTATAGGGATGCTTGGGATCGTCATAGATCTCGTCGCCACTCGCCAGCTCGACGATCCGCCCCAGATACAGCACGAGGATGCGATCCGACACATGCCGCACCACGCTGAGATTGTGGCTGATGAAGATCAGCGTCAGCCCGAACTCGTCCTTGAGCTCGGAGAGGAGATTGAGAATCTGCGCCTGGATGGAAACGTCCAGCGCCGAAACCGGCTCGTCGCAGACGATCAGCTTTGGCTCGGTGATCAGCGCCCGGGCAATGCCGATGCGCTGCGCCTGTCCGCCCGAGAACTCGTGCGGATAGCGATTGATCATCTCGGGCAGCAACCCCACCGCTTCCATGATCTTGAGCACGCGGGCGCGGCGCTCTTCCTTGTTCAGTTCCGGGCGCATGGCGCGCAGCGGATCGGCGATAATCTCGCCCACTGTCATCCGCGGGTTGAGCGAGGCGAGCGGATCCTGGAAGATGATCTGCAGGTCCTGCCGGCGCATGCGCATTTCCTCGGCCGGCAGCCGTGTCAGGTCCTGGCCAAGCCAGAGTACCTGTCCCTCGTCAGGGCTGAGCAATTGCAGGATGCAGCGGCCCAGAGTGGACTTGCCGCAACCGCTCTCGCCAACAATGCCCAGCGTCTCGCCCTTGCGGATGGAGAAGTTGATGTCCTCGAGCGCCGTCAGCGACAGGCGCTTCGAAAACAGGCCGCCCGAGATCGAGAAGGTTTTCTTGAGGTTCCTGATTTCAAGCAGGTTGATCGGGGTCTGGTCCATCAGGCGACCTTTCCATATTCCATCGGGCCTTCGTAGAAGCAGGCCTTTTCCCGGCCATTGCCGGTATCGGCCAGCGGCGGCCGCTCCACCAGGCAGCGATCGAAGGCAAAGGCGCAACGCGGATTGAACGAACAACCCCTGGGCAGGTGCTCAAGGCTGGGCGGCAGGCCCTGGATCGGGTCGAGCCGGGCCGCGCGCTTGGCGATATGCGGCGTCGAGTGCAGCAGGCCCAGCGTATAGGGGTGGCGGGGGTCGTAGAACAGGTCATCGACCGTCCCCTTTTCCACCGCGCGCCCGCCATACATCACCATCATGCGGTCAGCCACGCCCGCCACCACGCCCAGGTCGTGGGTGATCAGCACCAGCGACGTGCCGAAATCCTCGGTCAGCGTCTTGAACAGGTCGAGCATCTGCGCCTGCACCGTCACGTCGAGCGCCGTGGTGGGCTCGTCCGCAATCAGGATCTTGGGCTGGCACAGCAGCGCCATTGCGATCATCACGCGCTGGCGCATGCCGCCGGAAAGTTCGTGCGGATAGGCATTGGCGCGCTTGGCAGGTTCGGGAATACCGACCCGCTCCAGCATCTCGACGGCAGCCATGGTTGCCTTCTGCTGGTCATAGCCCCGATGCTTGACCAGCACCTCCGCCAGCTGCGTGCGCACCTTGAGCGTCGGGTTGAGGCTGGTCATGGGGTCCTGGAAGATCATCGCGATATCCTTGCCGCGATGCGTATCCAGCTGCCTGGGGTCCATGCCGATGAGATTGATGTCCCCCATCATGGCACGTCCCGAAGCCCGCCCGTTCTTGGCCAGGAGGCCCATGATGGCGAGGAAGGCCTGGCTCTTGCCCGAGCCCGACTCTCCCACCACGGCCAGCGTCTCGCCTTCGGACAGCGAGAAATTCATCGCGCGCACCGCCTGCACTTCGCTCTGGTGCAACTCGAACGTGACGGACATGTCTTCGACTTTGAGGACTTCTTTCATCTTAGCGATCCTTGGGGTCCAGGGCGTCGCGCAGCCCGTCGCCGATATAGGTCAGGCAGAGCAACAGGCTGACCAGCACCACAGCGGGCCCGATCAGCATCCAGGGCAGCGTCTCCGCCACCGGCGAGCCGAAGCTGATCAGCGTGCCCAGCGACGTCTGCGGTTCCTGCACGCCGAGGCCCAGATAGGAAAGGAAACTCTCCGTGAGGATGATCTCGGGAATGGTCAGGGTGGCATAGATCACCACCGGGCCGGTCAGGTTGGGCACGATATGGCGGAAGATGATCGTCAGCGGTTTGGCGCCGCCGGCCTTGGCCGCCTCGACGAATTCGCGCTCCTTGATCGACATGGTCTGCCCGCGCACGATGCGCGCCATGGTCAGCCATTCGAGACACCCGATGCCCACGAACAGCAGCACCGGATTGCGGCCGAAGATCACCACCAGGATGATTACGAACAGGATGTAGGGCAGCGCATACATGATATCGACAAAGCGCATCATGACCGCATCGACCTTGCCGCCGAAATAGCCCGCAACGGCGCCGTAGATCACCCCGATGATGACCGAGACCAGCGTGGCAACGGCGGCCACGATCAGGCTCATCTGCGTGCCCTGCATGATGCGGGCCAGCATGTCGCGCCCGTTCTGGTCGGTGCCCGCATAGTGGCCAGCCTCGAAATTGGGTGGCTTGCGGATGCCGCTCCAGTCGATCTTGTCATAGGTCCAGGGCAGGAAATACGGACCCACGAAAGCGAACAGCACGATGAAGATCACCACGCCGATCGACACCACAGCCGCCTTGTTGCGCGTGAGGCGCCGCATGGCGTCCTGCGTCAGCGAGCGGCCCTTGGGCGCGTCGAGAGTTTCCAGTTGGCGCGCATATTCGGTGAGAACCGCGTCCTTGCCAGTAATTCCGGCCATCAGCTGTACCTCACCTTCGGATCGAGCCAGGCATAGAGGATGTCGACCACAAGGTTCACTGCCAGGATGATGAACATGTACAGAATGGTCGTCCCCAGCACGAGGCCGTAGTCACGATTGAGCGCAGCACCGATGAAGTACTTGCCGATCCCCGGCAGCGCAAAGACCTGTTCCACCACCAGCGAACCGGTCAGCAGATAGCTCAGCCCCGGCCCCAGATAGCTCACCACCGGCAGCAGCGCCGGCTTGATGGCATGCCGCGCCAGGATCAGCCGCTGCCCGAGCCCCTTGGATTTGGCGGTGCGCACATAATTGGTGCCCAGCACTTCGATCATCGATCCGCGCATCAGCCGCGCCGTGCGCCCGGCATGGGGCAGCACCAATACCGTGACCGGAAGCACTAGATGGGCGATCGATCCGTTGCGCCAGCCGCCGGCCGGGAACCAGTCGAGATAGACGCCGAACACCAGCTGCATCAGGGCGGCCATCAGGAAGTTGGGCACCACCAGCCCGACCATCACCAGGAAGACCAGCATATAGTCCGGCCACTTGTTCTGGTTCACGGCAGAAAGCGCGCCGGCGACGAGACCGACCACGGTGCCGATGATGAAGGCTGAAAAGCCCAGCATCAGGGTAAAGGGCAGGCCGATCCAGATCATTTCGGCGACGGTGAAGTCGTTATAGACCATCGAGGGGCCGAAATCGCCCTGCAGCAGCCTTCCGACATAGATGAAATATTGCTGGATCAGCGGCAGGTCGAGATTGTAGTGCGCGCGCAGGTTGGCGAGCGTCACGGGCGGCAGCGCGCGTTCACCGTCGAAGGGACCGCCGGGCGCCAGCCGCAGGATGAAGAAACAGGCTGTCACGGCAATCAGTGCTATCGGAATGGCCGACAGCACGCGCCGCGTTACATATCCAAACATGAATTCGGACCTTTCACATCCACCGCGCCGCCAGCTCGGCTACTTGTCAGGTGGATAAAAATAGCGGCGCCGCCCCTCCCAAGGGGCGACGCCGCGGGGTTCTAGTTCGCTTACTCGGCCTTCGAGAGCCAACGCGTGCGGTGAATGTCCGAAGCGTTGCTGACGAAGCCGGTGACCGACGGGGCCACGACATTCTGGGCGATGTACCAGTAGATCGGGAACGCGGCGGTTTCATCCATCGCGATCTTCTCCGCCTGGCCGAGCAGCTCGGCACGGGCGGCGAGGTCCTGTTCGGTGGTCGCCTGTTCCATCAGCGCGTCGAACTCGTCGTTCGAATAGCGGCCGTAGTTGTTGCCCCAGTTCATGGTGCCGTCCTGCTCGATGCCCTGACGCAGCAGGTCGAGCGTGTTGGACGGATCAGAGTAGTCGAGCAGCCAGCCGGCACGGCCGATGTCGAAGTCACCGGCGCGCAGGCTGTCGTAGTGCACGGCGGTTTCGGAGTTGAACAGCTCGGTCTTGACGCCGATCTGCTCCCACATGGACGAGATCGCCACGGCGATACGCTGGTGGTTGTCATTGGTGTTGTACTTGAGCTGGACGGCAAGCGGCGAAGCCGAGGTGTAGCCCAGGCCTTCCATGATCGCCTTGGCTTCGGCCACGCGCTCTTCATAGGAGAGGCCGATCCATTCGGGCTGGTAGGGCGTGACGCCTTCATAGTTGGCGGTGCCCTCCGGAACCCAGCCATAGGCCGGCAGTTCGCCGGTGCCCAGCACGTCCGGACCGATCACGTCGCGGTTGATCGACATGGACAGGGCCTTGCGGACGTCCGGATTGTCGAAGGGCTCTTTTTCCTGGTTGATCACGTAGTAATAGATGCCCAGGAACGGGGCGAAATAGTCCTGGCCCGGTAGGTTGGTCTTGATCCACTCGGCTTGGTCGGACGGAATGTCGGTCAGGATGTCATATTCGCCGGCACGGTAGCGCGACAGCGCCGCAGCCAGGTCGTCTTGCACGAAGTAGTTCACTTCGTCGATCTGGACATTGGCGGCATCCCAGTAGGTCTCGGACTTGACCGACTTGATGTAGCTGCCGGGCGTCCACTCGACGGGCGTATAGGGGCCGTTCGATACGATATTGCCGATCTTGGTCCACTCGTTGCCGACCTCGTCGATCACGTGCTTGGGCACGGGATAGGCGGTGTAGTGGGTGAGGGCCTGGAGGAAGAACGGGGTCGGGCCTTCGAGGGTGATCTCGACGGTCTTGTCGTCGAGCGCCTTGACGCCGAGTTCGTTGAAATCGGTCACGGTGCCTTCGGCGATTTCCGAGCCGTTGAGGATCGGGAACTGCAGGTAGGCGTAATCCGAAGCGGTCTTGGGGTCGAACAGGCGCTGGAAGGCGAAGACGAAGTCACCGGCGGTCACGGGGGTACCGTCGGACCACTGGATGCCATCACGCAGCGTGAACGTATAGACCAGGCCGTCGTCGGAGATGGTGTAGCTCTCGGCCTGGCCCGGAATGGCCTCGGCATTGGCGTCTTCCGTCATCAGGCCTTCGATATAGTCGCCGATGATGCGGTTTTCCCAGTCGCCGGAGGCCTGGTGCGGGTCGATGGAGCCGGGTTCGGAGCCGTTCATCATGTTGAGCGTCACGGCCGAAGCGGTGCTGCTCATCAGCAGCGCCATGACGCCTGCGGTCGCTACCGCAGTCAGCGTTTGCGTGAATTTCATTGTCGTCCCATCTCCTTGTGGAATTCCTGAAATCGTCTTTGTCCCGCAGTCGTAGTGCTGCGGAGTTCAAAAGTCTCACCGCCGCCGGAATGGCTCCGACGGGCGGGATTGCTGGACGGTATTACGCATTTCCGTCTACTGACAAGCAAAACATTGACCTAAGCGTCAAGCCGCGAGCGGTTCTTAACACACTGTTAAGCGCCCGAAAGCCGCTATGGCTTTGCGCTGCGTTCACGATCTGGAGAAGCCTGTGCTAGCCGGCCATCAGGCCCGATTGCTGCACCAGGTAGATTGCCACCGCCAGCGCGACCACGCCCGCGAACGGCACCCAGCCGGGCAATGGACCGCGCGGCTTCCTCACGGGCGGTTCGGGCTTCTTTTCGGGGCGGCGGAACTTGACGATATTCTCGCTCATGCAGCGCTCTCCACGATGGCCGTGACCCCCTGGCCACCTGCGGTGCAGACCGAGATCAGCGCCCGCTTGCCAGGTTCCGTCGCCAAGAGCTTTGCCGTCAGCCCCAATATGCGTGCGCCGGTGGCCGCAAACGGATGCCCATAGGCCAGGCTCGATCCCTTGACGTTGATCTTGTCCGGGTCGACCGGCCCCAGCACGTTGTCACGCCCGAGCACCTCCCGGCAATAGTCCGGATCGTTCCAGGCCTTGAGCGTGGACAGGACCTGGGCCGCGAATGCTTCATGCAGCTCGAAATAGTCGATGTCGTCAAAGCCCAGATTGGCCCGCGCCAGCATTTCGCTCACCGCAATGGTGGGCGCCATCAGGAGCCCCTCGCCATGCGCGAAATCATTGCCGGCTACGCGACCGGTGACGAGGTAAGCCAGGATCGGCAGCCCGCGCGCCTTGGCCCATTCTTCGCTCGCCAGCAGCACCGCCGAGGCACCGTCGGTCAGCGGCGTCGAATTGCCTGCCGTCAGGGTGCCTTGGCCGCTCGCCTTGTCGAATGCCGGCTTGAGCGTCGCCATCTTTTCCATGTTGGCGTCGGCGCGCACATTGTTGTCGCGCACCAGACCGGCACAAGGCACCAGCAGGTCGTCGTGGAAGCCTTCGTCATAGGCCTTGGCCGCATTGCGATGGCTGGCCACCGCCAGGGCATCCTGCGCCTCGCGGGTAATGCCCCATTCGCGCGCCATAAGTTCGCAATGCTGGCCCATCGACAGCCCCGTGCGCGGCTCGTTGACCGAGGGCGCCACCGGCGTCAGCTCGCCGAGGGAAAACCCCTTGAACGCCTTGAACTTGTCGCCGGTCGAGCGCGCCTTGTTCACGTCCAGCAGCCGATGCTGGAACTTGTTGCCGAACACGATCGGACTGTCGCTCACCGTGTCGGAGCCGGCGGCAATGCCACTGTCGATCTCGCCCGAGGCGATCTTGGCTGCCAGCACCAAAGCTGCCTGCAGGCTCGTGCCGCAGGCGATCTGCATCGTTGTGCCCGGCGTGCGCGGCGAATAGCCGGCATCCAGCGTCGCCTCGCGCGCCAGGTTGAAATCGCGGCTGTGATTGATGACCGATCCGGCCACGACCTCGTCGATCTTCTCACCCTTGAGCCCGTACTTGTCCGCCAGTCCGGCCAGCACCGTGCCGAGCATGGAAAGGTTGGTCTCGTCGGCATAGGCCGTATTGCCGCGCGCAAAGGGAATGCGCGCCGAACCGACGATTGCGACCTTGCGAAGTTCAGCCATCTTAAGCCTTTCCATCCTTGCGCGCCTTGAGCGGACCGCCCAGGAACGGCGCGAAGCCCGTGCCCATGATCACGCCGATATCGGCCAGCCCCTCATTGGCGACCACGCCCTCCGCCACCACGACCTCCGTCATGTCGACCAGGGGCTTCACCAGTTCGCGGCCCAGCCCGGCAAGATCGGCATGCGCCGGAACCGCACCCTTCTGCGCCTTGCCATCCGCCCACTTGTAGAACCCTTCGCCGCTCTTGCGGCCAAGCTTGCCCTCGGCAATGAGCGTGGCGAACTTGCTGCCCTCGGGAACCGAATGGCCAAGCTCGGTCGCCACCGACTTGCCAACATCGAGGCCCACCGTATCCATCAGTTCGATTGGCCCCATCGGCATGCCGAAGGCAACCGCCGCCGCGTCAAGCAACTCCTTGCTCTCGCCGCGTTCGACGCGCTCCACCGCACCCAGCATATAGGGCATCAGCACCCGGTTCACGAGGAAGCCCGGCGCCGACTTCACCACCACCGGGCTCTTGCCGATCGCCAGCGCAAAGGCCGCCCCCTTGCCGATCTCGGCATCGGTATTGAACGTTGACCGGATGACCTCGACCAGCGGTAGTTGCGCCACCGGATTGAAGAAATGCAGCCCGATCAGCCGTTCCGGCGCCTTGAGTTTTTCGGCAATGCGCTCCAGCTCGATCGAGCTGGTATTGGTCGCGAGGATCGCGCCCGGCTTGAGCTGGTCTTCCAGCCCGCCAAAGATCGCCTGCTTGACCTCGAGCTTTTCCACCACCGCCTCGATGATGACATCGGCCCGGCTCACGCCCTTGCCCGTCGGGTCGGCCTCGAGCCGCATCACCGCGGCATCGACCTCGTGCTTCTTGCGCAGGCGCTTCTTGAACAGCTTCCTGCCGCGGTCCAGCGCCGGCTTGATGCGCTCCATGTCGAGGTCCTGCAGCGTCACGCTCATGCCGCGCAGCGCACACCAGGCGGCGATATCGCCACCCATCACGCCGGCGCCGATCACATGCACCCGGGCAAACTTGGCGCCCTTGGTGCCCTGCTTCTTGAGCGCCTCGGAAGCAAAGAACACCCGGCGCAGGTTGGTCGCCGTATCGCTGCCCATCAGCGGCACGAAGGCATCCACCTCGCCGGCAACCATCGCCCGCCAGTCGTCGCCATGCTTTTCGAACAGGTCGATCAGCGCGTAGGGCGCCGGATAGTGCTCGGGCCGCGCCTTCTTGCGCGCCTGCTCGCGCATCTTGTTGGCCACATAGCCGCGCAGCGGCCCCATCGCCATGGCCTTTTTGGCAAAGCCGGCTTCGCTCGACTTGCGCTTCTGCAGTACCGCCTTGCGCGCTTCCCAGCGCAGCATGTCGCGGTGGCGCACCAGCTTGTCGACGAGGTTCATGCCCCGCGCCGCGCCCGCCCGGAGCATCTTGCCGGTCAGCATGATCTGCATGGCATCGACCGGCCCCGCCTGCCGTATCGAGCGGCCCGTTCCCCCGAAGCCCGGGAAGATGCCCAGCCCGACCTCGGGAAAGCCGATCCGCGTCTTGTCGTTGTTGACGGCGATCCGATAGTGGCAGGCCAGCGCCAGTTCGAGGCCGCCGCCGAGGCAGAAGCCGTGAATCCCCGCCACCACCGGAATCTTGAGATTTTCGATCCGGGCGAACAGCGCATGGGTACGCCGCAGTGCTTCCGGCAGCACGGAGAAATCGCTCATGGCGTCGAATTCGGACACGTCGGCGCCCGCAATGAACCCGCTATCCTTGCCGGAAAGCAGGATCACGCCGGCCAGTTCGCCGGTCTGCGCCAGTTCCTCGAAACGCGTCACCAGCGCGTCGAGCTCGGTGATCGCCTCGCGGCTCAGCGTATTGACCGGCGCGTCGGGCGTATTGATCGTCAGCCAGCCCAGATTTTCCACGTCGCGGTGGAAGCTCCAGTTCTTTGTCTCAGGCATAAGCGGCTGGATCATCACGTCTCCTCGATCTTCTTGTTCCCTCCCCTCGAGGGGAGGGGTTAGGGGTGGGGGTTCTGGTCTATCCGCGGACGTGATGCCAGCCCGATTACTTAACCTCTCCTTGATCCCTTCCCCTTGAGGGAGAGAGGCAGATTACTCGGCTGCGACCCTGTCCTTGCTCTCCGCCGCCAGCTCGTCCATGGCAAAATCGTCGACCTTCACCACCCGTTCGGTGGCCTCGTCGGCCGCCCGCATGATGCCGGCCTCGTTGGCATTGAGCACGCCTGCCGCCACGGCATCCTCGATTGCATCGCGGTCGAGCCGCCGCTCGATGACGCCCTTGCGCGCCGCCTTGACGAACCGCGCCTCGATCTCCTCGGCCTCGGTCACCTTGATGAAGGCGTCTTCCAGAACGCCCGTCACGTCATTTGGATCAAACGACACATAGGCGCCGGTCGTCAGCCGGTCCCGGAATGCGCCGGGCCGCAACACGGCGCGCACGAAGCGGTAGTTCACCCGGTCACTGGCCGGCTTGGCATGGCGCCCCAGCGGGAAGCACAGCACCCGCATGGCCCAGGCAAAGACAGGATTGGGGAAATTGGCGAACACTTCGCCAAAGGTGTTTTCCATCGAGGCGACGCGGTCGGCCATGATGGCCTCGACCAGCTCCCTGTCCTCGGGCAGGCGCCCCTCATCCTCGAAGCGGCGCAGGGTGGCCGACATCATGTAGAGGTCACCCAGGATATCGGCCATGCGGCCCGAAATCTTCTGCTTGCGCTTGAGTGCACCGCCCAGGAACACGGTCGTCCAGTCCGCCACCAGCGCAAACGCCTGGCTGTAGCGATGCAGCCGGCGATACCAGTGCGCCATCGGCCCCTGGTTCGGCGTCGAGGCAAAGGCGCCATTGCTCAGCCCATGCAGCAGGCTGGCCACGATATTGCGCAGCATGAACTTGGTATGCCCCCCAAACGCCACGTCGAACTGCTCGAGCCCCTGCCTGCGGTCCTTGTTCTGCGCTGCCTGCACTTCCTTGAGCAGATAGGGATGCGCCCGCAGCACGCCCTGGGCAAAGGTCATCAGCGTGCGGGTCAGGATATTGGCACCCTCCACGGTAATGGCCACCGGCAGCGCCATATAGGCGCCGAACAGGTAATTGCCCGGCCCGTCCTGGATGGCGCGGCCACCATGGATGTCGAAGGCATCGTCCATGCTGTCGCGCATGGCTTCGGTCGTCGTGTACTTGAGCAGTCCCGCAATCACCGCCGGGCGCTGGCCTTCGTCCACCATCGATGCCGTCAGTCGCCGCGCCGCCTCGAACGTATAGGCGCGCTTGACCATCTCGCCCAACGGCTCGGCCACGCCTTCCATGATGCCGACGGGAATGCCGAACTGGCGCCGCACCCGCGCATAGGCCGAAGTGGCGCGCAGGGTCTGCTTGATCGAGATAGAACCGATGGCCGGCAACGAAATGGCGCGTCCGGTCGACAGGCATTCCATCAGCATGCGCCAGCCCTGCCCCGCATATTCCGTGCCCCCGATCAGGAATTCCATCGGCACGAACACGTCCCTGCCGCGCACCGGCCCGTTCATGAAGGCCTGCCGCGCCGGGAAGTGCCGGCGGCCGATTTCCATGCCGGGATGGTCATGCGGCACGAGCGCCAGCGTGATACCGATATCGGTGCCGCGACCCAGCAGGTTGTCCGGATCCTTGAGCAGGAAGGCCAGCCCCACCAGCGTCGCGATCGGCGCCAGCGTGATATAGCGCTTGTCGAAGCTCAGGCGGACACCCAGCACTTCCTTGCCCTGGTACATGCCCTTGGTGACGATGCCGATATCGCGCATGCCGCCGGCATCCGAGCCCGAATGCACGCCCGTCAGCGCAAAGCACGGCACTTCGAGCCCCTTGGCCAGCCGGCTCAGATACTTATCCTTCTGCTCCGGCGTACCGTATTTTTCCAGCAGCTCGCCCGGCCCGAGCGAATTGGGCACCATGACGGTGATCCCCGCCGCCACGGAGCGGCTGGCGATCTTGGAGACGATCATCGACTGCGCCTGTGCCGAAAAGCCCAGGCCACCGTGTTCCTTGGCAATCAGCATGCCGAGGAACCCTTCGTCCTTGAAGAACTGCCAGAGCTCTGGCGACAGGTCCGCACGATTGTTGCGGATGTCCCAGTCGTCGATCATCCTGCAGGCGGTTTCGGTCTGGTTGTCCAGAAATGCCTGTTCCTCGGCGCTCAGCGTCAACGGTCGGATCGAGGTCAGCTTGTCCCAGTCGGGACGGCCCGAAAACAGCTCCGCATCCCAGCCCACTGTGCCGGCATCGAGGGCTTCCTGTTCGGTGCGGCTCACCCGTGGCAGGATGGATTTGACCGCGCCATAGACCGGCGTCATCAGCACCAGCTTGCGCATCGGCGCTATGCTCAGCAGTCCGAAGACGATGGCCGGGATCAGCACCAGGATCAGCCCACCGAGATCAGTGGCGACGCTTACCCCCGCTGCCGAAAAGTCGATCCGCGTCAGCAGCCCGATCACCAGCGCGCTCAGTGCCCACTGCCATAGCGGGCTCTCCCGCATGGCGAGAATGGCGAAGACGACGATAGCCAGTGCGATCAGCGCGAGTGTCACGGCTTTACCCTCCATTGCGCTGCTAGCCACCGGCCAGCAACGACCATCCCAAACGTCAGGCAGCCGCCGAATCGTTCGGCCTGTCCTTGGGCCCGCCGCGTCGGGATCATAACGCGGGCGGCCCACATTGTTGAGCGCAGTCTAACAAGGTTTACGTATACGTCAACCGAGCGCCCATTAGGTCGTCTTTTGAGGCGTCGTTGAAACGGCTGGGACACCCACCAGCCAACCCCTTCCGCAACGCCTTTGCGGGCTAAAAGTTCGGGCAGCTGTTTGACGCTAACGTCAAGCCGTGGAATAGTTTGCACCAAGGGCGCAAAGCCCATTGCCGCAATCGGCATCCGGAGGAAATCATGGCCACGACCACAGCGACCGCCGCCGCCCACCCGCGTCCCTGGCTTGCCAGCTATCCCGAAGGCATCGATTGGGACGTGGCGATCGATACCAGGCCGGTGCACGAGCAGGTCCTGGCCGCCTGCGCCAAAAATCCCTCAGCGGTGGCACTCGATTTCCTCGGAGGCACCACCACTTTCGGCGAGCTTGCGAAGAAGATCATCGCCTTTGCCGGCGCCCTGCAGCACCATCTCGGCGTTACCCGGGGCACCCGCGTCGCCTTGATGCTGCCCAACACACCCTTCTATCCCATTGCCTATTACGCCGTGCTCCGCGCTGGCGGCATCGTCGTCAACTGCAACCCGCTCTATACGGTGCACGAACTCACGCATATCGCCTCCGATGCCGGCGCCGCTGTGATGATCACCCTCGATCTGCAGCAGATCTACGAGAAGGCGGAAAAGCTCGTCGAGCTGGGCCACGTCAAGTCGCTGGTCGTGTGCCACTTCCCCGATGCACTGCCGCTTCTCAAGAAAGTCCTGTTCTCGGTGGCCAAGCGCAAGGATCTGGCGCGGCTGGACGCCTCCCCGGTCCGCGACCGGATCACCCTGTTTCACGATCTGGTTGCGCGCAATGAAACGCCCGATGCCATCGCGATCGACCCGCACAAGGATGTAGCCGTCCAGCAATATACCGGCGGCACCACCGGCATCCCCAAGGGTGCCCTGCTCAGCCACGCCAATATCGCGGCCAATATGAGCCAGATCGACAACTGGGGCTGCGGCCTGTTCTACCCGCCCTCCAAGGTCGTCGCCGTGCTCCCCTTCTTCCACATCTTCGCCATGACCGTCTGCATGAACGTGCCGCTCTGCAATGGCACCCAGGTGGTGATGCTGCCCCGCTTCGAGCTCAAGGCGCTGCTCAACCTTCTGACCCGCACCCGTGCCAACGTGCTGCCCGCCGTCCCCACGCTGCTCAATGCCATTGCTCGCGCCGACAGCGCCAAGTCGGCGCAGCTGGCAAGCCTTGATGTCGCCATTTCCGGCGGTGCCGCCCTGCCCGATGAAGTGCGTGCCGCCTTCGGCAAGAAGTCCAGGGCGATACTCGCCGAGGGCTATGGCCTCACCGAAGCCTCGCCCGTGGTCTGCTGCGCTGCCCTGCGCGTGCCCTCCAAGCCCATGTCCATCGGACTGCCGCTGCCCGGCACCGACATCCGCTTCGTCGATGTCGACAGCCAGCAGCCGGTCGGCATCGGCGAGGACGGCGAACTCCAGGTCAAGGGCCCCCAGGTCATGTCCGGCTACTACAACAATGCCGATGCCAGCCGCGATGCCTTCGTGGATGGCTGGCTGCGCACCGGCGATGTCGGCCACATGGATGAGGACGGCTATGTCTTCCTTGTCGACCGCATCAAGGATTTGATCATCTGCTCGGGCTTCAACGTCTATCCGCGCACCATCGAGGAGGCCCTGATGGCCCATGAGGCGGTGGAGGAAACCAATGTCATCGGCGTGCCCGATGAATATCGCGGCGAAGCCCCGGTGGCCTACGTCAAGCTCAACCAGGGCCACGGCGTCACCGAGGAAGCGCTCAAGAAATTCCTCACCGAGCGCCTCAATAAGATCGAAATGCCCAAGGAGATCATCTTCAAGGACGCTCTCCCCAAGACCCTCATCGGCAAGCTCTCCAAGAAAGAGCTGCGTGAGGAATACGCCCAGACAAAAGCCAGGAAGTGAACCGTTCCGTGCCCGAAAATCGCGATCTCTTCGCCATTGCCGATCTGGCCAAGGAATTCGGCATTTCCACCCGCGCCATCCGTTTTTACGAGGCCAAGGGACTGCTCTCGCCCGAGCGGGTCGGCGCCACGCGCGTCTTCCGCCGCCGCGACCGTGCCCGCCTCATCCTTATCCTCCGCGGCAAGCGCCTCGGCTTCTCCCTGCGCGATATCTCCGACTATCTAAGCCTCTACGATGCCAATCGCAGCCAGCAGGTCCACCTGCTGACCGCCAAGGTCGACGAGCGCCTAGCCCTGCTCGAAGCCCAGTTGCAGGACCTCCAGACCACCATCGCCGAACTGCAGGAGATCAAGAAGCTGGCCGGCGAACGGCTGGAAAAGGCGGGCTGATCCTTGATTTTTGTACGCAAAAGCGTACATGTTTGGCGAGGAGACATACCATGCGCGCCAAATCTATTTCCGACTTTCGCAAGAACATTGCCGCCGACATTGAGGCTGTAGCCCAGAACAACGAGCCGCTGATCATAACACGCACCGGTGGCAAGAAAGCAGTTGTGGTTATTCCACTTGAGAACGCGGGGGAATGGGACGAGACCGCGTACCTGCTGAGCAGCTCTGCCAATGCGGAGCGTCTGCGTCGCGCAATCCGTCATGCCAATGAAGGCAAGGGCGTCGAGCGCCAGTTGATCGAGGAATGAACGTCGTCTTCATGCCAGACGCCTGGGAGGACTACCTGCACTGGCTGGCGACGGACAAGCAGATGATCAAACGCCTCAATGCGCTGATCAAGGAATGCCAGCGCACACCCTCGACGGGCACCGGTCGTCCCGAGCCGCTCAAGCATGACTTAGCCGGATGGTGGTCAAGGCGGATCGATGAAGAGCATCGCCTTGTTTATCGTGTGGTCGGCGACAGCCTCGAGCTGGCCCAATGTCGCCATCACTACACTAGGCAGCTACTTCCGCCCCTTCAGATTCTTCGTCATCAGGTCCGGCTTCTTCGGCTTCACCCATCCCTTGGGCGGCTGTCGCACCGGCACCTGCGTGCCCAGCCCCATCGCGCCCGGCGGCGGCTGGCCGACGGTCACCGTGTCCGGATCGCCTTCCGTGACCGGCATCTCGCCCTTGATACGCGCCATTTCGTTGCGCAGCCGGGTGGCCTCCTCGAAATCCATGGCCTCCGCCGCCACCTGCATCTGTTTTTCCAGCGCTACCAGGCGCTCATGAATGGACCGCGATGACATCGAACAATTCCTCCAAGTACGCTGGACCGATTACCCTCCCCCTGAGGGGAGGGGTTAGGGGTGGGGGTTCTACACGTCGAGCAACCTGGTCGGCCGGAACCCACCCTCGATCACTCCCCTCAAGGGGAGGGTGTCGACTGAAGCTACGTCGCCCCGATAAACACCGCCATATCCTCCAGCGTCGCCGCTTCGCTTGCCGGCTTGTCCCAGCGTATCCGGCTGATGCGCGGAAAGCGCAAGGCCACCCCCGACTTGTGCCGCGTACTCTCCTGTGCCGAGTCGAACGCCACCTCGAACACCAGTTCCTTCCGCACTTCGCGCACCGGCCCGAAGGCCTGCAGCGTATTGGCCCTGATCCACTTGTCGAGCAACTTCAGCTCCTCGTCGGTAAAGCCGAAATAGGCCTTGCCGATCGGCACGATCTCGTTGCCCTTCCAGACGCCGAACGTATAGTCCGAATAGAACGAACTGCGCTTGCCGTGCCCGCGCTGCGCATACATCAGCACGGCATCCACCACATTGGGATCGCGCTTCCACTTGAACCAATAGCCCTTGGGCCGCCCCGGCACGTAGGGCGAGCTCCTGAGCTTGATCATCACGCCCTCATGGCCATGCTCGTCCGCTCCCTGCCGCCGCTGCCGCGCCAGGTCCTCCCAGTCACTGAACGGCAGCACTTCGGAGAGGTCGAGCCGCGTCTGCGGGTTGGCCGCGAACCAGGCCTCCAGCCGCACCCGCCGCTCCGTCCAGCTCAGCTTCCTGATATCGTCCTGCCCGTCGAACAGCATGTCATAGACCCGGATGAAGGCCGGGCTCTCCTTGAGGTGCTTGGCGCTGGCCACCTTCTTGTTCAGCCGCTGCTGCAGGTCGTTGAAACTGCCGGGGTCGAAATCCCTCCCCACCAGCAATTCCCCGTCCAGCACCGCCCGCCCGTGCACATTCTCGACAATGTCGGGAAACGAGTTGGCGATATCGTCGCCGGTGCGCGAGAACAGCGACACCGTCCCCCCACCCAGCACCAGTTGCACCCTGATCCCGTCCCATTTCCACTCGGCCGCAAAGTCCTCGGGGTCGAGCCTCCCCAGGTCCTTCTCCTCGTCGATCGGATTGGAAAGCATCAGCGGATGAAACCGCGCCGACTGGTCGATATCCGGTCGCCCCGCCTTGCCATCCAGCCAGGCGAACAGATCGAGATAGGGCACCTTGAGCCCGTGCCAGACCTCCTCGATCTCCTGCACCGGCACTCCGCTCATCTCGCTGAGCGCCGTCTTGGCCATCCGCGCCGAAACCCCGATGCGCAGCGCCCCGGTCGCGAGCTTGACCACGGCCCAGCGCTCGTTGATCCCGGCTTTGGTCAGCAGCGCCGCGATCAGGCCCGGCAATTCGCTCTTGCTGGTGGTGTTGAAGAGCTCGATCAGCCCGGTGAGCGAGTGCAACTCACCCTCCGCCTCGTGATGCGGCCAGATCAGCGCAATGGTTTCGCCCAGGTCCCCGACATAGTCATAGCTCATGGCGAACAGCGTCGGATCGACCTCGCGCAACACCGTCTCCTTGAGCAGGGCCGGCTTCACATTGCGAAAGCTCAGCGCCCCGGTCAGCACCGCCAGGGCAAAGCCCCGATCGGGGTCCGGCACCTCGCGGAAATACTGCGTCAGCGCCGCCAGCTTGCGCGTCCGCGACGGCGTCAGCGCGAGCAGCTCCAGCAATTGGGCAAAGCGCTTCATTCCTCCGCGCCCTCCCCGCCATCGTCCTCGAAGCCCTGGATATTGAGCGGCTCGGCCGCGAGACCCTGCGTCTTGCACCAATAGACCAGCGCATCCTCGCGCCCATGCGTCACCCAAACGGTTTCGGCTCCGGTCTCCTGGATCGTCTGGCCCAGTTCGCCCCAGTCGCAATGGTCCGAGATCACCAGCGGCAGTTCCACCAGTGCCTGCCGCGCCCGCTGCTTGACGCTCATCCAGCCCGAGGCCTGGCAGGTCACCGGGTCGGGAAACCGCCGGCTCCAGCGGTCGCGGATCGCCGAAGGTGGCGCGATGACGATCTGCCCCGCCATCTCCGCCTTGACCGCGCCCGTTGCCGGCCGCAGGTCTCCCAGTGCCACGCCCAGGTCCTCATAGAGCTCGCACAGCCTGATCATCGCGCCATGCAGATAGATCGGTTTGTTCCAGCCCGCGTCGCGCAACAGCGCAATCACCCGCTGTGCCTTGCCCAATGCGTAGCAGCCCACCAGATGGCTGCGCTCGGGCTGGTCGGCCACCGATTTGAGCAGCCGAGCGATCTCGGTCCTGGGGTGCGGATGCTGGAACACCGGTAGCCCGAACGTCGCCTCGGTCACCAGCAGGTCGCATTCGACCAGTTCATATTGCTGCGCGGTACGGTCGGCGAGGCGCTTGTAGTCACCCGTCACCACCACGCGCTGCCCCTTGTGCTCCACCAGCACCTGCGCCGAACCCAGTATATGCCCGGCCGGATAAAGCGTGATCGTCACATCGTCGATCGCGAGCGGCACGCCGAAGTCGAGCGCCTGGAAGCGCCCGGCGCAATCCTCGCCATAGCGCACCTTCATGATGGCGATCGTGTCCGGCGTCGCCAGCACCGCGCCATGCCCGCTCCGCGCATGATCGGCATGGCCATGGGTGATGATCGCGCGCTCGCGTGGCACGCCCGGATCGATATAGGTGTCGATCGCCCTGATATGGAGGTTTCGGTCGAGCAGCATGTCAGACCAGCAGGAGCGTCGCCACAGCGACGCATCCGGTTACCAGCGCAATCCAGAATAAGGCCAGCAAACCATCCCGTGCCGTCACGGCCAGCCCGAACACGGCGATGATCGCCGCCGCCCAGGTCGAGGTGAACGGGATGAATTCGAGCAGCGGCATGATGAGCCCGACCAGCACGCAGATTGCCGCGCCCACCCGGCGCAGGGGCGCACCCTGCAGCGCCCGCCAGCGCGGCTTGGTCACCGCATCCACTGTCCGGCTCACCGGCCGCAGGAAGCTCATCAGGCGTTCCGCATGCTTGGTCGGCAGGCACCTCTCGGCCAGCCACCGCGGCAACCATATCGTCTTGCGCCCCAGCGCGACCTGCCCTGCGACGAGGATCGTGTTGATACCGACCAGCGTCGGCAGCCCCGGAATGATGCTGAGCGGCGATACTACCAGCAGCGCCGGAAACAGCAGCATCGGCCCCGCCGCGCGCTGCCCCGCCACCGTCTGGATCATGCCTATGGAGATTTCTTCGCCGGCATCGACCCGGCGCTCTACTTCTTCCAGCAGTTGCCCCAATACGCCGGGCTTTGCCTGTTCCATCGCCGTCCTCCTAGCGCAGGAGCAACGCGCCGCTATTCTGGCAGTTCCTGCTACCCGCTTCTGCGCCGGCGCAGCGTCAGGCGCTGTCAGCAGGAATAGACGTGGTCTCGGCTCACATCACCTTGCTGACTTCAAGCAGTCCCGGACGCTTGTCGTTCGCCGCGCTGATCGCCGCCTCCCCGCCCAGCACCACGACATGTCCGTGCCGCGCCACCGCATCCACGGCCTCGGCCATGCGCCTGAAGTCGGCTGCGGTCGTGCCCAGGATTTCGTCGCGACGCTGCTGGCGGATCGCGTCGGTTGTGCCGGTCAACTGCCGCCACATCGAGGAATAGCCCTTGGCGTCGGGGAATTCATAGCCGTCCACGTCCCCTATCACGCCGATGATCGAGCGCGTCAGGTCATTCTCGCCAATGCCGGCATTGAGCGCCTTGCTGGCTCCGTCATAGGCGTCGAGTGTCTTGAGCAGGTTCGGGTCCCGATAGGAAATGAACGAAAAATTCCCGCTCGTCAGGTCGAACCGGCTTGAGCCGCCATAGGCCCCGCCCTGCACCCGCACCTTGTCCCAGAGGTAGGTGGTATTGAGGAACTTCAGCACCACGCTGGAGGCCCCGGTCAATTCGAACCCCAGCGCGCGCAGATTGGCACCCTTGCCGACATAGTTGACCTGGGCCGGAATGATGAGCCCTTCCGATTTCGGCGAGAAGTCCAGGCTCCACTGCGCCAGCGCGAAATCGGCGTTCGGCAGCCGCTCCAGGAACCGCGCGATCTCGCCCCTGGCGCGATCCCACAGCCCGCCCTCGGCGGTGACATTGACCACCATGCGCCCGCGATTGAACAGCGTGTCGCGCATGCGCTTGAGCACCGCCTCCACCCCGTCCCAGTCGCTGTCGATCCGCTCGACCAGCTGGCGCAGGAACTCGAGATAGCTCACCCCGCCGATCTGCTCGGCAATCCAGCTGGCCTCGGTCAGCGAGGACTTGAGCCGTGTGTCGACAATGGCATTGCCGCTCGGCACCAGCCGGGCCTCGTATCCCGCCTTTTCCTCCAGCGCCATCTGCTTGAAGCGGGCGCGGTTATCCAGCCGCGCGTCGAGCAGCACATCGCCCATGATGGCCAGCATGTCGTCCAGCCGGTCCGGCACCGCCTTGCCCGACAGGAAAAACCAGGCCGCGCTCCGGTCACTGCCCTGGCGCGCCGACAGGCCGCGATGTTGGGCAATCCCGCCGGTCGTCCGGCCGATGCGCTGCGTCAGCGAAACGAAATCTTCCTTGCTGGTGCCCGTCTGCAGCAATGCGCGCCCGAACAGCGGCAGGTAGGGCAGCAGGTCCCTGTCCAGCACATGCAGGTCGAATCCGAGATCGAGATAGACGATGCCCAGCGTCGGCAGGTCATGGTAGAACAGCCGCGCATCACCCAGCGTGCCGATGTCGATCGGCACCGTGCGGGTTTTCCGCGGCAGGTCGGCCAGCGTCAGCGTCGGGATTTTGGCCAGCAGTGCCGGGTCATCGACTTCCTCCTGCAGTGCCTTGAGCTTCTCCGTCTCGGCTACGGTCGCCTCGAGTGCTGCTGCATCCAGCCCCTCGCGCACATCGGCGAGGATCTGGGCTTCCCTGGCAGCCTCGCGCTTGCCCTGCTCGGGATCGGCGCTCAGCGTCACCGTGTTGCGATGCGTATTGTCGAGGAACAGCCGGCCGATTTCGGCCTCGAAATGCCCCTGGCGCGCCTTCTCCTTGAGTGCGGCCAGCGCATCCTCGAAACGCAGCTGCGCCAGCGGATCGCCGTCATGCAGCCAGGTGCTCAGCGCGTTGAACATATAGGTCATGCCGCGCGGATAGGAGCCGGTATTGTTCTCGCGCAGGCTGAATTCGAACGTATTGGCCGCCGCTTCCAGCTGCTCGGCGGCAAAGCCCTTCTCGGCGATTTCTGCCAGCGTCGACAGGATCAGCGCCTCGACCTTGCCGGCATCGGCAGGATCAATCCCCTTCATGCCAAAGCTCGCCATCGGCTGGCGCAAGCCGCTGCCGATCCCGCCCCCGGTCATGCCCTCGCCCAGCCCGCTCTCGGTCAGTGCCTTGCGCAGCGGCGCCGCCGGATTGCCTGCCAGCAGGTAACTCAGCATGCCGTGGCTCAGCGCCTCGGTCCGATCCACCGGCGTATCGATCATCCAGTTGACCGACACCATCCCGTCCCGCGCCTTGCCCTCGCCTTTGCTCCCGGCATAGGTGGCGACAACCTGCCGCGGCGCATTGAAACGCGGCTGCAGCTTGACCTCCGCATCCACCGCCTTGCGCTCGAACTGGCTGAAATATTCGTCGAGAATGGCCAGCCGCTGCTCCGGATCGTCATCGCCCGAAAAGAACGCCCGCGTATTGGACGGGTGGTAGTAGGTCTGGTGGAAGCGCTTGAACTGCTCGTAGGTCAGGTCGGGAATGGCCTTGGGGTCGCCGCCGGAGCTCTTGCCATAGGTCGTGTCAGGATAGAGCGAACGCTGCGCGATATCCCGCATCACCGCGTCGGGCGACGAGAAGGCGCCCTTCATCTCGTTGAACACCACGCCCTTGTAGACCAGCGGCGAGCCCGTATCCTCGAGCTCATAGTGCCAGCCTTCCTGGCGGAACGTGTCCTCGCTGATCAGCGGAAAGAACACCGCGTCGAGATAGACATCCACCAGGTTGTAGAAATCCTTGAGGTTCTGGCTCGCCACCGGATAGGCCGTCTTGTCGGGAAAGGTCATGGCGTTGAGGAAGGTGTTGAGGCTCCCCTTGATCAGCTCCACGAACGGCTTCTTGACCGGATACTTGCGCGAGCCGCACAGCACCGAATGCTCGAGGATATGGGCAATCCCCGTCGAATCCTCCGGCGGCGTCTTGAACGTGACGCCGAACACCTTGTTCTCGTCGTCATTGACAAGGCAGAGCACCTCGGCGCCCGTTTTCTTGTGCCGGAACAACTGCGCCTGCGAATTGACCTCCGCAATATGTTCGTCGCGGATCAGTTCGAATGCGGGATGGGACATGAAGCTACTCGGGCGGGTACTTGTTGTTGAGGACAACGTAGGGACGTGACCGCCGATCCGCTAGGGGCGTCACGTCGGCTTGAGGCAATGGCTGCCCTTGCTGACAACTTCTGACAAGGGCCCCTGCAATTGAGCCCCCGCCGCCCGCCGCTTTGCGGGCTTACCGGAAGAACATGCAGATGAACTTCGTTTCCATTCGCGTCGTCACTGACGACATCAAGCGTCTCGTGGCCTTCTACGAGCAGGTGACCGACACCACCGCGACTTGGTCCACGCCCGACTTCGCCGAGATCGGTACCGGCCTCGGCACCGTGGCCATAGGCAGTACCAGGACCCTCGCCGCCTTCAGCGGCAGCGACCTCCGCCCCGCCGACAACCGCAGCCTGATCATCGAATTCCTTGTCGATGACGTCGACCAGCAATTCGCCCGGCTAAATTCGGTGATCACACCCATCCAGCCGCCAACCACCATGCCCTGGGGCAATCGCTCGCTGCTGTTCCGCGACCCCGATGGCGCGCTGGTCAATCTCTTCACGCCGGTCAGCGACGCCGCCATCGCCAGGTTCGCGTCTAGACGCCGCCCCTGATCTCCGGCTTCACGTCCTGCTCGTACCATTCGCTCAGCCGCCCCATCAGCGCCGGGAACAGGCTCTTCTGTTCGCTCGCCGCGACATTGTCGGTGAGCTGTTCCGGCTTGCTCACCCCGGCGATGATGGTGGAAACCTGCGGATGGTCGAGGATCCAGCGCAGCGCGAACTGGCTCATCGGCATGGCTTCCGGCGCCAGTCCGCGCAGCTCGGCAACCAGCTCGACGCCACGCTCGAACGGAATGCCCGAAAAGGTCTCGCCGACCGAAAAGGCCTTGCCGTCGGCATTGTAGTTGCGGTGGTCGGTGGGGTCGAACCGGGTATCCTTGCCGAACTTGCCGCTCAGCAGCCCGCTCGCCAGCGGCAACCGCACGATGATGCCGACATCCCTCTCCGCCGCCTTGGGCAGCAGGTTTTTCGCCGCGTCCTGGCGGAACAGGTTGAAGATGATCTGCAGCGTCGCGCAACCGGGCTGCTCGAGGCAGATCAGCCCTTCCTCGATGGTCTCGACACTGGCGCCCCAGTGCCGCACCAGCCCCTCGGCCTTGAGCTCGTCCATCCAGCCGAAGATCTGGCCATCCTGCAATACCGCCGTTGGCACGCAATGCAATTGCGCCAGGTCGAGCGTCGACACGCCCAGCCGCTGCGCCGAACCCTCAAGGCTCGCGCGAATGCCGGCCTTGGAATAATTGTCGGGAAAAAGCCCGCTGCCGCGCCCCAGCTTGGTCGCCACATGCACGCCCGGCGCCTTGCCATGCGCCCCGATCCGGCTCTCGCTCAGGCCACCGCCATAAACGTCCGCCGTATCCCAGAAGCTGACGCCCGCCGCATTGGCGGCATCGAGAATGGCCTTGGCCGTCTCGTCACCCACCGGCCCGAAATCGCCGCCCAGCTGCCAGCAGCCCAGTCCGATTTCGGAGACCTCGTAGCCCGTCTTGCCCAGCCGCCTCGTCTTCATGCCTGCCTCCTGCTCGCCTCGGCCGCCGCAGCGACGGCCCATCCGGTCACGCCCTTTTAGGCGGCCCGGACCCTGCCGTCACCATCCCAGGCAGTTCCGCCCCAGGGAAACGTCATGGACACGGCCTGGGACGTCGTCCGCTACTCGAAATAGTCGGGATGATCGGCAATGGTCTGGGCCAGCAGCACCTCGGCCCGCGCCAGATGCGCCCGCATCGCCGCTTCCGCCGCTGCCGGTTCGGCCCGGCTCACCGCCTGGGCAATCGCCTTGTGTTCATCGATCGCGACCCGCGACGAGGACACGCCCAGCGTCAAATAGCGCACCCGGTCGAGCTGCATCTTGTGATCGTCGATCAGCTGCCAGGCATATTCCACGCCCGCCAGCCGGGCCAGCGTGCGGTGGAACAGCTCGTCCAGCGTATGGAAGCGCCGGCTGTCCTGTGCACTCGAAGCCGCTTCCTGCTCGGCAATGAGTTCGCCCAGCACCGTCTCGGCATTGCCCGGGTCCGACGCCACGCGACGGATGATCTCGACCTCGATCGACTCGCGGATGAAGCGCGATTGCCGCACGCCCTCGGGCGAGATCTTCTTGACCACCGTGGCACGCTTGGGCCGGATCAACAGCAGTCCCTGCTGTGCCAGGCGGATGAAGGCCTCCCGCACCGGCTGGCGCGACACGCCGTAGCGGCCGGCAATATCGCTTTCCGAAATCACATCGCCGGGCTTGAGCGCCATGGTGACGATGTCGTCGCGCAAGGTGTCGACGACCCGCATGGCCATGGTCTCTTCGCCCGTTTCGAGCACGCTGGCTGCCACTTCGCTGATTCCCCTCTAACGAACCTTGATCCGGTTATTCCGTTGCCGCGCCTGCTGATTGCCCGCTTCCACAGAAAACTGGCCTCCGGCTTTTTCGCCCTTGGCCAAAAGTAATAGTACATTCATGTCATCTTGTATGGTAGATGCAATTTCAAGGCGGCCGGTCCGGGTCGCGAAACCTGTTCAAATTGGAGAAGACGAATGGCCAAGACCTACGCAATTGTGGGGACCGGCGGCCGCGCACGGATGTTCTACGAAGCGATCCTGGGCCCGCATCGCGAGCATTCCCGGCTCGTGGCACTCTGCGACACCAACCAGGTGCGCATGGACTATACCAACGACGTCATTGCCGGCGAATTGTCCGGCCAGAAGGTGCCCACCTACAAGGCCGACCGCTTCGCCGCGATGATCGCCGAGTGCAAGCCCGACACCATCATCGTCACCTCCATCGATCGGACGCATGACCGCTACATCATCGCCGCGCTCGAAGCCGGCTGCGACGTCATCACCGAAAAGCCGATGACTACCGATCCCGAGAAATGCCAGGCCATCCTCGACGCGGTCGAGCGGACCGGCAAGTCGGTGCGCGTCACCTTCAACTACCGCTATGCCCCGCATAACTCGGCCCTGCGCGAACTGATCGCCGAAGGCGCCATCGGCACCCCCACCTCGGTTCATTTCGAATGGCTGCTCGATACCCGCCACGGCGCCGATTACTTCCGCCGCTGGCATCGCGACAAGCGCAATTCGGGCGGCCTGATGGTCCACAAGTCCACCCACCATTTCGATCTCGTCAACTTCTGGCTCGGCAGCCAGCCCGACACGGTCTTTGCCATGGGTGATCTCAAGTTCTACGGTCGCGCCAATGCCGAAGCGCGCGGCGTCTTCACCCCCTATACCCGCACCACCGGCGTCGAGGCCGCCAAGGCCGACCCCTTCGCCATCGACCTCACCTCGAACCCGGTCCAGAAGGGCCTCTACTGGGATGCCGAGAAGGAAGACGGCTACCAGCGCGACCAGAACGTCTTCGGCGATGGCATTTCCATCGAGGACACGATGAATGTCATGGTCCGCTACCGCAACAAGGCGGTGATGACCTATTCGCTCTACGCCTATGCGCCCTGGGAAGGCTTCAACGTCGCCATCAACGGCACCGGTGGCCGGCTCGAACTCACCGTGCACGAAAATTCCTACATCAATGCCGGCTCCACCTCCGACACCGAAGGCTCGGCCAAGGGCGTCAAGCTCTACCACTTCCCGCTGCATGGCGAGCCCCGTGTCGTCCCGATCAAGGCCGGCGAAGGCGGCCATGGCGGCGGCGACAAGATCATGCTCGAGGAAATCTTCGGCAACGCCACCCCGCGGCCCGGCTACGGCGCCAACCACCGTGACGGTGCCCTCTCGATCCTGACCGGTATCGCCGCCAACAAGTCGTTCGAGACCGGCCTGCCGGTCGACGTGCGCAAGCTGGTGAAGCTCTAGGAGCGCGGCACAGGATCCAGAAAGCCGTGAGAGCTACGCTCGAACGGCTGGAAGCGAGAGGGGGCGTAGCTGCCCGATTCGCAATTGTCTCAGTCGATACCCTCCCCCTTTGAGGGGAGGGAGCAAGGGTGGGGGTTCCGGCCGTTCCGCACCGGTCGAGCTTGCGGATGGCCCTGAACCCCCACGCTGCTCGATAACGGACTTGGAACGCTAGGTCCTACCAACGCGGCAAACCAAACGCAGAAACCTTTCGCCCGCATTTCCCGTATCTTGCTCGGGACTAGAGCAAGGAACCCACCATATGGCGCGCGAGACTTTCACCGGAACGGCCTGGATAACCGGCGCAGGCACCGGCATTGGTCGGGGCCTTGCCCTGGCCCTGGTCGCCCGCGGCATGACCGTGGCGGCCAGCGCACGGACCGAGGCAGCCCTGCTCTCGCTCGCCGCCGAAGCCACCGGACCCGGCTCGATCATTCCCATCCCGCTCGATGTCACCGATGAGGCCGCGGTCCGTGCCGCCGTCGCCCGCATCGAGGCCGAGGCAGGCCCGATCACCCTCGCCATTCTCAATGCCGGCACCAATAGCGAGGTGACGGCCGAAAAGTTCGACACCGAAAAATTCCGCTTCGTCGTCGATACCAACCTCATGGGTGCCGTCTTCTGCCTGGGCGCCCTCCTGCCCCTGCTGCGCCAGCGCCGCTCCGGTCGCGTAGCCGTCGTCGCCTCCGTCGCCGGCTATCGCGGCCTGCCCACTGCCGCCGCCTACGCAGCCAGCAAGGCCGGCCTCATTGCCATGACCGAGGCGCTTAAGCCCGAGCTTGAAGCCGACAATGTCGAGCTGACCCTGATCAATCCCGGCTTCGTCGACACCCCGCTCACCCGCAAGAACACCTTTCCCATGCCCTTCCTCATCGACACCGACGAGGCGGTCCGCGCGGTCATGGCCGGGCTCGAGCGCGGTCGCTTCGAGATCGTCTTCCCCTGGCAGATGACGGTGCTGATGAAACTCCTGGGCAGCCTGCCCTATGCGCCGTTCTTTGCCGTCACCCGCCGCCTGGTGCGTCGCCTATGAGGCGCGATGCGGCGTGTGCCGGTAGATCCGCAGCCCCTTGAGCAGCAGCTTGACCGCCTCCCAGTGAATGGCGGCGGTCACCTTGAGCGTCATCAGCGGATGCCCCAGCACGGCCTTTAGCAGCGCCGCGTCGGTTAGTTCGGACCGTTCCCCGCTGAACGCGGCGGTCAGCAGCACGCCCTCGCGATCGCTTTCGACGATGGCGACACGGACCTGTTCCCCGGGTGGGCTGATGGTGAAGTGATAGACGCAATCCATCGGCATGAAGGGCGAGACGAAGAACGTCTTGTCGCAACTGTGCCGCACTGTGCCTTTGCCAGCCGGCAGCACATAGGCATGCCGCTCGCCATGGGTGTTGTGCACCTCGTGGATGATGGCGGCCAGAGTGCCCTCGCTTCGGTGGCAGAAATAGACCGTCAGCGGATTGAACACATAGCCCAGCATGCGCGGATAGCACAGCATCCGCACCGGCCCGTCGGCAACAATCCCGGCTTGCGCCAGTTGCCCTGCCACCCACGCGCGTAGTGGCCCGCCATCGCCGTGGTCGCTTTCACGGAAACTGAGCAGCCCCGGCCGGTTCACCCCCAGCCAGCGCAGCGACAGCCCCGGCAGTTCGTCCAGGTCGAGCAGCAGCGAGAACACCCGGTAGCTCAGCCGATGTCGTTTCGGGCGCAGCCGCTTGTGCGCCACCGTGCCGGTATAGATCGCGCTGTGCATCACTCTGCTGCTTCCAGCAGCGGCGCTTCGGCAATGCGGTTCGCCGGCATCGCCCATGGCCGCATCACGCCGAAGCGCTCGGCCACGGCCAGGCCCGATTGCAGCGCGTCCTCATGGAAGCCGTAGCCGAAATAGCTGCCGCAGAACCACGTCCCGCGCCGCCCCTGCAACTGCCAGAGCTGTCGCTGTGCCGCCAGCGCCGCCTGGTCGAACAGCGGGTGGTCATAGTCGTAGCTCTGCAGCACCGTGCTGGACCGGGGCTCGCGCGTCGGATTGAGCGTCAGGATCAGTGGATGGCGGCGGTCGAGGTTCTGCAGCCGGTTCATCCAGTAGCTGACGCAGAGCGCATCCGCCCCTGCCTCGCCTTTGCCCCCGATATAGTTCCAGCTCGCCCACACATGTTTGCGGCGCGGCATCAGCGTCGCGTCGTCATGCAGCACGGCGCGGTTGCTGGTATAGCGGAAAGCCCCCAGCACCTGCCGCTCCAGCGCATCGGCATCATCGAGCAGCGCCAGCGACTGGTCGGCATGGCTCGCCATCACCACGTCGGTGAACACGTCTCGCTTGCCCTGGCTGTCCTCCACCGTCACCAGCCCGCCCTGGCGGCTGATCGACCGCGCCCCGGGCGCCCGCCGCACCACACTGCCGAAATCGCCTAGCAGCGCGTTCACATAGCTGCGACTGCCGCCCTCGACCGTGCGCCACAGGGCGCGACGGCCCAGCGTGAACAGCTGGTGGCTGGCAAAGAACCGCACGAAGGCCTGCATGGGAAAGCCGCGGATCGCCGCGGCCGAACTCGACCAGATTGCGGCGCACATCGGCAGCACGTGCAACTCCACCAGATGCGCGGAATAGCCGTGCCGATCGAGGAACTCTCCCAGCGTCACATCCGCGATTTCCGGGCTGTCCAGCAGGCTTTCGGCATGGGTGTAGAACCGCACGATATCCGCCAGCATCTGCCAGTAGCGCGGCCGGGTCATGTTCGGGCCCACCAGCCCGCGCAGGTCGCTGGAATATTCGAACGCCCCATCATCGACCGACGCGGCAAACGACATATGCGTCTCGGTGCTTGCGACCCCGAGGTGGTCGAGCAGTGCCGTGAAGTTGGGATAATTCGCCTGGTTATAGACGATGAAGCCGGTATCGACAGCCACCGGCCCGCGCGGCGTCTCTACGTCGACCGTGTGGGCGTGGCCGCCAACCCAGTCTTCCTTTTCGTAGAGCGTCACCTGGTGTCTCTGGCTCAGCAGCCAGGCAGCGGAGAGGCCTGCAATGCCGCTGCCGATCACGGCAATGCGACGGTCATGGGTGGGGTCGGGCAGCGATGATTGATGGTGCACGTCTGGGCTATCCTAACATAGGTTAGCCTCAAGCTACGGACGGTGCGGCTCCAGAGTTTCAGCGATTTCGCGGAAAATCAGCCCCTGCGAAAAATAACTGCGGTTGGCCGCTACTAGCCCCCGTGCGAGCATCGGCTCCTGTCCCTTGCCCGCTTTCGGAGCCCCACATGCCCGCGCCCATCACCGCCTATCTGGCCACTGCCGTGGCCTTTTTTGCCCTCGATTTCGTCTGGCTGAGCCTTGCCGTGCCGCGGATCTACCGCCCCCTTATGGGCACGCTGCTGCGCGAGAGCCCCAACCTGCCGGTGGCCGGGGCCTTTTATCTTGTCTATGTCGTCGGGCTGGTCGTCTTTGCCGTCCTGCCTGCCGCCTCGGCAGGCTCCTGGCTCATGGCGCTGGGCCTTGGTGCGCTGCTCGGCCTTGTCGCCTACGGCACCTACGATTTCACCAATCTCTCGACCATCCGCGATTGGCCGCTCATGGTCAGCCTGGTCGATCTGGCATGGGGCGTCAGCGTCAGCGCCGTGGCTGCCCTGGTGGGCTATGCGGCCCTGTCGCTGCGCTTCTGATTACTGGCTGAATGGCACCGAGGCGGTCAGCACTTCGCCGGAATCGTTGAATTCCACCTCGAAGTCCACGGTGATGCTCTCGCCTACCAGCACGATGCGCGAGCCGATGCGCACATCGCTGCCGCCCCGGTCCTTCTGGCGTTCGCGCAGATCGAAGCTGATCTGGCCCGCGCCCTGGCGGCCGATGGCGAGGCCGGTAAAGCCCGCATTGGAGCTCATCGCGGCCTCGTATTGCTTGGCCTTGTCGTTATAGCCGATCGTGCCGCTGATCGAGAGCGTGGTGTTCACCAGCGTGCAGCGGCCGGTATAGTTCACCTTGGTCTGGTTGCCCTTGGCAATGGTGAGGCGGCAGCGGAACGGCTCGGGCCGGTCCCCGCCCACCAGCGCGCCCTCGCCGCGCCAGTTGCCGACATAGGATGTGAGCAGTTCCAGTTCCGGCTGCGCCGTTGCAGCGCCGATCCCCACCGATTGCAGCGCCACGGCGACGGCTAGAGCCTTGACCCATTTGTTCATGCAAGAATTCCCCTCAGGCCTTACGAGACAGCAGATTCGGTTCTGCTTCGCCAGCCCATACATAGCCAAGCTCGCAAAAAACTCACATGACCTGACGACGATGTTACGAATTAGCTACGGTCTGCACGCTATGTAGGGTCATCAACTGGCCTGTTTGCGCAGGCTCGGGGCATGGGGGCAGGTTTGAGCAAGACTTCGGAAACACCGATCATCGATGTAAGTGGCGTTGATTATACGCTGCAGGTTGCCGGTCGGCCGCTCAACATCCTCAGGCAGGTCTCCTTCAAGGTGGCACCCGCCGAAGTCGTTGCCATCGTCGGTCCCTCGGGCAGCGGCAAGACCTCGCTCCTGATGCTGCTGGCTGGGCTCGAACGCGCCAGTGCCGGCAAGGTCATGGTCAATGGCGCCGAACTCGGCGGCCTCGACGAAGACGATCTGGCCCGCTTCCGGCGCAAGACGCTCGGCATCGTCTTCCAGAGCTTTCACCTCATCCCCTCGCTGACCGCGCTCGACAATGTCGGGCTGGCCCTCGAAATCGCCGAGCCGGGGCTCTCGATGGCCCAGACCCGGGAGCGCGCCAGTGCGGCGCTTGCTGCCGTCGGCCTGGAAAACCGTTTCGATCACCGCCCCTCCGCCCTCTCCGGTGGCGAACAGCAGCGCGTCGGCCTCGCCCGCGCCATGGTCGCCAATCCGCCGCTGCTCCTCGCCGACGAGCCAACCGGCAATCTCGACCAGAAGACCGGCGCGCTCGTCGTCGAGCTGATGTTCGATCTCGCCCGCAAGCAGCAGACCGCCGTCGTGCTCATCACCCATGACCCGGCTCTGGCGGCCCGCGCCGACCGCATGCTCACCATGACGGCGGGCGAACTGGTCGAAACCACGGTGGCTCGTTGATGGGCACTATCTGGCCTGCCATCCGCATTGGCCTGCTCGACATGCGCGGCGACCTGCGCCGCTTCCTGCTGCTGGTCGTGTGCCTCGCCGTCGGCACCGCGCTCATTGCCGGGGTCAACTCGGTCGGCGCCAGCATTACCCGCGCCATCGACGCCGGCGCCGCCGAACTGATGGGCGGCGATGTTGAGCTGTCCCGCGCCGATCGCGTCGCCACCCCAGAGGAACTGGCCACCATGGCCGGCTTCGGCACCGTCGTTGCCGTAGTCGATACCAATCTGCGCGCCGAATCCGAGACCGCCGAAGCCTTCATCGACCTCGCCGCGGTGGGTTCCGGCTATCCGCTGCTGGGCCAGGTGCTGAGCCCGCAACTGCCGCCCGGCACGTCCGTCGTCGATTTCCTCGCACCCAGCGGCGACGTCCACGGCGCCCTGCTCGATCCGGTCCTGCTCGACCAGCTTGGCCTTGCCATCGGCGACCAGTTCGCCCTGGGCGGCACCGAATTCGAAGCCCGCGGCACCCTCACCAAGCTGCCCGATGGCCCGGTGCGCGGCTTCCGCCTCGGCCTCACCACCCTGATCACCACCGATGGCTTTGCCGTGGTCGGCGACCGCACCTCCCCGCTGCCCGGCCTTGCCACCTGGCAACGCTACAAGATCCTGCTCGATGGCCAGGATAGCGAGGCCGGCAAGGTCGCCCTCGAATCCGCCTTTGCCGACAGCGGCTGGACCGTGCGCTCCGCGCGCGATGGCCTGGGCCAGATGGTGCGCTACTACGACCTCTTCATGCGCTTTCTCGTCATTGTCGGCCTCGGCTCGCTGCTGATCGGCGGCGTCAGCGTCTGGACCGGCATGCAGGCCTATATCGCCGAGCGTGCCGGCGTCATTGCCATCCTGCGCTCGCTGGGCGCCGGCCGCAGCCGCGTCTTCATCCACTTCTTCGCCCAGGTCGCGGCGTTGGCCGCGGTCGGCGTCGGCATTGGCCTGTTGATCGGCGGCGGCGGCGCCTTTCTCGTCCTGCCCGCCATCGGTTCGGCCGTCGGCATTGCCCTGACCCCCGCGCTGCACCTCCAGCCGCTGCTGGTTGCCGGCGCGGCAGGCCTGCTCACCGCCTTTGCCTTTGCCTATCTGCCGCTGCAACAGGCCCAGGCCATCCGTCCGGTCCTGCTGTTCCGCTCCAAGGGCCTCGCCACGCCACCCGTTGATTGGCGCGCGCTCGCCACGTCATGGCAGGTCCTGCCGCTGGTCGCCGCCACCATCGCCTTCTTCCTGCTCGCCTGGCTGATGACCGGCGATGCCGTCCTTGTCGCCGCCTTCGGCATTGCCAGCGCGGCGTCGGCCGTGCTGTTCCAGCTGTTCATCCGCATCATCCAGTTCGGCCTCGCGCGCCTGCCCGAGCCGCGCTCCTTCACCCTGCGCCAGGCGCTGCGGGCCATTTCCGGCTCCGGACAGAACGCCGCCTCGGTCGTGGTCTCGGCCGGCATGGCCCTGGCCATGCTGGTTGTCGTACTGGTCCTGCAGGCCAATCTGCGCCAGGAATTCCTCGGCGCCTCCGCCTTCGATGCGCCGACCCTGGTTGGTTCCGACCTCTTCCCCGACGAGGTGGACAGCCTCGCGGCCATTTCCGGTCCCGGCACCGACATCTCCCGTTTCGTCGCTACGCCCATGCTGCGCGGCAGCCTGGCCGAAGTCGCCGGCACGCCGGCCGCCGCCCTGCGCACCCGCGGCCCGGAAGCCACCTTCCTGCTGGCCGGCGAAGTTCCGCTCACCTTCCGCACCAACCTGCCCACCTCCTCGCGCGTCGTGGCCGGCGAGTGGTGGCCCGAGGACTATGCCGGTCCCGGCCTGGTGTCGCTGCACCAAAGCCTGCGCTCCGGCCTTGGCGTCGATCTGGGCGACAGTCTCACCTTCACCATTTTCGGCGAACCCGTCACCGTCACCGTCGCCAGCTTCCGCGATTACTCCTGGCAGGGCGGCATCGACTTCCTCGCCACCTTCTCGCCCGGCGTCATCGAGCAATACCCCACGACGCTCTTTGCCGCGATCACCGCGGCGCCCGGCCGCGAGGAAGCGGTCGAACGCCTGCTGGCCGCCGATTTCCCCGATATCCGCTTCATCGCCATCGGCGATACGCTCAAGCAGATCACCGATGCCCTGGGCCAGCTCTCCTTTGCCGCCACCATGGTGGGTGGCCTTGCTGTCGGCAACGGCCTGCTCGTCCTTGTCGGCTCCCTCTCCACCGGACGTCGCCAGCGCGAGGCCGACACGGTCATCACCAAGGTCCTGGGCGCCACCCGCCTGTCCCTGATGGGCGCCGCCTTCATTCAGTACTTCATCCTGGCCACCCTCGCCGCCCTGCCCGCCATCCTGCTCGGCACCGGCCTGGGCTGGGCGGTGAGCCTGGTCATGCTCAATGTCGACTTCCGCCTCAACCTCGATGCGCTGCTCGTCGTGCTGGCCGTTGCCATCGCCATAACCGCCCTGCTTGGCGCCCTCACCATCCTGCGCGCCGCCTCGGCAAGACCGGCCCGCCTGCTGCGCGATCTGTGATCGGCATCTCCCCGTCTTGTATGGAAGAAATAACCGCTTAAGCCATTGTGTCCAAACGGTTATTTCTCTCCATCAAATTTTGTGATTGACATCTCGCGCGCGCCATAGCCACATTCGCCGTCTGAGCGGGAACAATCCCCCAGGATCGGCCGGAGACACGTCATGGACCCTGAGCGGTCCAGCCAGGGTATGTGGTCAAGCGTGAGCTACGCGGTACGTCTTTGGTCTGACCGTTACACACGGACCGATGCTCGTATCGACCTTCTGAGAGACCCGTGACGAACTCAACCGTGCGGTCGCGGTTGGTGGACGGTCTGGTGCCCCCTCCCCCCTTCCGCACATCGATCCGGCCAATGGGCCAGCGGGAGGACGACATGGACAGCCATCTGCCCGACATCCGGCGCATCGCCGCCATGCCTCTCCTCCCCCTTTCGGCCTGACGCGCTTCGGGCCGCCGGCGATCGCAACGCCAACCAGAGGTACGTAAGTCAAGACGACGGGCAGCAAGCCAGGACCGAGGGAAATGTTCCGGCAGGCTGCCAAATCAGCGCTCAACAGGGAGGACACCATGAGCAGATTGAACCGCAGGACTTTCATGATCAGGGGCGGCGCGGCCGCCAGTTCCGTCGCCATGCTGTCGGCCCTGGGGCCATCGGCCTTCGGCCAGGACAAGCAGATCCGCCATTTCTGGTGGGGCAATCCCGAGCGCGACAAGCGCACCTTTGCCGTCATCGACCTCTACAACCAGAACAACCCCGGCGTCGTCGTCTCCGGCGAAACGCTGGGCTTTGCCGATTACTTCACCAAGCTCACCACCCAGATCGCCGGCGGCAACATGCCCGACGTGATCCAGC
>JADKLW010000041.1_pt2 | contig 58892 bp, 46 predicted proteins | sample 8641881 | NCBI WGS metagenome assembly JADKLW01 (sample SAMN16272185, study PRJNA661076) | feces metagenome | isolation source: fecal sample from diarrhoea affected cattle B | host: Bos taurus | place: South Africa: Lokaleng Village, Mahikeng | collected 2019-09
TAGCACAGACCCAGCACGAGTTAGCACAGACCCAGCACGAGTTAGCACAGACCCAGCACGAGTTAGCACAGACCCAACAAAATTTTGGAGAGTCACGGCACGAGTTGGCGCAGGCCCAACATAACTTGGGACACGTACAGGAACATTTACACCACGCCCAGCAAGAGTTGCAAGACTTACGGGCAACGTTACATGCTATTTACTCTTCTAAGGGGTGGCGTGTACTTACCAAGCTACGCGAGATCAAGCAACAATTGCTAGGGAGACTCTCTTGAAGTGCCGCCATAACCTAGAGCGCGTAGAACTAAGCCAAGGCGTGGTTCTGCTACAAGGTTGGGTTATTCTGCTGGATTTCGTTCAGCAACCTACGTTGCAGCTCCACGGAAGAGATCCTCTGGGGCAGCCTTGGACTCAGACCATTGCATTCAACCGTGATCGGCTCGATGTAGTGGACGCATTAGAGCTGTCTCCTACCCTCCAGCGGTGTGGTTTTTTCTACTACGCAGCAATTCCTGAAGGACAGGTGCTGGAGCTGTGTATGCACACTGAAGGGACGCAACTGACCTTGCATCGCTGGGCTGATCCGGCTGATGCACAGCGTCCTGAATCTGTTTTATCTCCCAGCCGCTTGCGTCTGTACCTACGAACCTGGCGCTACTTCTGGGGGCGTAGTTGGGAAATGCTGCGTGGCGGTCAGTGGCGTGGCTTTAAAGAGCGCGCCATGCGCCATACACGCAGTGCTTGGCAGGTGGCGAAGTTGACACTTAAACCTGGGTTGGATACACCTCCAGAAACGACGCCACCGTGGGATTGCCTAGTAGTGGATCATGATTTGGGTGGTGGTGCTAACCAATACCGCCGCCACCAGCTGGCTCAAGAGCTATTGACACAACCTGGCAGTCGTGTAGCGCTGCTCACCTTCTCTGTACTCAGCCTGCAGTACGTCGTGTATCGCATCTTGCCCGAGCAGCGCCAAGAACTGGTAACTCATGGGACCTGGCCGCAGCTGCAGACTTGGCTGCAGCACAGCCGTATTGCCCATATTTTTTACAATAACGCCGTCTCTTTTCCGCAGGCGTTGCCATTAGTGCACGCATTGCAGGCTTATTGCAAGCAGTCCCCATGTCGCCTCACTGTGGCGATGCACGATTACTTTCCTATTTGCCCCTCCCAGCATCTGCTGCAGGCCGAAGGGCGTTATTGTCAGTTGCCCGATACCGTTACCTGCCAGAATTGTTTGTCCCGATCTGATCAGGCCATGGTCAACCTTTACCGCCACCATGGCATCGAAGCTTGGCGCGCCACTTGGGGGCAGCTTCTGGCGACGGCCGACGAAGTGCGTATCTTTGACCCTAGCGCACAAACCACCTTACAGCGTGCCTACCCAGACCTAACCTTGCCTTTCAGTCTGCGTCCTCACCATGTGGCCCCTCTGAGCACTGCCGAGCAAGACCAGCTGCGTGCGTGGCAAAACAAGAAAAAATGTCCCTCTGGGCGCATCGGCATCGTCGGCTCTATTACCTCTGCTTGCAAAGGAGAGCAGCCCGTGTCGGACTTGGTACATGCCATAGCCCTCAGTGGACAACCCTACGAGGTCGTAGTGTTGGGTGAATGCGCCGCCATGCCAGGGTTGCCTTTGCGCAGCACTGGGCGTTACCAAGCCTCTGAGCTCACCACGCTCATCGTCCAACACGACATCGATGTCTTCTTCTTCAGCTCAGTAGGACCAGAAACCTTCTCCTACGTACTGCATGAGCTGGAACGCTACCAATTGCCCATTGCAGCCTTCGAGTTGGGAGCGCAATCAACTTTTCTGGCGCGTTATCCCCAGGGAATTCGCTTGGATCTGAAGGACAGCGCGCAGCAAGTGCTTCAGAAGCTAGAGCCTTACCTGTGCTCGCAATCTCATTAACCTATTTGCTCTTTTGCCATGCTCCATATTTTTACCAGTGCCGCCGTCAACTACATTCCTAAAGTACGGTTATTGACCGAATCGATCAAAAAATTTCATCCTGAAGCACATATCCACTTGGCATTGGCGGATGAGCGTCCAGAAAATGTTTGTTTGGATATGTTCGATAGCGTTTGGAGCCCTGCAGATTTGGGTATTGACAACTGGCGCAGCTGGGCTTTCGGGCATGCGATTGTAGAGTTGGCCACGGCCATCAAACCCTTCGTGCTAGAAAAGCTCTTGGCCAACGATGGTGATCGCGTCATCTACATGGACCCCGATACCGTCATGTACTCGCGCCTAGACGACGTGCTGGCTATCCTTGAGCACGACAGCATCGCGCTGACACCCCACCAGACCATTCCCGAAGATGACTGGATTGCTATTTGGGATAACGAAATCTCCTCACTCAAACATGGCGTGTATAACTTGGGGTTTGTGGCTGTAGCGGCGACTGATGCAGGACGCGCCTTCGCCGCATGGTGGCGTGAGCGTTGCCATCGTCTGTGCATTGAAGATACTCCGAATGGAATTTTCACCGACCAGCGTTGGGTCGATCTGGTCCCTGCTTTGTTCCCTGAAGTGGCAATTCTGCGTACGCCTCGGTTGAATGTGTCTACTTGGAATCTCTCCAAACGCAAAGTCATCCGTGAAAATGGGCAACTCTATGTAAATGGCGTACCCTTGGGCTTCTATCACTACACTGGTTTTGATAGGGGTGCGCACCGCATTATGGCGCAGCGCTACGCTATCCACAGTCCTGTAGTCTTTGAAATGATTGATTGGTATGAGTCGATGATTCAGGTCACTGCAGCCGATCCATTGAGCCACCACCAATGGGCTTTTGCCAATTTCGATAATGGAACGCCCATCAGCAAACTGCAGCGGCGCGTATATCGCGTGCGTGAAGACCTGCAAAAAGCCTTTCCCCATCCTTTTGACCATACGGGATTTGCTGCTTGGTGGGATCAAAACGGTGTGCATGAATATGCTGAAAATAAAAACGATGCTGTGACCTTACCGATAATATCTGCTCCTAAGAAAACTATTTGGTCTGCTCTAGGTGGAATTATGGTGCGACCTTCTATGTTCAGGGCTTATATGGCGCGCACACGCCAAATAATTGCGGAAAAAGGGATAAAAGGCTTCTTGTGCGAAATGCGTACACGCATATAAGACGGGTGATATGCAGAAAAAATCGTACTATTTTGATACGATAGATATTTTGCGCGGCTTTGCTGCAATAACTGTTGTCGTTTACCATGTAATCGAAATTTTTCAGTGGAGTAGCTTTCCAACATCCTGGCCTTGGCTTTGGTTCAGGGCCGGCTGGATGGGCGTGGATTTATTTTTTGTTATTTCTGGCTTTGTTGTTGGCCTTTCAGCATTTTCTGCGATCGATAGGCAAGGCAATACTGCTTTCAGAAATGAATTTTTCACGCGTAGGCTAGCGCGCATTGTTCCATTGCATTATCTGACCATGTTGGTCTTTATTGCTTTTATATCTCCCCAACTGCTGTTTCAAGATTTATTCACGAATCTGGGTTCACACCTGCTGTTTTTGCATAATCTGGTGCCCCAGTTGCATGGCTCCATCAACGGTAGCAACTGGTCGCTGGCTACGGAGATGCAGTTTTATATCTTGATGCTCCTCATTGCCCCGTGGCTCAGGGTGGAGCGATGGTGGGTGATCGCGTTGGTTTTTCTGCTTATGGCGTGGCTATGGCGGGCGGGTGTCAGTGCTTGGGTACAACCTTCGGAGCAGTCGGGGGTTTTTCCTGTATTTGTTGCAGCCACTCAATTGCCAGGTATGCTGGATGAATTCTTGGTCGGCTTGCTTTTGGCTAGACTCGTCAGGTCAGATTATGGAGAGAAAATTTTTGAAAAAAAATGCTTAAATAGAGTAAATCTTGCTATTTTAACTGCCATCTTTTTGTATGTTACTTTTAATATTTATCAATCGTATGGCAGTTATTGGGATTATCCATTTATGGTGATATTCTGGCGTAGTCTGCTGGCATTTACCTTTGGTTTGATTTTATTGTTGTTTATCTCCTTAAGACTTGATGTAAGAGTAAAAAAAATCCTTTTTCCTTTCAGCTATTTGGGTACCATATCTTATGGGATATATCTTTGGCATCTTCCAGTTTTATTATCTTTGAAAACTTTAAATTGGATAAAGCCAGATGTTGCTCTCGTATGGTGTTTGGTAATAACATGCATCTTGGCGTCTTTTTCTTGGCACTTCTTTGAAAAACCTTTCATCGATAGATTTAATGAAAAAATGAAGATTAAAAATTGAATAATTTATAAAATATTATGCCCCAATGGATCTACCTCTACCGTCAATGGCTGCTGCGCGAGCTGCAGTTGCGCTTTCGCAGCTCTGCCCTCGGGGTGGCTTGGCTGGTACTGCAGCCGCTGGCGCAAATCCTGTTGTTTACTCTGGTTTTTTACCAGTTCTTTCGTGTACGCTGGCCTGCTGGCGATGGCAGCATTGGTGAGTACAGCCTGCAGGTCTTCATTGGCCTGACGCTATTCGCCTTCGTTTCTGAAGTCATCAATCGCGCGCCCTCTAGCGTTAGCAGCTTCCCGTTTTTGATCACCAAAGTGCGCTTTCCGCTGCTGTTGCTGCCCAGCGTTGTAGTGGGGGCGGGTACCGTGCAACTAGGGCTGTCCCTGTGCATTGCTATGGGCTTTGCCCTGTGGCGTGAGGCGCACTGGTACGCTCTGCCATTGCTACCCTTGGCCCTGTTACCCCTGCTTATCTATACGCAGGCATTCGCTTGGCTTTTAGGAGCGATGGGTGTGTACCTGCGCGATATTGGCCACCTGGCCCCCTCCGTCAGTAGCTTGCTGATGTTTCTGTCGCCCATTTTTTATCCTGCCTCCATGATCCCGGTAAAGATGCAGTGGCTGATCCATTACAACCCCTTGGCTTGGTCGATTGAGATGGTACGTGGCTTGCTCATGCATGGTCAATCCATCGACTGGACATGGTGGGGTGTACATTTGGTGGCAGCCTGTGCACTACTGGCTTTGGCACGTTTTTTCTTTATCCGTATCCAATCGGGATTTGCCGATGTCCTCTGATGCACCATCACCCGTTCTAAGTTTTCAGGACGCGGGCAAAACCTACCCGCCTCAGCGCACCCCCTTGCGTCAACTCTGGGGCCACCTGCGCGGCAGCCAGCGCCTGGAGGCAGGAGGTTACAGCGCCCTGCAACCTGTCAGTTTCGATATTCATCCTGGTCAATCCGTGGGCATCGTTGGGCTCAACGGCGCGGGCAAATCCACCCTGCTGCAACTGGCCGCCGGTACTCTCACACCTAGCAGCGGTCAAGTACACGCGCGTGGACGGATCGCTGCGCTGCTGGAGCTCGGCTCTGGCTTCAACCCTGAAGCTACCGGGATCGAAAACATCTTCCTTTATGCCGCCACCATGGGCCTGACTTATGCCCAGGTGGAAGCACGTCTGGATTCCATCTGTGCTTTCAGTGGCCTGAGCAGTGACCATCTGGCCATGCCTGTCAAAACCTACTCCAGTGGCATGCAAGTGCGCCTGGCGTTTGCTGTTGCCACCAGTGTCGAGCCCGACATCCTCATCGTCGATGAAGCCCTCTCCGTGGGCGATGGCGTCTTTGCCAAGCGCTCGTTTGATCGGGTTATGCAGTTGCGTGAAAACGGCACCTCTTTGCTGCTGTGCTCGCACGCTTTGTTCCATGTGGATCTTTTCTGTGAGCGCTGCCTCTGGTTGGAGCAAGGGCATATCCGCGAATTTGGCCCCACCAGCGCCGTGTTGCCGCGCTACCAGGAGTATCTGGATGGCGTTAACCGTCAGCCTGGGGTCGATGCCGTCAGTGCCACCATACAAGCGAATGCCCTGCCTGAGCAAGCCGCCCCCACAGCACCAGACGCCCCCGCAGCACCAGACGCCTCATCACAGATACCTGCCACAGTGGCACGCTTTATTCAGGTGGAAGTCGGCCTAGATGGCACTATCGGCACTGAATTGCGCGGTTATACCGGCAGTAGCACCCTGCACGTAAATGCCATCGTAAACACCAGCGCACAAGAACCCCATCCTCTCGTGGCTGTGGTGATCTCATCCGAGAGCGGCAAAATTCTCGGCTCGGGCCATTGCCCACCGGATACTGTGCAGGCTGATAATGCCCAGGGCCATGCCCATGTGCGTTACACCTTGCCCCAACTACCCCTTAACAAAGGGCGCTACCGTGTCGGCGTCTATCTGCTCTGTCAGCAAGGGCGCTTTGTGTACGAATGGATGGATCCGATCGCCCACATTGAGCTGGAACACAACGGGCAGCACCAAGGCCCTTGGCTGCTGGCGGGAGAATGGAGGCTTGTTGCCGATGGTTGATCGCAAAACCCCATCTGGCGCACTCAGTGATTGGCTGCTGCACACCGCCCACAGCAGCCAGGACGCCCAAATGCGCGCTCTGTTTGCGCAAGTGTTTGGCCATTCCATCAGCCTAGAAGAATGGGAGTGGAAATACCTCGGAACTGACCTGCGCGGTAGTTTGCTGACCAAGGCTTCAAATGGAGATGCCATTGCATTTTTTGGCGGTATGCCGCGTATCTTCATTTATCAGGGGGGGCGCTTTCATGCCGTGCAAAACGGAGACGTCATGGTTCGCATGCAAGAGCGTGGGGTGTTTTCGCGCAAAGGTGCCCTCTACCAGGTCGCAAACCATTTCTTCAGTCAGCACGTTGGTGCAAATGAAGAATATGCCTTTGCCTTTGGTTTTCCCAATCAACGGCATTTTCGGCTGGGCCTCAAACTAGGCTTGTACAGCAAAGCTGCGCAAATGCAGCATATGCGCTGGTCGCCCCAAGCGGCGCCTTGGCACCGTAGCTGGGCGATAAAGCCGATTGGCGTGCATATGCCTCTCCATATCTTGGATATTTTATGGCAGCAAATGCAGGTCAGTTGGCCGGGGCATTTTGTCCCAGAGCGCACAGCGAAACACTGGCAATGGCGCTATCAACAACGCCCAGGGGTGGAATACCAACTGCTTTTGGTATGTCAGCGCTTGACACGTCGTCCTTTGGCAGCAGTGGCTTTGCGCTTGCATGCGCAGCACTGTGATTGGCTTGACTACCTGGGGCCGCGTGAGCATCTTCCTGAGGCGATTGCTGCGGTTCGTGCTTTCGCGCACCAGCAGCAACGTTCTGTCCATGCGTTAATTAGCGATGCCGTTGCTTCAGAATTTCGCGAAGCACAGCCAAAAAGCCTGGATCAAAGCCCTTCTGAAATTTGCGTACCTACGAATGCCATAGATGCCACTGGAGCTGTCTTACCTGGAAAACCTTGGGTGGGGCGCCTATGGCTGATGGGGGGCGATTCTGACTTCATGTAGCGCACGCATCTCAGCTGCCAGCCACCTCTACGCCCTCGGCCATGGCTGTTAGCTGTGAAGTAGCGAGCACCAGTAAATCATTGCCACAGCGCTCTACAATCGCCCGGCCCTGAAGTAGTTGAAAAACGCGTGAAACAGTCTCACGCGTCAGGCTCAGCATAATAGCCAACTCCTGGTGCGTAGGGACTTGCGCAATACGTCCCTGCATGTCCATCTGCGCGAGTAAGGCGCACACCCGCTGCACTGGTGTGGTCAACCCCAGAATGCGCCGGTGCTCAGACACCCCGCGCAAGCGCTGTGAAAGGCGTAAACATAGCGCTTCTGCAAGTTGCGGCACTGCAAACAATACGGGTCGAATCAACTCCTTGCTAATGCTGATGACTTGTGAACGCATCAAAGCCGTCACATATTCGGGTTGTGGCTGGTTATCTACTAGAGCTACTTCGCCAAAGAAGTCGCCAGGCTGAACAAAATATAAGCCTACCTCGCGTGCATCGGCAGTAAAGTCCAAGCCCTGCAAACGCCCGTCCAGCAAAAAATTCAAACACTGGCCGGACGCTCCTTTGTGCAATACCACTTCCCGTTTGGCATAGTTATGCACCTGTGCATGCAGCGCCAAATGTGCAATGGTCACCTGCGGCAAGTGGGACAGCAATGGCAAACCATTTAGAGCAGATACGGCAACAGGCATGCGGGGAAAAGGGGTGGCAAAACGCTAAGGTCAAATGCTCAAGTGTAATTCAAGCGTTCTGCGCCATTGGAGGACGGATCGAAACGATGTTTCGCTGTGATTGTGCGCACAGACAAACATTTTTAGCCAAAGCACAATACTAGATTACTTGATGGTTTGTGGTGCTCTAGGCCTTTGTCTCTAGGGTGTCGCTTTTTCTGATAACTAGCTATGTCTTGCGCTGTTGCCCGAACTTTTGTTGTTGCCTTATTGACAGGCCTCTTCGTTGCTGGCTATCCGCGCATGGGGTTTACAGCCGCTAGCGCCGCACACCTTGAGTCACAGAATGAAGCGGTAGGGCGCATCAGCATGACATTGGGGCAAGCGCACATTTTTCGCCCTGACGGCAGCCATCGCAGCGCTCGCTCTGGCGATCCTGTCTGGGTGGGAGACCGGATCGAAACAGCAGCGGGTGGACACGTTCACATCCGGTTTGTGGATGACGCCCTAGTCAGCGTACGTCCCGCCAGCCGTCTGGTCATAGAGGACTACCAATACGATAGCAGTCAGGTTCACCAATCCCTCGTGCGTTTTCGCCTGGACATAGGTGTCGCCCGTTCAATTTCTGGAGCTGCTGCGGAAGGGGCGCGTGAACGTTTTCGGCTCAATACACCATTGGCCGTGATCGGCGTACGTGGTACGGACTTTGTGGTGCGTGCAGATGCACAGCAGACCCAGGCTGTGGTGAATCAAGGCGCCATCACCATGGCTCCATTGGTTGCCCCTGACTGCCAAGCCCACTACAGCACAGGTTGTGGAGAGAGCGTTGCGCGTTTGCTGAGCGCAGCTGAAATGCCGGGCATGCTGATGCAGTACCGCAGCTATTTTGCGCAGCCACAGCTGCTTCGCCAAGAGATGCCTCCTTGGGAGGGGGGAGTCGTAGTGGCTCAAAATACGAAGGTGGAGCCCACTCCAGCAACTCTCCAGCTGCAACCAGCAATCAACCAATTGCCTCATAGCACTACCGGGCAGCAAGAAGTCCTGACGGTGTTGGCACAAGACACCTTACAGCAGGCCTTTAAAGATGTACCTGTAATCGAATTGCCTTCACCAGAAGCACCTACGCCCATGCTGCCTGCGCCCATGCTCCCTGAGCCAATGCTGCCTGAGCCAATGTTGCCTGAGCCAATGTTGCCTGCTTTACCCCCGGAATCTATGGCGTTGGCGTGGGGGCGTTGGACGCAACAGGCGCAGGACTCTACCGACATCAGTCAGTTGCGAGAGCTTGCACGCCAAGGGCGTAGCGTGACGGTGGGAAACAACGCCTATGTGCTTTACCGGCAGAGTGACATGCCATCGCTGCTTGGTGCAAGCCTTGGGCGCTTTGATATGAACTTGCAGGCAGTCCATGCCAGCTTGCAGCCGACAGGTGGTGGTGGTACCCAGACTGCGCAAGTGCATGGTGGCCTGCTCACGCTTGATTTTGGTGCCCAGAATTTCTACACCCAGCTGCAACTCTCGGCGCAGGCTACCAGCATGCACACCCTGGAAGCGAGCGGCAACCTCAATCAGAATGGAATATTCAGCCAGCGCCTGCCAGGTCTGAATATTGGGGGCGCTGTGGCATTGGATGGGCAAACAGCGGGCTATTTCTTTGAAAAAGCCATCGACGCAGGCAGCTTTTCCGGTATTACTTTATGGGGGCGATGAGCGTGCGTTTGCCCCTGATTCAGCGCTGGCTTGACCACCCTTGGCAGGCAAGGTTATGCGTTTTGGCTTTGTCCGTGCTCCTGTGGGTGGGCCTGCAAGCACTTGCGCCGCAACTGCTCAGCAAACTCCAAGAACACGGCCGCGACCTGATCTGGCGCACCCATGCCAGCAGTGCACCCGAGCAGCGCGTGATTCTGATTGACATTGACGACGCCAGCCTTCAGTCCATAGGGCCGTGGCCCTGGTCGCGCAACACTGTCGCAGAGCTCAGTCAAGCCCTGGACCGTGCGGGCGTTGGCCTCAAGCTCTTTGACATCGTATTTCCTGACGCACGCCCCGGAGATGCCCAGTTGGCACAGGCCCTGAGTACAGGCAGCGCACCCAGCGTACTTGCCCAAGTGTTCGCCTTGCGCGGTGAGACACAACTGCGTTTGGGCTCTACAGCAGGCGCCTGGCCCAGCCTAGGTTGCCAAATGCCTGCTATCCCTGCCGAAGGCGTGATTGGCAACCAACCCACGCTGGCGCAAAGCGCTGCAGCAGTAGGCCACATTACGCCCACACTAGACAATGATGGCGGTGTGCGCCGTGTCGCTGCTTTGGTATGCATGGACGGGCGCACCTACCCGGCGCTGGCATTGGCTGGCCTTGCCACACAGGCCAGTGCAGTTGCGCAGCTTGAGTCTGGCCGCCATTGGTATGAATCGGCGTGGCGCATCACGTTCCCGGGAATGCCGGGTCTTGATGTCAACCTGGACGCGCAAGGCCAAATACGTGTTCCCTATCAAACCGCGCGCAGCAGTTTGCTGCGCATATCTGCAGCAGATCTATTGGACGGGAAATGGCCTCAAGGATTGGCACCAGACACCTTGCAAGGCGCTTGGGTGGTCATTGGCGCATCCGCCTTTGGCATGGCCGACGTTGTCTCCACCTCATTGGCGGAAGCAGTCAGCGGCAGCGAAGTTCATATGCAAATGCTGTTGGGCATGATTGATGGGCATATACCTTATCCACCACAAGGACAGGCCATGCTCTGGGCCTGCTTGGTCTTATTGGCCTTGGCTGCTTTGTGGGGGCTGAGTGCGCGCAGCCAAGCCTGGGTGCTACCGCTTGCCAGCGTGGCAATCGCCATCGCGTTATTGGCATTGCAAGTCTGGGCCCAATGGGCCTACCACTGGATACTGGATGCGCTTGCTCCGGCACTGCTCATTCTTATCACCGGACTGATGCTCGCCCTGAGTGAGCAAGCTCGCACCTTGGTAGAAAAAAAGCGTATCTATAAAAATCTTGCCAGCTACGTCACGCCGCCCGTGGCAGAAAAAATTGCCCTGCAAGCGCCGACGGATGCTATCCAGGCGCGGCGCTGTGAGCTGACCGTGCTTACCGTGGACCTGAAAAACTTTGCGCGCTATTGTCAAATCTGCTCACCAGAAGATGCAGCTACCGTATTGCACCGTTTTTTTGCTGGCGCCAGCACCATCGTCGAAGCCCACGGAGGCATGGTCGAAGAACTCTGGGGAGACAGCCTGCTCGCAGTCTTCAATGGTGAAAGACCATGCTCAGATCATCCTCAAGCCGCTATAGATGCGGCCCGCAGCATTTGGCATCACTGCAGCGCCGAATTGCCCAACACCCAGGCATTAGGCATTGAGCCCATTTCTCTGGGTGTGGGGCTAGAAAGCGGTCAAGCCATGATTGGCAGCTTTGGCGCTGCGCACCGTCGCGTTCATACCGTGCTGGGGCCCGTTGTCAACACTGCGCTGCAATTGCGCAGCCTCACTGCAGAATTGTCATACCCCGTGCTGCTGGGTGCTGGCATAGTCAAATGCTTGGGCGCACAGCCAGATACAGCGCACATCCACGTCAAGAATCTGGGGCAATTTCTGCTGCCAGGGGCATTGCAGCCCAGTAATGTCTACACGCTGCGCTATATTCTGCAACCTGGCGATCCGGCAGAACAGCGCACCTTGGCCTATCTGCAGCAGCATATGGCAGCCTTCAATAAGCCTGCCGCCTGAACTGGCCCGCCCGTTTTGCTGGGCCTTACCATCTTGACCTCTGTACTTTTTCGCCCTTGTGGCAAGTTGCTTGCAGCAGCGCTGGCGCTGCTGGCGTTTCCTCATGCCTGGGCCACATGCGATGTGCAGCCTCAATACCCGTTGGCTAAGGAGCGCAGCGCGCAGCGCATTACTTTGCAGTATTTACAAAGCGTGCAAGACCAGTGCCTGCGCAACAGCCACTACTATGCCTGGCGTGGTGCGTTGGAGCTTTCGCTGGGGCACAACCATGCGGCACTTGAATCACTGGAACGCGCCCTGCTGCTGCAGCCAGACCTGCCAGGTGCTCAGCTTGACTATGCTCAGGCACTACTTACGCAAGGCGACACCCTTGCTGCGCAAGAACTGCTGCTGTTGCTGGCGCAGCGCCATGACCTGCCCCCTGCAGTGCAAGAGCTGCTAGGGCAGACTCAGGCCCACGCCCAGTTTGCGGCCACCAATGCCGACTCCAGCCCAGCCCCCAGCATCACGCGCCTGCAGCTTTCCTCTGCATTTGGTTGGGACAGCAACCTTAACAGCGCCCCCCGTACCGACACCTTGCAGCTCAGCATACCCAGCCTGCCGGGTGGCAGCCTGGCTCTGCCGCTGGCGCGCAGCAGTCTGCCCCAGTCCGGGGCGCTATGGTTAAGCCAAGTTGCAGTGCAGCAACTGCGAACTGTGGGCGCAGGCAACCATCCATCAGCCCTGCTGCTCAGCGCCCAGCTGGCCAACCGCAGCACCAATACCAGCGCCAAAACCAGTTACCAGCAAGCTGAACTGGCAGCCCACTGGCTGCAAGCCCCGCAAGCACCCGCGCAGTGGTTGCTCAGCGCCAACTACAGGCACCTGCATTATGGCGGCCAGCCTTGGTTTGACGAGTGGCAATTAATAGCCCAGCGCCAATACCAATGGCATACCTATTGCCGTGCCAGCGCGGGCTTGAAGTGGGAGCAGCGCAGCTGGCACAGCAGCGCCGAGTTAAACGGCCAGTACCAAGGCCTGCTCACTGGCCTGGACTGCAGTACCGCGGCCCATGCAGGCCTGCTTAACCCCAACCCTATCAACTGGGGTCTGCAACTCAGCCGTGGGCATGACCAGCCTTCGCACGCCGCCAGACCCGGCGGCCGCTATACACGTACCGAACTGCGTGCCCATGCAGGCCTGGTACACGGCCCCTGGCAGTTCAATGGCAGCTGGCTCTACCAGCAGCAATCGGACAGCCAGGGCTACAGCCCCTTGCTGGCCCAGGGCAGCCCGCGCCGCACCTATCGCCACTCCTGGGAGTTGCAAGCCAGCCGCGCGCTGGGCACCCGGTTGGCCCCTGCCACGGGTGGGCAACTGCGCTGGTTCATCAGCCTGCAGCACAGCCAGCAGCACAGCAATATTTCTGTTTTTGGCACGCAACAGCACAGCCTGCACACCGGGCTGCGCTGGGTAAATTGATTGGATGAAACTTTGAATTACCTCGCAGCGCCTTGCAAGCCACGCAAAATAGCCCACTGAACGGCGCAAACTAAGGCGTGTACCGTCAGTCGACCAGGCTATCTGCCTACGCCACTCTTCCTCAGCTGCCCATGGAAAGGGTGCAAACCAGCCCCATAATGCGTTGTCCTTGTGCAACAGGTGCAGGCCTTCCATCTTTGTGACCGCAATCACAAGGCATCTACTGCAAATTTTTTTATACTGCACAGCTCATTCGCAGGAATCCATAACCTGCGGTGATTTTCTACTAGTGGAGAAACTCATCATGGCTACAAACATTACCTCTCAAGAACGTACCAACATCCTGAAATTGGTTGCTGGCATGTTCAACGCAGTTCCCGGTGCTACGTACCTGGAAGAATTCAGCACTGCCTTCCTGGCAATGGGCAATGACTACGGTTCCTTGGCAACTGCCTTGGGCAACACCGGTGCTTTCAAGTCGCTGTACCCATCCAGCCTGACTGTGCAAGAAACTGCCAACAAGTTCCTGGGCACTCTGGGCTTGGCAAACAATGCTGAAGCGCAAGACTTTGTGCAAGCCAAGCTCAATGCTGGCGAAAGCATCGCTTCTGTCGTTTTCCAGTCGCTGCTGGCTCTGGTTGACTCCACCTCCACTGACGCCGAAATCGTGGCTGCCCAGGCACAACTGTCCAACAAGGCAGCTGTGGCTGAGTACTACTCGGTCACACTGGGTGCATCCAGCGCTGATCTGGCCACCCTGCAAGGCGTTGTGGCCAATGTGACGGCTGACCCCGCCACAGTAGAAGCCGCCAAGGCAAGCAGCGGTGGCGCTAATGGCACTACCTTCACGCTCACTACGGGTGTGGATGCCATCAGCGGCACCGCTGGCAACGACACCATCATCGGCGTTTCTGATGGCGTGACCTCTGCCACTGTTGCCGCTGGGCAGCCTGTTACCGAAACATTCGGTGGTCTTGATGTGATTGATGGCGGCGCGGGTACTGACACCCTGAAGCTGTCGAACTCGACTGGCACGATGACTCTGGACACTTCTGTTGAAGTGAAGAACGTCGAAATCCTGGAACTGGTTAGCGCCAATGGTGCTGTCAATGCTGACGTCCAAGCCTGGACCGGTTTGCAGTCTGTTGTTGTTGACCAGAAGACTGCCGGTGCCGCCAGCAACGTTGACACCAAGGCCAACGCCACCAGCGTCAGCATCAAGGGCGGCAATGGCGCCACCATCCGTGACAACGGCACGGGCACCGCGACCGGTAAGGACACTCTGGCTTCCGTGACGGTCGAAAAAGTGGCCGGTGCGGTCAACGTCGGTACGACCGCGTCCGCCGCTACCGCCATCGACTCCCTGACCACTCTGAACGTTATTGATAACGCCAATAACGTTACCGTGACTGCTGCTGCAGGCACTCGTGTGCTGAACCTGGGCCTGAACAAGGTTACTGGCGGTACGATCAGCGATGCAGAAGCTACCGGTCTGAAGATCGCTGCGACTGGTGCCAACTCCTCTGGCATCACCCTGTCCGCTGCCAAGGCTACCACCATCGATTTCTCCGGTGACAAGACCGTCAGCCTCGACATCGGTAACGCTGCTGCTCAAGCTGCCAACCTGGTTATCACTTCCAGCAACACTGCTGGCGTTACTCTGGCTGGCAACACTCTGGACACCGACGTGACCTTCACAGGCGGCGCTGGCAAGGACTCCGTCATCGTTGGCGCAACCACCAAGACCATTGACATGGGCGCTGGTGATGACACTGTTGAAGTGACTTCGGCACTGGGCCTGAACGGCAAGCTGGTGGGTGGCGACGGTGTTGACACCTTGAAGTTCGCGGCCGCTACTGCGCAGACACTGTCTGCAACTGACGCTTTCGCAAAAGCTGTAACAGGTTTTGAAAAAGTGAGTGTCGGTGCTGTAGCTGCCTTGACTGACAATACGGTCAACCTTGCCAACTTGAACAACATCAACTACGTGGTCTCCGCTGGTACCGCTGCAGGTGGCACCAACGAAACTGCTGCGATTGCGTTCAATGCGCTGGCTGCTGGTGCAAGCATCACCATTGCTGGCCGTACCGTGACGGCAACGTCGGGTACAGCTACAGCGGAACAAGTGGCCACCGCATTCAGCAGCACTGGCGCTACCGCTGGTACGCTGACTGTGACAGGCACCCTGGCTAATTGGACTGCTGGCTCGGCAGGTACTGGTACCAGCGTGACTTTCACCAGCACCACCGTAGGTAACGTTGATAATTTGACACCGACTTTTGCAGGCGTTGCTGCACCGAGTGCTCCTTCTGTTTCCACGACCAACGGTGTTCTGGGCACAAGCAGTGAAACTGCTGTGGTAACTTTCACCGACTTGGCTATCGGCCAAAGCGTGACCGTTGCTGGCCGGACGATTACTGCTGCCACCGGCTCTGCCACGGCTGCTGAAGTAGCGGCTGCAGTTGCAGCTCTTCCTGGAACGGTTGGAACTCTGTCGGTTGTAGGTACGGTGACTGGTTGGACCGCCGCCCCCGCCGCTGGTTCTGCCGTGACTTTCATTAGCACCACTGCGAACACTGACGTTACCGACCTGGTTCCAACGGCTGCTGGCACCGCCGCACCAACCGTAGCCTCAAATACGCCAGTTGAAGGCACTGCAGGTTCCTCTTTGACCGTGACCAACATGGCCAATGCGGGCACGTTCGAGCTGACCGGTGTGGTCGCTGGTGCTGCTACTGTGACGATGAAAGATGCGACGGGCTCGGCTGATGTGTTGAACATCAAGCTGAACGGTGCTTCCAATATCGTCAACACTGGTACTTTGACCGTTGCGGGCGTTGAAACTATCAACATCGAAGCCACCGACAGCACAGTTGATACCGTCACGCTGGCCAACCCGAATGCGGCTTCCAAGATCAACCTGGTGGCTGAAAATGCGACCAAGATTGTGGTCACGGGCAACCATGGCGTGGACTTCACCGGTTCTACACTAACCAATGTGGTGGACCTGGATGCTTCGGGTGTGGTGTCGGTGGGCAGCGTTGCTGGTGCCACAGCCGCTCAAATCGGTACTACTGGTGCTGTGACCTTCACTTCTGCCGTGACCAACAAGAACGTGACTGTCAAGACCGGCAACGGCGCTGACGTCATCAACCTGTCGTCCGTGACCGACGCCACCAAGGTTGCCACAGTGTCCACTGGCGAAGGTAGCGACACCATTACTGGCACTGCTGGTAACGACACCATTGACGCTGGCGCAGGCCGTGACACGGTGAACGCTTCTGCTGGTGCAGACACCATTACTCTGGGCGCCGGTAACGACGTCTACGTGCTGGGTGCTGCCACCAACTCGACCTTGGCCAAGGGCGACATCATCACTGACTTCGTGGCTAACAGTAAGGCCCAGGGTACGACGGCTGCGTTGATCCAGAAGGGTGCTACTACAACGCTTGCTGATCTGACTGGCGACACTATTGATGTGTCGGCAGCAATTACTCTGGCTGGTGCTGCCACTACTGGTATCACTGTGTTCGTGGCTACCAATGCTGCTGATGCACAAACCTTCCTGCAAAACACGGGCAATGCCGGTACGCTGACTGGTTTTGCCCTGGACAGCACGACTGGCAAGCTGTACATGGACTTCGACAGCAATGGTACGGTGGACTCCGTGATCACCCTGACTGGTGTGACCACTATCACCGAAGCCGCTTTCGTGACTGGCATCGCTATCATCTAATCTTCCCAGGAAACAAGCGCCTGCTCTAGAGTAGGTGCTTGAGATAGATGATCAAAACCCCTGTGACTTCGGTTGCAGGGGTTTTTTAATGAGAGATTTCCTCTTCATGAAATCAAGGGAAATTTGCCGCTGGCCCTTGCTGAGTGCGTGTGGGTAGCTACGCTTTTTGTTTTTTCAGCATCAGCTGCTGCTGTACAGGCATACGTTTTCTATGCAAATTTTTTCTTTACCACAAGATCTTACGCTCAATACCCATGCGTTCAGCCGCCGCTATCTGGGGGTCACGAATCGGGATGCAGTGCAGGTGGACAGGCTTTATCTGCACGTTGGTCAGGAACTGAGTCTGATTGCTGAGTCATTACACAATGAGTACGCCAAAGCCCATCCGGAAATCGACGAGGCTGCCAAAAAGACACTGAACGCTGATGATCTGGGGATGCGTGTTTACGCAGAAGAGAATCTGCTGCACTGGCCGTTCTTTCCGGCACGCTTGGGCAGGGTGTCTTCACGTTGTGTCGGCGATGGACTGCATCACCACCAAGAAGCTGAGCCGCTGCCTGCGCAGCTACAAGCCTTGCGCACCAGCAAGTCGGACAAGCAGCATTTTCGTATTGCCTTCATCAACGGTTTTGGTGTGAATCTGGGCGACTGCACCATGGGTGTTGCGGCATTTCGCCAGGTAGCAAAATATCTGACGCAGTATTTGCCCAGCTTTTCTTGCGATATGGTGTATGGCTCTGGAGTGAGCGCTGCCCTGGCGGATGTCGTAGCTGGTGAGAAATCTATTGAACGGGTGCTTTTGCAGGCGCCCACCGTGTGTGACTTGGCGCAGTACGACGGGTATTTTGATTTTTCTGATCTCATCAATATGCCCCAATACGACAGCTTGCCGACGGTGGACTGGTATTTGTGGTGGTGTGGACTGGATCCGCAAACGGTGTCCCCTGTGCAAAAGCGCAACAGAGGTCAAATCCGCTGGGATGCCTGGAATGCGGTGCGTGGTCTGCTCAAAGACGATAAGCCGGGCCAGAAGATTTTTTTCAACCCAAAAGCATCTGTGCCCCTGCGTACCATGCCCGCGCAGGTAGCAGTCAAATTTGCCAGACGCTTGCTGGAGTTAGCCCCTGAAATAACGCTGGTGATAGACCAGCCCATGGATCTCAAACACAAGCGCTTGATGGATCTTTCCAGCCACATTACTACGCCAGAAAAATTTAAGGCCCTGTGTGCGCAGGTTGATGGCCTGATTACCGTGAACAGCTTTGCATCGCATGTGGCAGATTTTTGCTCGACACCGGCAGTGCATGTGTGTTCCACGATTCCAGCCAATCGCTACCCTTACTACCCTTTTTCTGCGCCCATCAATTTGCAAGGCTATGAGCAGTTACCGGCTTTCAACCAACCTAAGGCGGAGCCCGAAAAATGGGAAACCATGCACGCGGTTTATCACACCGCCTGGGAAAGCCTTGCCCCGGCTCAGGTGTTGATCTTGCTGCGCGAAAAGATGGCGGAGCGCCAAGCTGCGGCCCATGAGCCCCAAGGGTTGGCATTGATAGCCGAGCCTAAAGCCGTCACTTGCGTAGAGCGCACGTCTGCCACGCCACGTTTGGTACGGCAAAAGCTGGCATCTGAAAACGCCTGGGCTAGTCAGCGGTTTGTTCAATTGACACAGAGCGCTCTTAAACCCGGCAGCATCTGCGTGCTGGCGTGTGCACCAGACCCCGGATTGGCGGTTACCTTGGCCAACCGTGTGGCTCCCCACGGCGAGTTGATCGTTCTGGAGCCGCGCACTTTGCTGGCGCGCAGCGTGGAAAGCAGCTTATTTACCGCCAGCGCCTTTGCTGCCCGGGTGGAGCCAACCATGCCGGTGGCTGGCGCTTATCAAACCAAGATCAGCGTGCTGGATCCGTGGTCTGAAAGTAGCTCCAGTGATTGGGGTAATACCCATCAGGTGATTGCGGTGCCCAACCGCAGCATGGATCAGATGGCGCTGCAAACATGCGATTGCCTCTTGATCCAGTCACCTATGCCTTATAGAGAAGTGCTCATGGGCGCTTTGGAAACACTCCAGCGCTGCCGTCCTTATCTGTTGATATCTCCAGTCAGCCGTGAAGAAGTTGGCGCTATTTGCAAAACTGCACTGAAGGCTAATTACGTATTTTGGGCTGAGCCCGCAGCACCAAGCGGTGATATGAGTACGCTGTTGCTGTTCGGTGTGCCCAAAGAAAAACAGGTCAAAGTCGACGGATTCTTCAAAGTGGAGTGAATGATGGAGTTAGACCGCGTGAATATGCCTTGGCCTGCCATGCCCCAGTTGCCCGTGGCCTGGGGCGAGGTGTTTGACAAGCTGACCATCCTGCAGATCAAGGCTGACAAGCTGCAGGACGCTACTAGGCGGGCCAATGTGAACCAGGAGCGCCTGGCCATTGAAGCCGTGGTAGGCGATATGAGCCGCTTTCCCGCTGCTCTGCCTGTGCTGGTGCAGGCCCTCAAGGACATCAACACCCAATTGTGGAATGTCGAGGACGCCAAACGCGATTGCGAGCGGCGCCAGTGCTTTGATGACGGCTTTGTGCAGCTGGCCCGTAAGGTGTACTTTGGCAACGACCAGCGGGCGGCGATCAAACGCCAGATCAACGCGCTGCTGGGCAGTGCACTGGTGGAAGAAAAGTCTTATCAGGCTTACTGATGCTTATATTTTGATAGCTGCTGGTGGTTATCCATCAAGGGATGGAGGCTGATTTGGTCTTATTTTTTTGCTAGGTAGAGCGCACTGGTGTGGGCGTCTGCTGCAAGGTGGAGCGTGATGTTGGTTCCTGTCATTTTGTCGGGTGGCGCAGGCACGCGCTTGTGGCCGGTTTCGCGGGAAGCGTTCCCCAAGCCGCTGATTCCCTTGGCCGATGGTCAGTCGCTGCTGCAAAAAACATTGCTGCGTGCCCTCGCTCTGCAAGGGGTGGAGCATGTTTTGACAGTGACTAACCGCGCGTACTTCTTTCAGACACGCAATGCCTATGCCGAGGTACGCACGCAGCACCATAGTGCTTGGCAGGCCGACTGGCTGCTGGAGCCCGTGGGTCGCAACACCGGGCCAGCCCTGGCCGCAGCAGCGCTGCATGTGCGAGAGCACTACGGCGATGATGCGGTGCTGCTGGTGCTGCCTGCTGACCACCTGATTGCCGATGGGGTGCAATTTGCCAAGGCGGTGCGCCAGGCGCAGACTTTGGCCCAGCAAGGGTATCTGGTGACGTTTGGCATCCCACCCTTGCGGCCGGAAACCGGGTTTGGCTATATCGAGCAAGGCGCGGCGCTGTTCGATGCCGGCGCCGATGTTCTGGGCTGTCAGGTGGCCCGCTTTGTGGAAAAGCCCGATGCAGCCACTGCCGCCAGCTTGCTGGGGCAGGGCGGGTATCTGTGGAATTCCGGCATGTTCTGTATGCGCGCCGATTCGTTGCTGGCCGAGTTTGCTGAGCATGCCCCCGAGCTGCTGGCCCAGACGCAGCAATGCTGGCAAGCCAGCCAGCGAGCGGACTTGCCAGTAACGCTGGATGAAAAAACCTTTGCAGCGCTGCCGGACATCTCGTTCGATTACGCAGTGATGGAGCACACCGACAAGGCCGCGGTGGTGGCCGCCGAATTCGGCTGGAACGATATTGGCTCATGGGAGGCGATGGCCAGCCTGGGACAAGCGGATGCGCAGGGCAACTGCTCGGACGCTGAAAGCCTGATCGTCGATAGCCGCAATTGCTATCTGCGCAGCGATGAACGGCTGATTGCAGCGGTCGGGGTGGATGATTTACTGGTTATTGATACGCCGGATGCGCTGCTGGTGGCACACCGTGATCGCGCCCAGGATGTCAAGCGCGTAGCGCTGGAGCTCAAGCGACAAAACCACCCTCTCTATCGTTTACACCGCACAGTGCATCGCCCGTGGGGCAGCTACACAGTACTGGAGAAGGGCGAGCGCTTCAAGATCAAGCGCATTGTGGTCAAGCCCGGTGCCAGCCTGTCCAGCCAGATGCACTACCACCGCAATGAGCACTGGATCGTGGTCTCAGGCACCGCACGCATTACTTGCGGAGAAAAAATCCAGTTGCTGCTGACGAATCAATCGACCTACATCGAAGCCGGAACGCGCCACCGCCTGGAAAACCCCGGCATCACCGAGTTGGTGATGATTGAGGTGCAAAGTGGCGAGTATCTGGGTGAGGACGACATCGTGCGTTATGAGGATGCGTATGGGCGGGCGTGATGATGCCGACTGGGGGAGGCAGAGCGGGTGGTTTACCCCGCTTTTGCCCAATGAACCACGCATTCTTGACCGCCGCACACAGGTCGCGCTGACCGAGCGCTACCTGCTGCCAGTGCTGCCCAAGCTGGAGTCGGCCTTGCTGGCTATCCGCTTGCAACTCGACCCTGAGCTTGAGCGCCTGCAGCCATTCAAGCTGGGCAAGCCGTATCCATTGGGCCAGTGCCTGGAAATCGCCCAGGCAGTACAAGCGCGCCTGCGCACAGTGATTGAGTCTGATCTGCCTGCAGGCGCTGCTGTCGGCCTGCGAGCGCTGCGTGCATTTCAGCGTGCAGGCGGGGCCTTTCGTCAAGCCTGGGGTGATCTGCGCGGCCAATATTTTCAGAACGCTTTTTTGCTGGGAACGCTGTACATCGATGTGGCTAACGACACGGTCACCGCCACCAAACCCAAGGTGGAAATCCTGCCTTTTGACGAGGCGCAGTTCTTCCCCATCCGTGACTTTGAACACTTTAGGCAGATAGCCCGTTCCTACTGGGGCGACGAAATTTATCCCAACCACGTGCTGCCCGAACTGGCACCGCACTGCCCGCTGTTCCATGTGAGCCACAACGGGCGTATCCAATTGCACGACGCCACCCAGTACATGCTGGCCATGACACGTATCCAGGGCTTTAAGCCCAGTGAAGCGGTGCTGCGCGAATCTCCTATGCCGCAAGCCCTTTTCGAGCGCATCCGCGAAGCACTGCAAGAGGCTAAGTTCCCGCTGGCCACCACTCCCGAACAAGGTCGCCAGCAAGCGCTGCAGCAGTGCCACCAGCAGCGTGCCAAGCGCTGGCATCTGGAGCCCAAGCGGGTAGCACCTCTCATCCATGCAGTGGAGCAAGTGAACCTGCGCTTGGCACGCTGGCAGCGTGACAGAATTTCTCAACAACCGCCGCAACAAAAAACGCCCATGCCCACCATCAAGATCGACAACATCGACTACGACCTCGACAGCCTTTCCGACGACGCCAAGGCGCAACTGCAAAGCATTCAGTTTGTGGATCAAGAACTGGCTAAGCTTCAAATGCAGATGGCTGCCATGCAAACTGCCCGCAATGCCTATGTCAATGCCCTCAAGCTTGCTTTGCCCATGGGTAGTGCATCGCAATCCCATTAGTCTGCCCTACGTTTTCACCCGGGATTTTTCGGCTTTGTCTGCCAGGCTTCCCAGCTTCAGGGGCTTGTCGGAACTTCTGGCCCTCGCTTATGGGCTTGCTTCGTGATGATCTTGTAAAGTGCTCATTTGCACCCAGGGCGGCAATCACCGCAGATTGCTTTAGCTACTGCATGGCTCATGCCCTGAGCTTACAAGCTGCTCATCGAGTGTTTATGCAATAACGTCCTCGGTTGTCTAAATGTCTTATTGACGCACAACTTCTCGAAACTGTTTCTTTTTTTCTATTCCCAAGACAGACTAAGCCGCTATCAAACAATTGCCTTAACTAGGAGACAGACAGTGAGTGATTGGACGGCTGGCTACGTAGCGGATATTGGTTATACCTATGGTTATTACCCCGAGCTAAACCCCTCGCGCGTGCGCTTGGCGTTTCTCAATGCGGGGCTCGTGCCGCCGGAAGTGGGTAACGCCTGCGAACTGGGCTTCGGCCAGGGCATGAGCGCCAATCTGCATGCCGCTGCCAGTGTGATCCAGTGGTCTGGTACCGACTTCAACCCCGCCCAGGCCGCCTTTGCCCAGGAACTGGCCGGCGTGGCTGCTTCTGGCGCCCAGCTTTTTGATGAAGCCTTTGACCAGTTTTGCAACCGCACTGAGCTGCCTGAGTTTGACTACATCGGCCTGCACGGCATCTGGAGCTGGATCAGCGACGAGAACCGTGCCGTCATCGTTGATTTTGTGCGCCGCAAGCTCAAGGTGGGTGGCGTGCTTTACATCAGCTACAACACCCAGCCCGGCTGGGCCGCCATGGTACCCATGCGCGATCTGCTCACCGAACACGCAGAGGTGCTGGGCGCCGAGGGCGCAGGCATCGTCAGCCGTATCGACAGTGCGCTGACCTTCGCCGACCAGTTGCTGGCTGCCAACCCGGCCTATGCGCGTGCCAACCCGCAGATTGCCGAGCGCATTCAGAGGATCAAGGCGCAGGACCGCCACTACGTCGCCCATGAATACTTCAACCGCGACTGGCAGCCCATGGCCTTTGCCCAGATGGCCCGGTGGTTGGCACCAGCCAAGCTGCAATGGGCGTGCTCGGCGCATTACCTGGACGCCATTGACGCGGTGAACCTCAGCGCCGAGCAGCAAACCCTGCTGGCGAGCATCCCCGACCCGATGTTCCGCCAGACCGTGCGCGACTTTTGCGTCAATCAGCAGTTTCGCAAAGACTACTGGGTCAAGGGGGCGCGCAAGCTCAGCGCGCTGGAACAGGCCGAAGCCCTGCGTGCCCAGCGCGTTATCTTGGCCCAGCCCCGGGCCGAGGTCAGCCTAAAAATTACCGGCAGCTTGGGCGAAGCCACGCTGCAAGAGGCGGTCTATGGCCCCATCCTCGAGCAGCTCGCTGACCACAAGCCCAAATCTCTTGGCGAGTTGGAAAAGACACTACAGTCCAGCGGTATCGGTTTTGCGCAGATCAGGGAGGCGACGATGGTCCTGGCAAGCGCGGGGGTCGTGCTGGCCGTTCAGGACGAAGCAGCGACACAAAAAGCCAAAAAGCGCGTCGAACGCCTGAACACCCATCTGATGATCAAGGCACGCAGCAGCAATGAACTGAACTACCTCGCAAGTCCGGTTACTGGCGGGGGCATTACCGTGCCGCGTTTTCAGCAACTGTTTGTGCTGGCCAGACAACAGGGCCACAAGCAGCCTCAGGACTGGGCCAACTTTGTGTGGAACATCCTCGCCATGCAAAACCAGCGCTTGGTCAAGGATGGCAAGGCGCTGGAGAGTGCAGAAGAGAACTTGGCAGAACTGACCGTGCAGGCCAGCGAGTTTGCCGAAAAACGCCTGCCAATCCTCAAAGCGCTGCAGATTGCTTAAGGTGTAAGCACTACGAGCAGTGCTGTCCGCGCTGGAGTCGACCTTGTTGGCCTTCCGCTTGCAACTCGTCCCAGCGCTTGAGCGCCTGCAAGCTTGCCCTGTCCTGTCTGCAATGAAGTGCCAGGGCAAGGATTGCTCACGATGCTCAGGTTTCTTTCATGCAATATTTGGCATCAAATATGGCTTTATCCCTTATGCAGACTTGGTATGTAGCTATAAAAATAAGTGCTAGAGCGCTTGCGCTATTTCCATACCTTATGTTTTATGCATTAAATTGGCATCTAGCCCTTATGTAGCAAGGGCAAGTAGCTATTAAAAATGAATTTTCAGGCTAGGCTTGCAACTGCCGTTGCGCGGTGCCGGTACACAGGCTGCCGTTACAAAAAACCGTCAATTTCTGCAACGCCACACTCAGACCTGGCAGCCTGAGTCTTTGTTCAGCCCTGTGTATCCTAGAGTCTGGGGCCAAGGTGCCGCCAAGGCTGGCCCACAGCCTTTCTTCATGCTTTCATTCATGCACGCATTCATGACCAAATACCACGCGCTTTCCAAAATCGACCATGCGGGCCAATCTTTCCAGCGCTATACCAGTTATGGTTTTGCTGCTGCGCAAAATATTGCACCGCTGGTGCAGCAAGAGCTAGCTAAGGCCTGCATGAGTCTGGCAATAGGCTTTATGCAACAAGGTGAACACTTTATGCCTGTGGCCGTACAAGGCTTTTTGCCGGGCAAGAATCTGCTGGTGGCGCCCGACGGGCGCTGGCTGGGGCAATACATACCGGCGGCTTACCGGGGCTATCCGTTTGCCTTGCTGCCCAATGAGGCCGGGCAGCTGGTGCTGTGCATTGACACCGATAGCGGTCTGCTTGCTGATGCTGATGCCGAAGGCCAGGGCGAAGCTTTGTTTGATGCGCAAGGCGAGCCCACGCAAGCCATACAGCAGGTCATGCATTTTCTGGAGCAAACCGCACGCAATCGCCAAGCCACGCTGGACATCTGCAAGGCCCTGGCCCAGCAGCAGTTGCTGCAGCCTTGGCCCATGGAGGTGCATACCGCACAAGGAAAAAAAGAGATTACAGGCCTGTTTCGCGTTGATGAAGCGGCACTGAACCAGCTGGATGCGCAGGCGCTCAAGGCCTTGCAGCAAGGCGGTGGCTTGCAGATGGCTTATATGCAATTGCTGTCCATGCAGCACCTGGACAAGTTGGCCGAGCTGGCCAAGGCCCATGAGCAGCATGAACAGGCGCAAGCCCAGACCGCTGCGGCTTTGCCCGTCAATAGCAAGGGGGAGCTGGATCTGGAGTTTCTGAACCAGACCGATACTTTGAGCTTTTCTGGTCTGTAAGCCGTATGCAGGAGGATCGCGTGTTGAAGCTGGAACGTTGGACAACGCAGTATGTAGAGCTGGAAGACCGCATGCGCCTGAATGCGCTGTCCAGTCAGGGCGAGGTCATGGTGCTGTGGCTGACGCAGCGCCTGCTTATCCGTCTTGTGCCTTATTTTTGCCAGTGGCTAGAGGCGCAAAGCGACATCCCATCAGCGGTACAGTCCGTACATCACGGCTTTGCCCAGCAGGCGGCGCAACTGTCGTTGCAGCAAAGCACAGAACCGGAAGTGCAGGTGCCCACAGAGGCAGGCGGTGTGCAAGCTCCAGCCTTGCTGGTGTACGGGGTAGAAGTCTCCAAGATCGAAGGCCATATCACCCTGGGGTTTAAGGACGCGCAGGGCCAGGTGCATGCACAGCTGCCGCTGCCTGCGCAGGCACTGCGCCAGTGGCTGCAGGTTTTGCATTCGCAATACATTGCGGCACAGTGGCCCACGATGGGGTGGCCCGAGTGGCTGCTGGAGCATGCTGCGTTAACATCAGCAGCCCCCAGCGGCTCTGCGCTGCTGCACTGAAAGATTTTTGTGAAAAACACTGCGATGCCCACGCCCCAACCGAATCAGGCGCCCACCCCAGACGCAGCCTCTGTGGCCGATGCATATGCTGCTGAAACCACCCAGTTTTTGCAGCAGGTGGCGGCAGAAAGCATAGGCTGGCTGCCGCTGGACAGCGGCACCTACCTGCATGCCGGGGCAGGCGTGGATGCGCCCGTGATTGAAGTCGTGGGCCTTGCCGACGCCAGCATGGCAGCAGACAACGTAGTACTGCTGTATTGGTAGAAAAGTGAAGTTGCTCTGACCAGCAGCACTTACCCCCACCCCGCCACTACCCCACCAATTGCCCAATCTAGGCTGGAATAATGCCAAAAACAAATAAAAAAGCCGGTGTTGACACCGGCTTTTTGTTACCGCACTGAGTGCCTGTAAACGCTATTTTTATCAATAGACAAAAACGTTAATCAAGTCTTGCGTTGTAAAGTCTTCAGTGCGCAGGCCTACAAACAGGGCGACTGGTTTCAGCTCATCGGCCACCACATTATTGTCTGCACCGGAATCGTCCTTGAATTTGTACAAACCCATATCGCTGGCGCCCACATTGATCAGGAAATAATGGTCATCGCCCTTGTCATACGAAGCATTATTGCCATAGGCATCAATTAATGCGGCTGCGCTGGAGCTGTCGGAAGCGGCTGCAGAGGCCCCTTGAATCACAAAAAAGCCCTTGCCATAAGTATCAGGATTGGGGTTTTTGGAATCAACGTTACGCTGCAGATAAGCAGTGGCAGTGCTTGTCAGAATTTGCGAGAAGTTGTAATTGCTATAAGCAGTATTAACTCCGGCACCTTGAGTGGAGTAGGAAGTGGTACCGTTCAAATCAAAACTTCCAACCGCAAAAGTATCGTATTTGATATTGAAGCCGCGCACTTCCATGGCCATATTAAAGAGGCTGCCGCTGATGCTCCAGTTATCAATCTTGTCGGTGGATTGTGTGCTCTCTGTCAGATTAACAATCAGACGATTGCTTTCAGAAAGCTCATAAGCATTGATTCTGTCCGCGCCTTCGCCCGCAACGATCAACGCGGTAGTAACCGCCTTGGCTGTAGAAGGGCCTCGGAAAGTAATGCTGTCATTACCTTCCCCTGCATCTGCTTGGTCACCGGAAGCAATATAAATTGTGTCATTTCCAGAGCCACCAAATACATAATCCACAGTGTAGTCATCACTGGAAGAACCATTTTGAGCATAAATGGTGTCATTGCCTTCTTCGCCATAAATGGTGTCAGACCCATCTCCGCCATAAATTTGGTCATTTCCTGTGCCACCATAAATGACGTCATTACCATCTTCACCATCAATCCAATCATCGCCACCGCGGCCATAAATTACATCGTGGTCACGGATATTACTTTCATCATAGTAAGATTTACCACCACCATAAATTCGATCTGCACCATCACCCCCATCGAGCACATCTGCACCGTAGCCGCCTTCGATATAGTCGTCTCCGCCACCACCGTAAATAAGGTTGGTTGAGTGGTCAATAGTGTATACATAACGCCCAGGAATCCATTGGTTACCTAGGTAATAGCCATAAATATAATCGGAGGTTGCATATTTACCCCCGTAAAGCTTGTCGACTCCAAAGCCGCCTTCAATATAATCTGCACCACGACCGCCATCGATATTGTCGTCCCCTGAACCGCCCATCAGTACATCATTGCCGCCATTGCCTTTAACGATGTCATTGCCTGGGCCAGCATCGACATAATCATCACCATCGCCTAAAGTAATATTGTCATTGATGCCCTGGTAGTTCACCAGTTTGGATGCATCAAACATATTTTTGAAATAATTAGGGTCCAAATGCAAAGTGGAATTATCTAGCTGCAGTGAATCTAGGCCGCTATTTTTGAAGAATTGACGCACACCGTTCAAATCGATGCTGGGAATGGCGGATTGCACTACTTCCGCCAGCATTTGTGTGGTAATGCCATTTTGCTTTGCAGTGTTGTAAATCAGTGTCGGATTATTTTCGTTGGCCAAAACAAAACTAAGTACTTCTTCTGAAGAAATTCCAAGTTTTTGAAAATATACAAGCGTCAAATCAGAAATATATGCCATTTTTTTATCTCAAAAGTTACCCGAAAGGGCGATAAACTTACCAGGCTGGCAAGTAGGGGAAAGACAGTTTTTAAATAATGAAGTTTTAAAAACTGAAAAGTAGTTGTGCATTATTTATTTTTTGGAAATTCTTGAGAAATTTTTTCTGCTTGTGCAGTACGAAAAAATAAATTTTATTGCAAAATCTATAAAAATAAAAATCAGTCGCCTCGGGAATATACGTATTTTGCAGATTTGTTCGGCGTTGTTGCAAAATTGGTTGGAGGGTGAGGCTCATTTCTGTCAATCGATTCAATATGGCTGCCCGGATATGCCGCTCAGTATCTTGGCGCTTAAAGGTGTAAGTCATCACTCGCACATCCAATCTTTTGATGCATTTCATCCTGGTTTACACCAGCCTTTGCCGGTGCTTGCTACGTCGGCGTTTTGGTTATTTCGTTCCTGCCGCCTGCGCAGCGTGTCGACACATCTGGCTCTGAGCATATAAAGCCACGCAGTTGCAACACCACTGCTGCCTGATCGCCAGGCCAAACAGGTTGTGAGCATCAAACAAAACTGGCTGCATCTGAGAGCTTTGGGCGATGCCCGCGTTTGCCGCAGCCCACAGAACTTCGGGTTGTGTGTCCACGCCTTTTGAGGGTTAAGCCTTGTCATTTTTTCTCCTATATGAATTTCATATAAGAGGTTGCGGTACACTGCTCGCCACGATATGACAATAGCTATACGAATCCCTTTGCAGGTGACACCGGAGCAAGCGCTGCGTCTGCAGCATTTGCAGCGAGGTTTTGCCCAGTTGTGTAATGCGTTGGCTCCGCTGGTGCAGTCGACCCGGGTCTGGAATCGGGTGGCTTTGCACCATCTGGCGTATCGCACATTGCGTGAGCAGTTTCCTGAGATGGGGTCTCAGATGGTATGTAACGCAATTTATTCAGTATCGCGTACTTGCCGCGCGGTATTTCAAGACCTGCGCAGCCCTTTTCACCTGGACAAGTTAAATGACAGGCCTTTGCCGCTGATGCGTTTTGCAGACAGCTGCCCTGTGTATTTCGACCGCCATACGCTCAGTCTCAAGGATGGGGTGTTGTCGATGTTTACGTTGGATGGCCGGATGCGCTTTCAACTCACCCTGGCCAGTGAGGTGGAGTTGCGTTTCCAGACGCAAAAGTTGCGTGAAGTGGTGTTGTCAAGGCAGGCAGAGGGCATGTTTGTGCTGTCTTTTTTGCTGGTAGATCCAGCTGCTGCTGTGGCTGAGGGGGCATCGGAGCTATCAGAACCTGGTGTGCTTCCCGATTATGTGATGGTGGATGAGGTTCTATGAGTTCTAGTAAAGAAGTACGTTCTGAGCTGCATGAGGCAGTGGCGCAGCTCAGACCATTTTTTGTGCGCAGTGCTTGGTTCAGCGTAGTGACTAGCTTGCTGGTGTTGGCACCTTCAGGTTATATGCTGGAGGTGTATGAAAGGGTGGTAAACAGCCGCAGCCACGCGACGCTGTTTTGGTTGACCGTGATTGTGCTGTGTGCCTATGCACTGATGGAAGTGCTGGAGTGGGCGCGTGCCCAAGTGCTGCATACCGCGGCAGACAGGCTGGATGCCAGATTGCATGAGCGGGTATTCAAAGCGATGTTTGAAGCGAATGTGCGACGCATTCCGGGGGGGGCGCAGCAGTCCATGTCAGACCTGCGGCAAGTGTGCAGTTTTCTTTACTCTCCGGCTTTGCTGGCCATCATGGAAGCGCCAATTGCGCTGGTGATGATGGTGCTGCTGTTCATGATTAGCCCTGTTCTAGGCTGGACGGCCATTGCATTTGGTGTGCTGCAGACGGGGGTGACCTGGCTCAATGAGCGCTATACCAAGCAGCCTTTGATGGAAGCCAATAAAACCGCGATGGTTGCACAGCAGTATGCAGACAATGCGCTGCGCAATACCGAGGTGATTGAGTCTATGGGAATGCTGCGCAATTTGCAGCTTCGCTGGATGAAGAAGCAGCAAGCCTTTTTGGGCCTGCAGGCGCAGGCCTCGGATGCTGCCGGTGGTTTTCATGCGTTGAGCAAGTTTTTGCAGACGGTGCTGAGTTCTGCCTTGCTAGGGCTGGCGTGCTGGCTGTTGCTGCACAACACGCTTAACGGGGGTGCAGGCATGATGATCATTGCTTCCATCTTGGGGGGGCGCATGCTGGCTCCGCTAGTGCAGGTGGTTTCGCAATGGAAGGTGGTAATCAATGTGCGCGATGCTTGGATGCGCTTGAATGCCCTTTTGGTGGCGGTACCTGCCCATGAGGTCAATATGGCCTTGCCGGCACCCGAGGGGCATATCCAGGTCGAGCAATTGGTGGCAGGGGCCCCCGGCGTGGCTGGCCATGCGATTCTCCGTAGTGTGTCTTTTGCACTGCAGCCCGGCGATGTGCTGGCTGTGGTGGGTCCTTCTGCTTCCGGCAAAACGACATTGGCTCGGTTATTGGTAGGACTGTGGCCAACTCTGTCCGGCAAGGTGCGCTTGGATGGCGCAGACATTAATACCTGGAACAAGGCAGAGCTCGGTCCTTATGTTGGTTATCTACCTCAAGGGGTGGAGCTGTTCGAGGGCTCCGTGGCCGAGAACATCGCGCGTTTCGGATTGGTGGACATGGGCAAGGTGAAAGCCGCAGCACATAGTGTGGGTGTGCATGAGTTGATCATGAGCTGGCCTCAGGGCTATGACACTGCCGTGGGCCCTGGCGGGGCCAGTCTGTCCGGCGGGCAGCGCCAGCGTATTGCACTGGCACGCGCTTTCTATGGTGAGCCGGTCTATATCGTGCTGGATGAACCAAACTCCAGTCTGGACGATGCGGGTGAGCAAGCGCTGGCACAGGCGCTGGCACAGGCCAGCGCGCGTGGCGCAACGGTGGTGGTGGTGACCCATCGCACCAGCATTTTGAAGGTGGTGAGCAAGATGCTGGTGCTCAAGGACGGGCAGCAACAGGCTTTTGGACCGCGCGACAGTGTGCTGGCCACGCTGCAGCAGCAGGCTCAGCAGCAGCAGCAGCGCGTGGCAGCAGTGCCAGCCGTTGCCGGGGCACCTAATGTGTTGCAGGGATGAGTGATGAGGGTGCCAAGACAGCCTGCTTCTTCGAATCAGAAGCCTTGGTCTTTGCAGCGAGATAAACAAAAAATGATGAAAACTACGGGTTTTTTTGCACGCAGCGAGCTCACGCGTGCGTTGAGTGCGTTTCGGCGTGAATTCATGGTCGTGGCGGTTTTCAGTGCTGTGGCCAATGTGTTGCTACTTGCTCCCACGCTGTACATGTTGCAGGTGTTTGATCGGGTAATGGTGAGCCAAAGCGAGTTGACGCTGCTAGTAATGTCGCTGATCACTCTGTTTTTCTATGTGATAGGTGCGTTTTCCGAGTGGATGCGCTCACGGGTGCTGGTGCGCGCTGGCATGCGTATGGATGGCATGCTTAGCACCCGCGTATTCAATGCGAGTTTTGAGAGTAATCTGCGTCTGCTTGGTACGCATTCCAGCAAAGCCTTCAATGATCTGATTCAAGTACGTCAGTTTTTGACCGGGAACGGCGTGTTTGCGCTGTTCGATGCGCCTTGGGCCCCCGTGTATCTTGCGGTCGTATTTTTTCTGCACCCCTTGCTTGGATTTCTAGCCATTCTTTTTGCGCTGCTTCAGGTGGCGCTGGTGTGGTTTGGACATAGCAAGACAGTAGCGCCCGCAGAACGGGCCCAACAGGCTGTCAGCCAAGAGCAACAGTATCTGCAGAGCAAGCTGCGCAACGTTGAAGTTATGGAGCCTATGGGCATGGTTCCAAATCTGTTGACGCGCTGGAAGCAGGAACATGCGCGGACTTTGCAGGCGCAGGGCGTATCGCAAGATGTATCACACCGTATCACTGCATACAGCAAATTTTTGCGCTATTCGCAGCAGTCGCTGGCATTGGGCGCTGGCGCCTTGCTGGTAATCGACGGTCAGCTGTCTCCGGGGGCCATGATTGCTGCCAACATACTCATGACGCGTACTTTGGCACCTATCGATTTGTTGGCCCAAACTTGGCGCGGGATGATTACTGCACGCTCTGCCTTCCGTCGTCTGGAGGTGTTGCTGGAGCAAAACCCTGAGCGCGATCCAGCCCTGCAACGAGTCGCTCCGCAAGGGGTGCTGCGTCTGGCGAATGTCGTCGCTGGCGCTGCTGGACGCAACGAGCCCATTCTGAAAAATGTGAGCCTGCAGCTACAACCAGGAACTGTGACTGTTGTGCTCGGACCCTCGGGATCGGGAAAGTCCACTTTAGCGCGCTGCATGATGGGCATCTGGCCACAGTACAGCGGCGAAGTGCTATTGGACGAGCGTCCGATTTTCGGCTGGAGTCGCCATGAGTTGGGCCCATACCTCGGCTATCTGCCCCAGGATATCGAGATGTTCGAGGGCACGATTGCTGAGAACATTGCGCGCTTTGGAGAGATTGATTCCAAAAAGGTTATTGCTGCGGCAACCGATGCCGGCCTGCATGACATGATCCTGCGTTTCCCCAAAGGCTATGACACGCAGATGGGAGAAGCCGGTCACATGCTCTCTGGCGGCCAGCGCCAGCGCATAGGGCTGGCACGTGCGCTGTATGGCCGGCCTTGCTTGGTAGTGCTGGATGAGCCCAACGCTAATTTGGACGATGTAGGCGAGGCTGCGCTGGTGCGTGCCGTGCAGATTCTTAAGGATAAGGGAAGCACCGTGGTGCTGGTGACGCACCGCTCCGGGATCGTGGCCGCGGCAGATCAGTTGCTGGTCATGAAGGACGGCGTTCTGCATCGGCAGGGCCCGCGTGACGAAGTGCTGGCAGCCCTGCGCGGTGCTGCTTCGCAGCCTGGCCTGACACCACCACAAGCGGTGGCCTGAACGTATTGAACAGAGTTATTTCTCTTTTTTAGAAGCATTGCGATGACTGAGAAACTAGTGGATGCCACACAAAACATGGCAAATGATGACTTGGGGAAAGCGGGCCGCTGGGGGCTGTGGGCGCTTGCCATTGGTTTTGGAGGCTTTCTGGCGTGGGCTGCGCTGGCCCCCCTGGATGAAGGTGTGCCTGGCCAGGGTACGGTTGCCCTAGATACCAAGCGCAAAGCGGTACAGCACCTGACAGGTGGCATCGTGGAGCAGGTACTGGTGCGTGAAGGTGACGCAGTACAGGAAGGACAACTGCTCATCAAGCTGGATGCTGCCGTGGCACGGGCCAACTATGAGTCAGCTCGCCAGAGTTATTTTGGATTGCTTGCCATGCAGGGGCGCCTGCAGGCCGAGCAGCAGGACAAAAACAAGATTGTCTGGCATGAGACACTGAAGGAAGCGGTAGCGGCAGATCCTCTGATCGAGCAGCAGGTGCTTAACCAAGAGCAGCTGTTCCACACGCGCAAACGTCTGCTGACTTCGGACCTACGCTCGATTGAAGAAAACATTCAGGGCCAAGAGGCCATGGTTCAGTCCTACACCTCCATACTTTCCAGTCGCAAGCAGCAGCTACAGATGTTGCAGGAAGAGCTCAAACATTTGCGCGGCTTGGTCAAGGAAGGTTATGCCCCACGTAATCGACAATTGGAGCTGGAGCGCATGGTGGCAGATTCCAATGCTTCGATGGCGGATCTGCAAGGCAATGTGATGCGCGCGCGCAGCGCCATACTGGAGTTGAGGCAGCGTGCTGTGTCGCGCAGGCAGGAATACCGTAAAGAGGTGGAGACCCAACTGGCGGACGTGAGCCGACAGGTGCTGGCTGATAGCGAGAAGTTTCGTGCGGTCAGTAATGATCTGAAACGTACAGACATCCGTTCCCCCGCATCTGGTCAGGTTGTGGGCTTGACGGCACAGAGCATCGGTGGCGTGGTGCAAGCTGGGCAGAAGCTCATGGACATTGTGCCCAAGGACGCGGCTCTGATGCTGGAGGCGCACGTTCCTCCACACATGATTGACCGCGTGGGTGTCGGTATGCCGGTGGACGTACGCTTTTCCTCTTTTGCCAACACACCGCAATTGGTAGTACATGGCGAGGTGGATTCCGTATCTGGTGATTTGTTGGTGGATCCGCAGACCAACGTGAGTTACTACCTGGCCCGGGTCAAGGTGACGCCAACAGGTATAAAAGTTCTGGGTCATCGTCAGTTGCACCCTGGCATGCCTGTTGAAGTGATCTTCAAGGGTGGAGAACGCACGATGCTGACGTATCTGCTGCACCCACTGACCAAACGCTTGGCAGCTTCATTAACGGAAGAGTGAGTACACAGGGTCAGAAATGAAAAAGAAATTGTTGACGGCTTCCTGGGCGGCAAAGCACGCAAAGACATATGCAGGCCTTGTGGTTATGGGTCTGGGCTCTTTGGCTTCATCAGTATGGGCGCTCGACTTGCAGCAAAGTTATGACGCCGCTTTGCGTAATGACGCCACCATCCGTGCGGCGCGCGCGCAGGCAGATGCTTCGCGCGAGCGTTTGCCGCAGGCTAGGGCTCAGTTACTACCCAATATTTCGGTGAACGCCAGTCGCAACTACAACGATCTGACGACGGATACGATGTCAGCAGGACGTCCCCTCACGCTGGAAAACGAGTACTACAGCGGCAGCAAAAGCCTTTCTGTACGCCAAGCGCTGTACCGGCCTGCCCAGTTCGCTGCGCTGGAGCAAGCCAAGGCATTGATAGCAGATGCCGATGCCGTGCTCGAATATACCGAGCAAAGTCTTGTGGTACGTGTGGGCGAGGCATACTTCAACGCTCTGCTTGCCACTGATCAAGTCAGCCTGATTGCCGCCCAGAAAGTGAGCTACTCCGAACAACTGAAGGCTGCGATCAAGGGCTTTGAAGCCGGTACCGGTACGCGCACCGACGTGGATGAAGCACAGGCGCGGCTGGACATGACAGTGGCACAGGAGCTGGAGGCGCTGCAGAACCGCGATCTGGCGCGCCGCCGTCTGGAGGTACTTACAGGTGAGCCGCTCGGCGAGCTGGCGCGGTTGAATCCCGATCTTTTTCAGCCTGAAGCTCTCAAGTCCCATGAAGTGCATGACTGGATTTTGCGCGCCGAAGGTGCCAGCCCCGAGCTGCAGGCGCTGCGCGCACAGGTAGCTGCAGCGCAGGCCGAGATCGACAAGGCCCAGGCCGGACACAAACCCACGTTGGATGCTGTGGCGCAGTGGAGCAAGACCAGTAGCGATAGTGTGACGAGCATCAACTCGCGCTATGACCAGAAGTCGGTCGGTTTGCAGTTGACTGTTCCCTTGTATTCAGGGGGCTATGTGAATTCCACGGTGCGCCAAGCTGTGGCTGCACATTCACAGGCACAAGAAAGGTTGGAGGCAGCTCGTTTGGATCTTGGCGTGCGCGTGCACGAGCAATTCCGCATCCTGGCAGAAGGAGTGCTCAAAATTTCTGCTTTGGAGCAGTCGGTACGTTCGGCAGAGCAGGCGGTAATTTCTAACCGTAAGTCATTTGCAGCCGGCAGCCGCACGACGTTGGATGTGCTGAATGCCGAGCAGCAAAGAACTCTGGCACTTCGTGACCTGGCACAGGCTCGCTATAACTATTTGCTTGCACAGGTGCATCTGCATTCGTTGGCTGGAAATGATCGCTGGGCGAGTATCACCCAGGCGAATGCCTATTTGGTGCCTTGATGCCGGGCATGACAGATACAAACGCAAGAAGCTTGGTTGTTTCTGTAGTGAGCCATGGACATGGAGAAGATATACAGCGTTTGCTAGAGCAGCTGGCCCGCCAGAGTGCTGCGTACATTGCCCGGGTAGTGATCACGCACAATACGCCAGAGCCTGCACTGCGAGAGCCCATAGAGGGTTGGCCATTCGTGGTTCAAACACTTCATAACCAGATACCGCAGGGGTTCGGAGTAAATCACAATAAAGCACTCAAGGATGCTGCAGAACCCTTCATTTGCGTGCTTAATCCAGATGTAGAGTTGCTGGAGGGGGAGGAGCCTTTTGCAGCTTTATTGGAAGTGGCAGCACAGCCTGATGTGGGTTGTGCTTATCCTCGGCAGATGAACAGCGAAGGGCAGATACAGGACAGCGAGCGCGAGCTGCCGAGCCCAGCAGGGTTGTGGCGTCGACGTTTTCTGGGGCGCGCTGAGCAGCGCATTGACTGGGTCAATGGTGCGTGTGTCGTATTGCCGACTCCAGCGTGGAGAGCAGTGGAGGGCTTTGACGAAGGCTATTTCATGTATTGCGAAGACGTGGATCTCTGTCTGCGTCTGAGGCTGCAAGGATTGACCTTGAGCAAGGCGCCTGCACGTGTCATCCATGCTGGACAACGCAACAGCCATCGGCGACTGCGTCATCTGATGTGGCATCTGCGCAGTTTGCTTCGCCTGTGGACCAGTGTTGCTTATCGAGAAATACAAAGAACAAAATGATTTTTCAATCGCACCGATGCGATTGGAGTGATGGGAACAACATGGTCTGGCTGTCAGTGATAGCTTTTTTTGTAAGTTTGGTCATAGGGGCCATCGTGTTGCGCAGCTCGCAAAGCTTGGCGCAGATATATGGCGAAGATATGCCACAGCGTATTCATGCCGGTGAAATTCCACGTCTAGGTGGAATAAGCCTACTGGCAGGCGTGCTGGTGAGCTGGTGGGCAGGGGCGGCCAGTACCCAATGGATGAATGATCCTTCCTCACTGTCCTTAAGAATGCCGACAGTGTGGTGGAGCGTTGCTCTGCTGCCCGCTGTTTTAGGAGGCATTGCCGAAGATCTTACGCAGCGTTTGCAGGTGCTCTACCGCTTGCTTTTTACCCTGTTGACAGGGGTACTGGCTGTTGTACTGCTGGATCTGCAGGTGCCAAGATTGGATCTCGAATGGGTGGATTGGGCTTTTTCCATTTTTCCCTGGCTTGGTATAGCGATTACATTGCTGGCGATTGCAGGCCTGCCTCATGCGTTCAACATCATTGACGGATGCAACGGCTTGGCTGGCGTGGTGGCGCTTATCATTTGCCTGGCGTTGGCTTATGTAGCCCTTCAGGTGGGAGACAGAGCGCTGGCAGCCATGCTCGTGACAACGGCTGCTGCTACGGCAGGCTTTCTGTTCTGGAATTACCCCCGCGGGATGCTTTTTGCCGGAGATGGAGGGGCTTATTTGTGGGGCGTCGTAATTGCGATTGCAAGCATTTCCCTGGTGCAGCGACACCCGCAGGTTTCCCCTTGGTTTCCCATGCTGCTGCTGATTTATCCCGTTTGGGAAACCATGTTTTCCATCTATCGCAAATGGGCAAGGGGTATGTCCCCAGGTATGGCTGATGCGCTGCATTTTCATCAACTGATTTATCGCCGCGTAGTATGGGGTGTCTTTCACGACGACGCTTCGCGCGACATGCTGATGCGCAACAACCGTACTTCTCCCTATCTCTGGGCTTTTACGTTGTTGTCGGTGGTGCCAGCTGTACTGTTCTGGCGCACGACATGGGTGCTTATGCTGTGCTGCGGCATCTTCATCGTTCTGTATGTTGTCGCCTATTTAAGCATCGTGCGCTTTAAGTTGCCGGGGTGGATGCAGCATTGATGGTGATACGCCCTATGCAGGCCAGAAGAGATTTTGGAGCGTCTGCTTGGGGCGGTAGGACAGAGCTGCAGTCGTTTTAGTGGATTTCTCTTCGCATTGCGGCACAATGCCCGCCGTTGTCTATCAAACTCTAAGTCGAGAAGCCTTTTTCCCATGACCACCCTCACCCACATCACCCCCCGCGACAAAGCAGAAATCCTTGCCCAAGCGCTGCCCTACATTCGCAAGTTCCATGGCAAAACCATGGTCATCAAGTATGGCGGTAATGCCATGACGGACCCTGCGCTACAGGCTGACTTTGCGGAAGATGTGGTGCTGCTCAAGTTGGTGGGTATCAACCCGGTGGTGGTGCACGGTGGTGGCCCGCAAATTGAGACCGCTTTGAACCGTTTGGGCAAGAAGGGTGAGTTTATTCAAGGCATGCGTGTGACGGATGCTGAAACCATGGAAGTGGTGGAGTGGGTGCTTGCAGGTGAAGTGCAGCAAGACATTGTGGGTCTGATTCACCAGGCGGGTGGCAAGGCGGTGGGCTTGACGGGTCGTGACGGTGGCCTCATTCGTGCCAAGAAGCTCAAATTGCTGGACAACCGTGATCCATCGATTGAGCACGATGTAGGTCAGGTGGGTGATATCGTGGCCATTGACCCGAGCGTGGTGCAGGCGCTGCAAGATGATGCCTTCATTCCCGTGATCAGCCCTATCGGCTTTGGCGAAGAAAACGAGAGTTACAACATCAACGCCGACGTGGTGGCGAGTAAGCTGGCCACCGTATTGCAGGCAGAAAAGCTGGTGCTGCTGACCAACACGCCCGGCGTGCTGGACAAAGGCGGGAGCTTGCTGACGGATCTGACCGCGCGGGAAATCGATGCGCTGTTTGCTGATGGCACGATCTCGGGCGGCATGTTGCCCAAGATTGCAGGCGCGCTGGATGCCGCCAAGGCCGGTGTGAATGCCGTACATATCATCGATGGCCGGGTGCCCCACGCCATGCTGCTGGAAATTCTGACCGACCAGGCCTACGGCACCATGATCCGCAGCCACTGATCTGAAGGCCGAACCGGCACTGTGGTTGGTCTCTCGTGCAGGGGGGCGTACTCGTTAAATGGCAGGCCTGGCAACCGCATCAGGTCGGGCACAGCGACACAATGGCACGCAACAATCATTCATAACGAAAGGGGCTGCGCTGTTGTGGCCCCTTCCAAAGCTATGCAGCGCTGGCCCAAAGCGCGCATACGGGGGCAAATGATGAGGCTTTTGTTGGTAGAAGACGACCTGATGGTGGCCAGCGGCATGAAGCTGGGGTTGACCGATGCAGGCTATGCCGTGGATTGGGTCAGCAGCGCTGAACGTGCCTTGCAAGTACTGGTCGAAGAGTCTTTTGATATCGCGATTCTGGATATTGGTTTGCCCGGTCTGGATGGGCTGGAGTTGCTGAGCCGCATGCGCAGCAAGGGCATGGCCTGTGCCAGCATGCCAGTGCTGGTGCTGACAGCGCGCGATGGCCTGCATGATCGGGTGCGCGGTCTTGATCTGGGGGCGGACGACTACATGGTCAAACCCTATGAACTGCCCGAACTGCTGGCGCGTTTGCGTGCCTTGCTGCGCCGCTCCCAGGCTGCCAACTCAGCCTTGCTGACCTTTGGGCCCCTGGAGCTGGATACCGCTGCGCGCAGTGCGTGCGCTCGCAGCGTCCTGGAAGGCCGCTCCGACCAAGTACAGCTCATTGATCTGGGGCCCCGGGAATGGACGGTGCTGGAGTATTTGCTCATTCACGCGCCCAAGCCTGCAAGCAAAGACAAGTTGCTCCAGGCCCTGACAGGCTGGGACAAAGAAATCACGCCCAATGCTGTGGAAGTCTATGTATCGCGCCTGCGTGCCAAGCTGGAGCCCCATGGCGTGGCGCTGCGCTCTATCCGAGGCTTTGGCTATCGGCTGGATTTGCTGAGCCCAGAAGTCCAAACGGCTTCCATGCTGGCGGCGGTTTGAGTAAAAAACGGAGCAGCTTGCCGTTGATAGATAAGGCATTGGATGGGTTATCTATCTGAAAGCCTTGTTTGACAACGGCAGCTAGCTCTTATTTTTTAGGAATGCCCATGCAAGCAAGCGTACGCAAGCGGTTAAGAGCGTTGCTGCTGCCCATGGCGTTGCCCGTGCTGTGTCTGATGTTGTCTGCGATCTGGCTGGGCTATAGCTGGGCGAGCCAAGTCGCCCAGCATGCCGCCGACAACAGCGTGCCGCTGAGCCAACTGCTGCTGGCCGTGCTCCCCGCTGTGTTGATGCTGGTGCTGGTGGCCGTATTTGCCAGCCTGATGCTGCGCCGCGCTTTTTCTCCTTGGGTATCTTTGGCGCAGGGGATGCAAGAGCGCGCGCCGCGAGACTTGAGCCCCATGGTGGTCTCGAACCACGCACCCGCCGATGTGCAGGCCATGGCCCAAGCCATCAACCGCCTGCTGGAGCAAGTGCGCGCAGAAAGTGATGCGCAGCAACGCTTCATTGCCGATGCGGCGCACCAGCTGCGCACACCGTTGGCGGCCTTGCAGTCCCAAGTGGAGGCGTGGGCCTTGATGGCCCAGGCAGCGCCCGACAAAAGTATTCAACTGCAAGCCGACCAGGTCGAGCGCCTGCGCCAGGCTTCACGCCGCACCTCTCAGCTGGCGCACCAGTTGCTGGCGCTCTCCCGGGTGGGCAGCGGTCTGCGGCAAGAAACCGCACAGCAGCGGGTAGACCTCAAAAACTTGTGTGAAACCCTGCTGGAATCCTTCTGGGACAGCGCCATGGCCAAAGGTCTGGATCTGGGGCTGGAAGTGGAAAATGCCCATGTCACCGGCCATGCGTGGCTGCTGCGAGAGTTGCTGGCCAATATTTTGGACAACGCCATCAAGTACACGCCGGCAGGTGGGCGGGTAACTTTGCGTTGCGGTCAGCGAGGTACGAGGCTACATTTGCAGGCCTATGTGGAAGTCGAGGACGACGGCCCGGGCGTCCCGGACAGTGAATACGCACGTTTGACGCGGCGCTTTTACCGGGTGCCTGGCGTTCAAGGCGAGGGGTCCGGACTGGGACTTTCCATTGCCGCAGAAATTGCCGATGCGCATGGCGCCAAACTCCACTTTGGTCAAGCCAGCCATGCAGGGGGAATGCGAGTTTTCGTGGGATTTATGAAGTAACTAAATGTCAGAATCTTGCTCCGACAAGCGGTTACTTTTACAAATCTCTGTGAGAGAATGAATTGATTTATCTGTTGATTTGCCTGCCATATGTCCGTATCTGAAGTTCTGAGCCCTCTGACCGAAACAGCCGAGACTGTAGTTGCCAACGCTACGGTGGAGGAGCAGCCACGCACGCGCAAGCGCCCTAAACCTGGCGAGCGTCGCGAACAGATTCTTCAGGCGCTGGCAGCCATGCTGGAAAAGCCGGGCAGCGACCGCATCACCACGGCAGCCTTGGCTGCCAATTTGTCGGTGAGTGAAGCGGCGCTGTACCGCCATTTCGCCAGCAAGGCGCAAATGTTCGAGGGCCTGATGGAGTTCATCGAACAATCGGTTTTCTCACTGGTGCAGCAGGTGATCGGCCGTGAGGGTGAGAACCTGGAGTTCACGCCGGAAGACGGAGCCCGCCGTGCGGCACGCATCGTCGCCGTGGTGCTGCAGTTTGCGGAGCGCAACCCTGGTATGGTGCGCGTGCTCATCGGTGATGCCTTGCTGCTGGAAAATGACCGCCTGCAAGTGCGCATGAATCAGTTTTATGAGCGCATCGAATCCACCTTGCGCCAGTGTCTGCGCCCTGCAGCCGGTGCTTTGGGTTCGGCCACACCCACAGTGGATGCCCAGGTTGCGGCCAGCGTACTGATGTCATTTGTGCAAGGCCGACTGCAGCGTTATGTGCGCACAGGCTTTCGCCGCCAGCCCACCGAGCATCTGGACGCCAGCCTGGGCATGCTTTTGTGAGCGAATAGCGACATCTGTTTTAGTTTCGATTCGCGACGCTTTCAAGAGCTTGGGGGTGCTTTCTCCTCGGTGCGCGCGAATTTGTGCCTGTGTGCAATGCACAGGCATGGAGAAATACCGAAAACTGCGGGTTACCACCAGGTATCGAGACGGGAAGATGTTTTTACGATTAAAAAAGAACGCACGTTCGTTTTTAATCGGTAATGCATGTCTTCCTCTCCTCACAATTTTCCCGTCATCCCCAGTGCCTCTGCGCGTGCTGCCAAAAGCCTAGGCGGCAGCGGGCACCGTGCCTCGCCCAAGGGGCTGCAGACCCGCTCTCACATCATCGATACTGCGCTGCAGCTGGCCACGCACAACGGCTTGGAAAGTCTGTCGATTGGCGGTTTGGCAGAAGCCACCAGCATGAGCAAGTCAGGTGTCTTTGCGCATTTTGGCTCGCGTGAAGAGTTGCAAATCTGCGTCATCCGCGAATACCACCAGCGCTTTGAGCAAGAGGTCTTCTTCCCCGCCTTGCAGGGCGAACGTGGCCTGCCGCGCTTGCGTGCTTTGTTTGACAACTGGATGAAGCGCACATCGATTGAGCTGGACTCAGGCTGCATCTACATCAGTGGTGCGATTGAGTTTCACGACAGCATTGGGCCGGTGCGGGACGCGCTGGTCGAATCCATCGGCATCTGGCATGCCGCCATGCGCCGCACCATTGAGCAATGCAAGGAGCTGGGTCAATTGATGGCGGATGCCGACAGCAGCCAGATTCTGACGGAGGTGCACGCTTTGATTCTGGTGCTGCATTACGAGGCGCGTTTCATGCGCAGTGCAGGCGCTATGCAAAGAGCACTGACAGGTTTTGAAAATATTCTGCTGCGCTACAGCGCACAGCTGGCCCTCGCAGGCCCCGCGGGCAAGAGCAGGAAGACTGCCCAAGAGTTGCCCCAATAAATTCTGAACAACAACCATTGACCATTCCAAGGAGACATCACCATGCCCAGCTACAACCCGCCCCTGCGCGACATGCAATTCTTGATGCACGAAGTCTTCCAGCTGGAAGATGAATACAAGGCACTGCCCAAGCATGCTGAGGTGGATGCCGACACTATTAACGCTGTGCTGGAAGAAGCCGGCAAGTTTGCTGCCAACGTCACTTTTCCGCTGAACATCAGCGGCGACGAAGAAGGCTGCCAGCTGGACAAGACCACGCACGAAGTGACCACGCCCAAGGGCTACAAAGAGGCCTACCAGCAGTTTGTGGAAGGTGGCTGGCCCGCGCTGTCGTGCGACCCTGCCTACGGTGGCCAGGGGCTGCCGTTTGCAGTGAACTCTGCGTTGTACGAAATGCTCAACAGCGCGAATCAGGCCTGGACCATGTACCCGGGCTTGTCGCACGGTGCGTACGAAGCCCTGCATGCACATGGCTCCGATGAACTCAAAGCCAAGTACCTGCCCAAGCTGACCAGTGGTGAGTGGACCGGCACCATGTGCCTGACCGAACCGCATTGCGGCACCGACCTGGGCCTGCTGCGCTCCAAGGCCGAGCCGCAGGCCGATGGCACTTACAAGATCACCGGCAACAAGATCTTTATCTCCGCCGGTGAACATGATTTCACCTCCAACATCATCCATTTGGTGCTGGCGCGTTTGCCGGATGCACCGGTTGGCTCCAAAGGCATCAGCCTGTTCGTCGTACCCAAGTACAAGGTGAATGCCGACAGCTCCATCGGTGAGCGCAATGGCATTTACTGCGGCGGTCTGGAGCACAAGATGGGCATCAAGTCCAACGCAACAGCCCAAATCGTGATGGAGGACGCCGTAGGTGAAATGGTGGGCCAGCCCAACAAGGGTCTGCAAGCCATGTTCGTGATGATGAACGCTGCCCGCCTGGGCGTGGGCAACCAGTCGCTGGGCCTGACTGAAGTGGCCTACCAAAACGCGCTGGCCTACGCCAAAGACCGCCTGCAAATGCGCAGCCTGTCGGGCACCAAGGCCAAGGACAAACCCGCCGACCCGATCATCGTGCACCCTGATGTGCGCCGCATGCTGCTGACTGCCAAAGCCTATGCAGAAGGTGGCCGTGCGCTGTCCACCTTCTGCGCTTTGCTGATCGACAAAGAGCTGAATCACCCGGATGAAAAAGTGCGCAAGGACAGCGGCGAGCTGGTCGCGTTGCTCACACCCATCGTCAAAGCCTTCCTGACCGACAACGGCTGGATTGCCACCAACGCCAGCCAGCAGGTATTTGGCGGCCATGGCTTCATCAAGGAATGGGGCATGGAGCAGTACGTGCGCGACAACCGCATCAACATGATCTATGAAGGCACCAACGGCGTGCAGGCGCTGGACTTGCTGGGCCGCAAGGTGCTGGGCAACCAAGGTGCCAGCCTGCGCAAGTTCGGCAAGCTGGTGGCGGCCTTGGTGGAAGAAGAGGGCGTCAACGAAAAGATGGCCGAGTTCATCAACCCGATTGCCATGCTGGGCGACCAGATGACCAAGTTCACGACCGAAATCGGCTTCAAGGGCATGCAAAACCCCGACGAAGTGGGCGCGGCCTCTGTGGACTACCTGCGCGTAGCCGGCCACTTGGTGTTTGGCTATTTGTTTGCCCGCATGGCGCAAGTGGCGCTGCGCCAGATTGCGGCTGGCAATAGCGATCCGTACTACCTGGGCAAGCTGCAAACCGCGCGCTTTTACTTTGCCAAGCTGTTCCCGGAAACCGTCACGCTGATGCGCACGGCCCGCGCTGGCAGCAAGGTGCTGATGGATACCGATGCTGCTCTCGCTTAAGTAGCTGCTTGCCAGCGTATTTCCTGCAATGTGACAGTGTTTCATACGGAGGTTTCCATGAATAAAGCCCTAGCAGCTCTGGTTTTTGTAGCTTTTGGTGCGCCAGCCATGGCGCAGATGTCGCCCGTGGGTGTATGGAAAAGCATGGATGAAAAGACGGGCGCAGCCAAGTCGGAAGTGCGCATTACCGACAACGGTGGTGTGCTGTCTGGCAAGGTAGAACGCATCTTGCGCGTGGGGGCGGACCCGGCTGCGGTTTGCGACAAGTGCAGCGATGACCGCAAGGACCAGCCGATGGTTGGCCTGGAAATCATCCGTGGGGCCAAGAAGGCCGAGGGCAAGGATGTCTGGGAAGACGGAAAGATCCTCGATCCTGAAAACGGCAAAAACTACACATTGCGCATGACCCCGATTGAAGGCGGCGCGAAGCTGGAAGTACGCGGCTCGATTGGCCCATTCGGACGCACCCAGACCTGGGTGCGCGTGCAGTAAAGAAGAACAACGCTGACCCAGTCTGCATGGCGCCATCCTGGTGGGGCGCCATGCAGTGACCTGGGTGGCATTCATGGAACATCTCATGTCCCGATTCAATGTGAAGAAAGTCGCCGTACTGGGCGCAGGCGTGATGGGCGCGCAAATTGCCGCGCACCTGGTCAACGTCAAAGTGCCGGTCATCTTGTTTGACCTGCCTGCCAAAGAAGGCTCCAAAAGTGCCATCGCTGAAAAAGCGATTGCCAATCTGAAAAAACTCAAGCCCTCGCCGATTGGTGTGGCTGAAGATGCCGACCTGATTCAGGCCGCCAATTACGAAGAGCACCTCAAGCTGCTCAAGGGCTGCGACCTCATCATCGAGGCGATTGCCGAGCGCATGGACTGGAAGCTCGATCTGTACACCAAGATCGCGCCGTTTGTGGCCAAGCACGCGCTGGTGGCATCGAACACCTCGGGCCTGTCGATCACCAAGCTGTCTGAGGCACTGCCTGAAGCCATCAAGCCGCGTTTTTGCGGTATTCACTTCTTCAACCCACCGCGCTATATGCCACTGGTGGAGTTGATCAACACGCCCACCACCAAGCCCGAGGTGCTGGACCAGCTCGAAGCCTTTGTGACCAGCGGTCTGGGCAAGGGTGTGGTGCGTGCCAAAGACACGCCCAACTTCATTGCCAACCGCATCGGCATTGCCGGCATGCTGGCCACGATGAAAGAGGTGGAGAACTTCGGCCTGACCTATGACGTGGTGGATGATCTGACTGGCAAGAAGCTGGGCCGCGCATCGTCGGGTACTTTCCGCACGGCTGATGTGGTGGGTCTGGATACCATGGCCCACGTCATCAAAACGCTGCAGGACAACCTGAGCGCGGAGACTGACCCGTTCTACGACAGCTTTGGCACGCCCCCCGTGCTCAAAAAGCTGCTGGAATTGGGCAATCTGGGTCAAAAAACCAAGGCCGGTTTCTACAAAAAAGTGGGCCGCGACATTTTGCAGTTTGAGCTGGACAGCGAAGACTACACCCCCGGTGGCGGCAAGGCCGACGAGGTGTACGCGCGCATGCTCAAAAAGCCTGCGGCCGAGCGCCTGAAGCTGCTGCGCAACGCCGAAGGCGCGCCCGGCCAGTTCCTGTGGGCCATTTTGCGCAACAGCTTCCATTACGCAGCGGTGCACCTGGAGACCATTGCCGATTCCGCGCGCGATGTGGACCAGGCCATGCGCTGGGGCTTTGGCATGAAGCAAGGCCCGTTCGAGCTGTGGCAAGAAGCGGGCTGGCTGGAAGTGGCGCAGATGATTCAGGAAGACATCGACGCTGGCAAGGCACTGTCCAAAGCGCCATTACCGAAGTGGGTGTTTGAAGGCCCGGTGGCTGCAGCCGGTGGCGTGCACACGGGCGAAGGTTCGTGGAGCCCTGCGCTGAATAAATTTGTAGCGCGCCGCGTACTGCCTGTCTACGAAAGACAGCTTTTCCCTGAAAAACTGCTGGGTGAAACCAGCTTGCCGGACTGGAAGACTGCGGGCACCACGCTGTTCGAATCCAAGGTGCTGCGCACCTGGACGCTGGATGGCGAGATTTTGATTGCCAGCATCAAGAACAAGATGCACGCCATCAGCCCTGAAGTCATGGAAGGCTTGATGGACGCGGTAGATACCGCCGAGCAAGACTTCCAAGGCATGGTGATCTGGTCGGGCGACGCACCGTTCAGCGTGGGCGCCGATCTGGAGGCCACCATGCCTGCTTTCCTGGTGGGTGGCGCAGATGCCATCGACAGCATCGAGTCGGAGTTGCAGGCCATGATGATGCGCTTGCGCTACGCGCAAGTGCCGGTGGTGTCTGCCATCCACGGCATGGCGCTGGGCGGTGGCTGCGAAATGGCCGTGTACTCGGCCCGCCGCGTGGCGCACATGGAAAGCTATATCGGTCTGGTCGAAGTCGGCGTGGGCCTGGTGCCCGGCGCCGGCGGCCTGACCTATATCGCCCGCCGTGCCGCCGAGAACATGGCGCTGTCGACCAGCAAGGATGTGCTGCCTTTCCTGACCGAAGGATTTACCGCTGCGGCCATGGCCAAGGTGGGCACCAGCGCGATCGAGTCGCGCAAGCTGGGCTATTTGCTGGACTCCGACATCATCGTGCCGCACAAGGATGAAGTGCTGTTTGTCGCCATCAATGAAGCCAAGGCCATGGCCGCTGGCGGTTGGCGCGCGCCCACCAAGCGCAGCTTCCCGGTCGCTGGTCGCAACGGTATTGCGACCATCACTGCGCAATTGGTGAACATGCGTGACGGCGGCTTTATCAGCGCCTATGACTTCAAGATCGCCGTGATGATTGCCGAGGTGGTCTGCGGCGGTGATGTGGATGCAGGCTCTTTGGTGACGGAGGAATACCTGTTGGCGATGGAGCGCAAAGTGTTCTGCCACCTGATTGGGCAACCCAAGACGCACGAGCGGATTCTGGGGATGTTGAACACTGGCAAGCCAGTCCGTAACTGATGGGCAGGGAGATAGAACTATGAAACAAGTACAAGACGCCTACATCGTTGCCGCCACCCGTACGCCCATTGGCCGTTCGGGCCGTGGTTATTTCAAAAACACCCGTCCGGATGATCTGCTGGTCGCTGCCATCAAGTCGGCCATGCTGCAAGTGCCCACGCTGGACCCTAAGGCGATTGAAGACTCCATCATTGGTTGCTCTTTTCCTGAAGGTGAACAGGGCATGAACATGGCGCGTATCGCCATGGGCTTGGCCTTTAGCCATCCAGTGGGCGGCATCACCGTGAACCGTTTTTGCGCCTCGGGCGTCTCGGCCATCCAGATGGCGGCGGACCGCATCCGTGTGGGTGAAGCCGATGTATTGATCGCCGGTGGTGCCGAGTCCATGAGCCTGGTGCCCATGGGTGGTAACAAGCCGTCCTTCAACCCTGAGGTGTTTGCGCGCGATGAAAACGTGGGCATTGCCTATGGCATGGGCCTGACCGCTGAAAAAGTGGCGCAGCAATGGAAAGTATCCCGCGAGCAGCAGGATGCTTTTGCGCTGGAATCGCACCTGCGTGCCATCAAGGCGCAGCAGTCGGGCGAGTTCACGGACGAAATCACGCCGTTTGAGATTGTCGATCGCATGCCGAACTTGGCGACTGGTGAAGTCATCACCAAGACCCGCACGGTGCACTTGGACGAAGGCCCACGCCCCGATACATCGCTGGAAGGCTTGGCCAAGCTGCGCCCCGTGTTCGCGGCGCGTGGTTCGGTCACGGCGGGTAACTCATCGCAAACCAGTGACGGCGCTGGCGCATTGATTTTGGCCAGCGAAAAAGCCGTCAAACAGTTTGGCCTGACCCCTTTGGCGCGTTTTGTGAGCTTTGCCGCGCGCGGTGTGCCGCCCGAGATCATGGGCATTGGCCCGATTGAGGCGATTCCTGCTGCCCTGCGTTATGCCGGTATCAACTCCCAGGATATCGACTGGTACGAACTCAACGAAGCCTTTGCTGCGCAGTCGCTGGCGGTGATGAACACGCTGGGTCTGAATCCCGCCAAGGTCAATCCCATGGGCGGCGCGATTGCACTGGGCCACCCGCTGGGTGCCACCGGTGCCATCCGTGCTGCCACGGTGGTACATGCACTGCGCCGCCACAACCTGAAGTACGGCATGGTCACGATGTGCGTGGGCACAGGCCAGGGCGCTGCTGGCATCTTCGAGCGCGTCTAGGCCTATGACTGACGCAAGCACAGCGAGCCCTGCTCTGAAGGTGCGCTGGCAAGCGTCAGCGCTGGAGGTGGCAGGCGCTGCAGGGCCTTTGGCGCTGCGCACCTGCCTGCCGGTTTCCACACCCGTGCGTGCACAACTGGTGGTGGCAGCGGCCATTGGTGTGCCGCAAACCTTCTACACCGCATTTGCGCAGTGGCTGGCACAGCAGGGGTTTGCTGTCACCACATTTGACTACCGGGGCCATGCGGCTTCGCAGCACGGCCCCTTGCGTAAGAACAAAGCCGATTTGCTGGACTGGGCGGCGGACTGCAATGCCGTGGCGCAGCATGTGCGTGCGCGGGCTGCAGGCATTCCGCTGTTCTGGATGGGGCACAGCGTAGGTGCCCAATTGCCAGGTATGAGCGACCCGCCTTTGCCGATTGATGGCTTGCTCAGCATTGCCAGCGGCAGCGGTTATTGGCGTGACAATGCCGCGCCTACGCGGCGCAAAGTACTGCTGTGGTGGCATGTCATCGCACCGGTCATGACGGTCGTATGTGGATGTATGCCGGGGAAAAAATGGGGACTGGTGGGTGACTTGCCCGCAGGCGTCATTTGGCAGTGGCGCAAATGGTGCATGCACCCACGCTACGGGATTGGTGTGGAAGGGCCGCGCTTGTACGACGCTTATGCCGGGGCACGTTACCCATTGCACGTCATATCGGTGGACGACGACGAAATGATGTCGTGGCGCTCCACCGCTTCACTGATGAGCTGGTACCGCAACGCAGTACAGACCGCGGAACGCATCCATGCGCACGATGTGCCGCAGCGCCGGATTGGGCATTTCGGCTTCTTTCGCAGTGAGATGCAAGACCACCTGTGGCCGCGCGCGCTGCAGACGCTGGAGCGCTGGATGCAGGGACCGCAGACTTTAGGGGCTAACCCGAAGGTGGCACCCAAGGCGCAGAGGTATGCAGCGTAAGTTGCTAAAGTGCGGAATTCCATCGCCCCGCTTTAGACGGCATGTTGGATGCTGGTTACGTTGCAATTTTTTGGAGGCACCATGAACCAACCACCTTCTCCCGCTCACCCCAGTGCTGGTGGCGGTTTGGAGACTCACCCCTTCGATCAAGCATTGCTGATGACGCCCGAGCACGATGGCAGCGTGCAAGCCCAGGCGCATCCTGCGTACTGGAACATGGTCGGGCCTTATGGCGGCGTGACCGCTGCGCAAATGCTGCAAGCCGTGCTGCAGCACCCTGAAGTGCTGGGCGACCCGATTTCCATGACGGTGAACTTTGCAGGCCCCGTGCAGGCGGGCAACTTGCGCATTGAAGCCGTGCCTGCGCGCACCAACCGCTCGACCCAACACTGGACCGTGCATATGGGCCAGCGCAATGCAGAAGGTCTATTTGAAATCAGCACCACTGCCACCGTCATTACGGCAGTGCGGCGTGAGACTTTCAGCGTCGACGATATCCCCAAGCCCGCCATGCCTGCCCCCAGCACCTGCGAGCGCTACGACACCCGCAAGTCCATGGAGTGGCTGAACCGCTATGACATGCGCGTGGTGCAAGGCGCCATTCCCAAAGCGTGGGATGACAGCGAGCAAGAAAGCATTACCCAGCTGTGGGTGCGCGATGATCCACCGCGCCCGCTGGACTTTGCTGCGCTGGCTGCGCTGTGCGATGTGTTTTATCCCCGCATCTGGCTACGCCGTGCACGCCAGGTTCCTGCAGGCACGGTGGGGATGACCGTATATTTCCACGCTGACCGCGCGCAGCTTGCCAAGCAGGGCAACCAGCACCTGCTGGCCCAGGCCAGCGCGCAGACATTTCGCAATGGCTTTTTTGACCAGACCGCCCAGCTGTGGGACAGCGAAGGCGAGCTGCTGGCCACCAGCCACCAAATCGTTTACTACAAAGCGTAAAAATGACCGAAACCACCTACCAGGACATCTTGGTTCATACCGAAGCCGGTGTACGCACCATCACGCTCAACCGTGTAGACAAGAAAAACTCCATCACCCAGGCCATGTACGGCGTCATGGCCGAAGCGCTGTCCAGCGCCGTGGCTGACGATGCCGTGCGCGTCGTGGTGCTGCAAGGCGGTGTCACCGTGTTCAGCGCCGGCAATGACATCGGTGACTTCTTGGCGCGCCAAGGCGCAAGCGATGGCCTGCCCCAGCAAAGCCCGGTGTTCCAGTTCTTGCACGCACTGGTGGATTTTCCCAAGCCACTGATTGCCGCTGTGGCCGGCCCGGCCGTGGGCATCGGTACCACCATGCTGCTGCACTGTGACTTGGTCTACGCCGGTGACAACGCCGCGTTCTCCATGCCCTTTGTGAATCTGGGCCTGTGCCCCGAAGCCGCTTCCAGCCTGCTGCTGCCCCGCCTGATGGGCTACCAGCGCGCGGCCGAAGCGCTGCTGCTGGGCGAGCCCTTCATGGCCGAAGCTGCCATGGAAGCCGGCTTGGTCAACCGCGTAGTGCCTCCGACCGAAGTCAACGGCATGGCGCAGTTGCAGGCCAAGAAACTGGCGGCCAAGCCTTTGTCGGCGCTGATGGAAACCAAGCGTTTGATGAAGGGCAGCCAGCGCCAGGACATCAAGGCGCAAATGGCCGAAGAAGGCCAGAGCTTTGGCACCATGCTGACCCAGCCCGCCGCCCGCGAAGCCTTCACCGCATTCATGGAAAAACGCAGGCCTGACTTCAGCAAATGCTGAAGACAGTAGCGCAGCGTAGCTGTACGTACCGCGAAGCGGGTAAGCGCTTCACTAAAAGAGAAAACCTGAAATAGCAGCCACCGGCTGCTGCATTATTAAGAGCTGTTAGCCCTTGTGTATCCAAGCTTTCAATGCCAAAGTGCATGCAATTCTAGGATAGTCAAGGGCTAGCAGCTATATTTTTAGAAGTTTCTGATGTCTCCCAAAGCGCCCCACGTGCCCGCCGATGTGCAGTTTGAGCCTGAATTTCTGCAAGTGCTGCGCCATATCACGGAAGAGTTCGTACCTTTCAACAAGGTGCTGGGTTTGAAGCTGGAGAGCGCCAATGCCACCAGTGTGACGGCCAGCATGGAAATGCGGCCCGATTTGGTGGGCAGTCCGGCGATCCACCGCATTCACGGCGGTGCCATCAGTGCGGCCCTGGATGCCATGGCCGGCATTGCGGTGATGTGCGCCATCAGCGCCAAGCACATGGATGAATCGGTCATGAAACGCACCGAGCGTTTTGGCAAGCTGGGCACGATTGATTTGCGCGTGGACTTTATGCGCCCCGGCATTGGCGAGCGCTTCACCATCCGCGCTGAAGTGCTGCGTCTGGGTTCCCGCGTGGCCAACACGCGCATGGAGTTTTTGAGCAATCACGGAGAACTGCTGGCCGTAGGCATGGCAGCTTTTATTACGTCGTAGTACGCGCCATTCACCTGCAAAGTGCCGCATACCGTGGCACTTTGTGTTTGTGCAGGCAACAGACGTAAGCAGTCACCACAAACGAATTCTTTGCTTACGCCTGTTTCGAAACGAGGGTAATGCATCGGCCTGGCAGTTTTTACCCTTGAAGCCTTTCAATCAGGAGGATGCATGGCCGTGAACACCCCATTTTTTTCGAAGCGTGAACCCCAAATCTTCAACGCCCGCACCCCCACCACGACCACGGGGCTGAACTCCACCAGCAGCACGTTGCAAACGGCCAGCAACCCCGCGCTGAGTGAATCTGCCTCTCCAGCCACCAGCATGGGTATTGCGGCGCCAGCCACCAGCTCCGTCATTGGTGAAGCTGCCGGTGGCAGCAAGCTCACGGTGGGGCCAAACATCAAGCTCAAGGGCGTGGAGATCACCGATTGCGACACCTTGGTGGTGGAAGGCACGGTCGAGGCGACCATGGATTCACGCGTCATTCACATTGCTGAACAAGGCGCTTTCCATGGTTCCGCCGAGGTAGATATTGCAGAAATTCATGGTGAATTTACCGGCTCGCTCACCGTGCGCCAGAAGTTGATCATCCACAGTTCGGGCAAAGTCAGCGGCAAGGTGCGCTACGGAAAAATCGTGATGGAAGAGGGCAGCCAGCTCTCCGGTGAAGTCATGTTTGGCACACAGGCATGGCCAAAGACGAGCCAGAGCGATAAAACCAAGGACGCCAGCAGCAACGCGGCAGGTCATGTTGCCAGTATTGGCAGTGCCTCCGGTGCAACACCCGTGGCGCTGGCGGCGGCACTGTAAGCCTTACAGCTCGGCTGGGGCAGTTGGGACAGCGCTGTTGCTGTTCAAAGGGTGTGAGTTGCCCTGTGCATCAATGGCTACATACGTGAGTACCGCCTCGGTCACTTTGACAAACTGACCTTGGTGGGTCATGCGCTCGGCAAAGACTTCGACATCCACCGTCACCGAGGTGCGGCCCACACGGGTCACGCACGCGTAAAACGACAGCACATCGCCCACGCGCACGGGCTGTTTAAAGATAAATTCCTTCACCGCCACCGTGGCCATGCGGTTGCCACCGGCCGAGCGCATGGCCAGCACGCAGCCCGCCAAGTCCACCTGCGACATGACCCAGCCGCCAAAGATGTCGCCATTGGCATTGCAGTCTCCAGGCATGGGCACGACCCTGAGCACCAACTCTTTGTCAGTGGGCAGGGCAACGCTGGGTAAATCAGGGGAACGGGGCATGGGAGACAATCCGGGAACAAAAACAGCCCGGAATTGTCCCCCATGCGTCGTAGCGGTGAAACAGCTTCTTCAGAACCCTCAGCATCCAACGTGGCTAATGCCGCCGAATGGGCGGCCCTGCGCCGTTTGCTGCCCTATCTGTGGCAATACAAGTGGCGGGTGCTGGCCGCGCTGCTCTTTATGGTGGGGGCCAAGCTTGCCAACGTGGGGGTGCCACTGCTGCTCAAACAGCTGGTGGACGCACTCAACGTGCAAGCGACGGACCCCGTCGCGCTGCTGGTGGTGCCGGTAGGCTTGCTGCTGGCCTATGGCGCGTTGCGCTTTTCCACTTCCATGTTTACCGAGCTGCGGGACCTGGTGTTTGCCAAGGCCACGCAAGGCGCATCGCGCTCGATTGCGCTGGCTACCTTTCGGCATTTACATGCACTGAGCCTGCGCTTTCACCTGGAGCGCCAAACCGGCGGCATGACACGCGACATCGAACGTGGCGTGCGCAGCACGGAATCCCTAGTCTCGTATTCGCTCTACAGCATCCTGCCCACGCTGATCGAAATGACGCTGGTGCTGGGCGTTCTGGCGTTCACTTTTGACTGGCGTTTTGCCGCCATCACTGCGGTGGCGCTGGTGTGCTACATCACCTTTACCGTGAAACTGACCGAATGGCGTACGCAGTTTCGCCGTGCGGCCAACGTGCAGGATTCGGCCGCGCACACCAAGGCGGTGGATGCGCTGCTGAACTACGAGACCGTCAAATACTTCAACAACGAAGACTTTGAGGCCAACCGCTACGACGAGAACCTGCAGGAGCTGCGCCGCGTGCGCCTGAAAAGCCAGCGCACGCTGAGTCTGCTTAACGGTGGCCAGCAACTCATCATTGCCACGGCGCTGGTCGCCATGCTGTGGCGCGCCACGCAGGGCGTGGTGGCGGGGGAGCTGTCGCTGGGTGACTTTGTCATGGTCAACGCCTTCATGATCCAGCTATACATACCGCTGAATTTTCTGGGGACGCTGTACCGCGAGATCAAGCAAAGCATGGCCGACCTCTCGCGCATGTTTCTGCTCATGGACAAAGAGCGCGAGGTGGCTGACCAGCCCGGCGCACTGCCGTTGCAGTTGCATGGACAGCCCGATGTGCATTTTGAGGATGTGCAGTTCGCCTACGACCCTGCACGCCCCATCTTGAAGGGTTTGAGCTTTACCGTGCCCGCAGGCAAAAAAGTGGCCGTGGTCGGCGCCTCAGGCGCTGGCAAGAGCACGCTGGCGCGGCTGCTGTACCGCTTTTATGACGTACAGGGCGGGCGCATCCGCATTGCTGGCCAAGACATCCGCCATGTCACGCAAGACAGCGTGCGCAGAGCGATTGGTATCGTGCCGCAAGACACGGTGCTGTTCAACGACAGCGTGGCCTACAACATTGCCTATGGGCGCGCAGGTGCTACGCAAGCGCAGGTGGAAGAGGCCGCACGGGCGGCGCGCATTCACGACTTCATCGCATCCACCCCGCAGGGCTACGCCACCAAGGTGGGCGAGCGCGGGCTGAAGCTTTCTGGCGGCGAAAAGCAGCGCGTGGCGATTGCGCGCACCTTGCTCAAGAATCCGCCAATTCTGATTTTTGACGAAGCCACCTCCGCCCTGGACAGCCAGACCGAGCGCGCCATCCAGCAGGAGCTGGCCAGCGCTGCCGAAGGCAAAACTACGCTGGTGATTGCGCACCGCTTGTCCACGGTGGTCGATGCGCACGAAATTCTGGTGATGGACGCCGGCCAGATTGTGGAGCGCGGCACGCACGTGGCCCTGCTGTCGCAAGGTGGACGCTATGCCCAGATGTGGGCGTTGCAGCAAAGCACGGACGCGGCAGAATGAGCTATCTGTATTGATAGCTGAAAGCCCTTGCCATGACTGCCTCCAAGCCCGTTTTGATTGTGATGAACTTTATGGCGGATGCGCACCTGGCGCAGATGGCCGAATGGCTGGAGGTGGTCTATGCCCCCGACGCAGCACAGTTTGCACAGGCGCTATCCAGCCATGGCGCGCGCGCGCAGGTGGTGCTGACCATTGGTTCCACAGGCTTGAGCGCTGCGCAGATGGATGCCATGCCGCAACTGCGTTTGGTGGGTGCACTGGGCGCGGGATACGAAAACATTGATGTGCCCTACGCCAAGGCGCGTGGCATTGCCGTGAGCAACGGTGCGGGCACCAATGACAACTGCGTGGCCGACCATGCTTTTGGCCTGGTGATTGCCGCAGTGCGCGGCCTGCTGCCACTGGACCAAAGCACGCGCCAGGGCATCTGGCGCACGCAAATTCCGCTGCCGGCTCAGGTGTCAGGCAAGCGTTTGGGCGTCGTCGGGCTGGGGACGATTGGCCAGAAGATTGCGCGCCGCGCTCAAGCGTTTGATATGCCTGTGGGCTACCACAACCGCCATCCCAAAGACGGCGCAGCGTATGACTACTTTGACAGCCTGCAGGGCTTGGCGCAGTGGGCGGACGTGCTGGTGGTGGCCACGCCCGGAGGTGCAGGCACCAGGCACTTGGTGAATGCGCAGGTGCTGGATGCCTTGGGGCCGCGGGGCTATCTGGTGAACATTGCGCGGGGCTCAGTGGTCGATACCGCTGCATTGGCGCAGGCCTTGCGCGATGGCCGCCTGGCTGGTGCCGGGCTGGACGTGTACGAGAGCGAGCCCCAGCCCCCCGCAGAACTGCTGGAGCTGAACAACGTGGTGCTGACCCCGCATGTCGCGGGCTGGTCGCCGGAGGCAGTGCAGGCAACGGTCGATTTGTTCTTGGACAACGTGCAGCGACATTTCGCAGGTGAGCCCTTGATGACTCCCATCTAAGCCAAAAACGCCGTCATACACTGCATGGTTTTGCGCGCGCTGAGTGGAAAGGCGTGCGCTGCGCACAGGGCGCTGCATCGGCCCTTGCTGCCCCTTCACCACCCCTATTGCAGAAGGTGTGACTTTGCTTAGCCCCGTCTATTCCAAACATTCTTTGATCGTGCTGGCCTTGGCGGCGCTGACGTGGTCGTTCTGGTACAGCCCCGGCTGGCTGGTGCTGTGCGCCGGTCTGGCGCTGTTTTTGTTTGGCATGCAGAACCTGGAGCAGGGCCTCAAAAGCCTGGCGGGCGGCAAGCTGGAGCTGTGGCTGACCAAAAGCACGGCCACGCCGTTCAAAGGTTTGCTGTTTGGAACGGCTGCTACGTTTGTTTTGCAGTCCAGCACGCTGGTATCGCTACTGACGATTGCGTTTTTAAGCAGTGGCTTAATCACTTTGGCTGGCAGCATTGCCGTGCTGTTTGGTGCCAATCTGGGCGCAACCAGCGGTATCTGGTTGCTGGCCATGGCAGGCCAAAACCTGAGCATGGCGCCACTGGCCATGCCGCTGCTGGTATTTGGCGTGCTGCTGGGTTTCTCGGGCGCCAAGGGCAAGGCGATTGGCCGCTTTTTGCTGGGCATCTCGCTGATCTTTTTGGGCATTGACGAGATCAAGGAAGGTTTTTCCAGCTTTGGCGATTTGCAACTCGTCCGCTACAGCGCCGAAGGCATACAGGGCGCGCTGCTGTTCATTGGTGTGGGCACGCTGATTACGGTGGTGCTGCAGTCCAGCCATGCCACCTTGATGTTGACCTTGGCCGCGCTGGCCAACCAGCAACTGGAGCTGCCGCAGGCACTGGCGATTGCGATTGGCTCCAACGTTGGCTCCGCTGTCTCGACGGGGGTGATGGGCATGATTGGCAGTGCCCGCAGCGGTCAGCGCTTGGCACTGGCGCACGTGGTGTTCAACTGCACCACGGCGGTGATTGCGTTCTTGCTGCTGTCGCCCATGGCATGGTTGGTGATGGAGGCCACCGGCTGGGTGGGCTATCGCGACAACACGCTGATTCAAGTGGCCATGTTTCATACCCTGTTCAATATGATGGGCGTGCTGGTGTTCTGGCCGCTGCAAAGCCATTTGGCCAAAGCACTGGAGCGCTGGATGCCCGACCCACTGGAACCCGCTGTGCTGATCGCCACCGACACCCAGCAAGCCGCGCAAACCACGCGGGCGCGTTACCTCCAGCCTGCGTCGCTGCAAACGGTAGAAAGCGCCAGCAGTGCGGTCTCCAAAGAGTTGCAGCACATGGGCCGCTTGGGCTTGGAAGTGGTGGGCCATGCGCTGTATGCGCCAGCACCTATGCGCGAAGGCATTGCGCGTGAAGATGCGGGCCTGCGCAACCGCCTGCAGCTGCAGTCCATCAACGCCGACGTGCTCTACACAACGCACATCAAAGGCGTATATGCCGACCTGCTCGAATTCATGGGCAGCATGGTGCAACCGCTGGACGGCGCGCAGCAAGACTACTGGCACAAGAGCCAAGTGGCAGCCTTTCAGCTGGTGGAAGCGGTCAAAGACTCACACCGCCTGCAGCGCAATATGCACAAATACCTGCAAGGCCCGGACGACTCCGCCGCCCGCAGCAGCTATCTGGAGCTGCGCCTGCACATGCTGGAAACCCTGCGCGACATGCGCGTGCTCAGTCTGTCGGATGCGCCAGAAGTGCAATGGGCAGGCCAGTTGCAAGCGCTGGACGAGCGCTTGCAGAGCTTTGACACCAACTTCCGAAAGCACCTGTTTGCCGCCATCCGCGGTGGCTTGCTGGACAGCTTGACGGTCAGCTCACTCATGAACGACCTGGGCTTTGCCCACAGCATCCTCCAAGGCCTGCGCCATGTGCTGCTGCTGGGCGAAGGCCACGAAGTCGCACGCCAGCAGCAATTGCTGATGGGCGACGCACCGTTGATTCATGCGTAGCGCGTACAGCGTTCATGGTAAAAATGGCTGCCAACCCTTATGTATCAAGGGCAAGCAGCTATTTTTTTAGACATCGAGCAAGCACCCGCAAAAAAGCCAGCGCAATGGTTGGCCTTGGCGCAGGGTGCGATCAGCGCACTGTGATGCGCTGTGGCTCTGAACAAGCACCAAACAGCGATAAGGGCCGCGCATAAACACGTGGGCCTTGCGCGGCAAGCCGTGTTGCGGGAGCCGCTTGCTGGAACAAGTTGGCAATCATCTGCCAGCCGCTCGCTGCCTGAGGCTTGCTACGGGCCTGGGCCAAACGCTGCAGGCTCGCGTCATACACTTGGTTGTACGCTTGCAAGACTTGGTTATGGCGGCGCACCACGTAGCCGCCAATGGCTAGCCACAGCAGCGCAGCCACCACGGCTACATACGGCAAGCTGCGCAGCGCAGCACTGAAACTGCCCATATACGCCAGCGCCAGCAGCGCGAAGGCAAGCAAAGCCCCGCCACCAATCAAATAAATCGCCATCAGCAGCGACGACTGGGCGTGCGCACGCAGCAAATCTTCAAGGGGTTGTGCAGAGAGCTGCGGTGTGGGCTGGCCGGAAATCATCGTCAAAATCTTCAAAAAAGCGAAAGGAAACGCGTAGCAAAGCAACACCCTGTGAGGTGTGTAGGTGCGTAACTTTAGTATGGATAGGTATTTTCCCTTGATCTTTGGGGTTGGAGTTTTTAGGCTAAAGATTGCTAGGGTGTGTTCACGTTAATAGTTGACTACGTATGCAGGCGCTGACAATCCA